>Ga0118677_10007799_pt1 | contig 17501 bp, 9 predicted proteins | sample AliMusrvi5mmetaG_FD_86154 | JGI IMG/M metagenome (GOLD analysis project Ga0118677, IMG submission 86154) | reverse complement strand
TCCAGGAGCAGGCGGACGCCTCCCACCTCGAGCAGCGTGCACTTGGGCCCGCGGTCGCGCGCGCCGTAGAGCGGCGTGACGGCGATGCGGTGTTCGTCTCCATCACCAAGCGCACACCGGCCGGGACGATTCGCAAGATCACCCGGAACGGCTGGCATTCCGAGGACTGGATCAAGGAGCCGCAGGACTACCGGGTTGCGCAGTGGATTGTCGAGCACACGGAGTTACGGCCCCGGTACGAGCGCTTTGCCGAGCACGAGGCGGTGGTGGGCGAGCACGGGGTTACGGTCGTGACCGGCAGCGGCAACTGGCTGCACCGCACGCCGCTGATGAAGATCAACATTGACTGGGCGGGCACCGAGTTGTTCTGCATGGATGTGGCAATGGAGGTGCCGGAGTTGTTTGAGTTGTACGAGGCGTTGAAGAAACAATTCCTCGCCGAGCAGCGCCTGATCGCTGCGGGCCCGGGGCGGTATGTCAAATGGCTCGAAAACCTCACGATCAGCATGATCGGCCCTGACCGGTACCGCGATTACCTGATGCCGGTCTACCGGGAAGGCGTTCCGATTCTTGAGGCCGCGGGCAAACGGGTGATGGTCCATTACGACGGTGCGTTGCGGGTGATTGCCGACCAGATTGCCGAGGCGCCGTTCCACATGATCGAGTCATTGACCGAGCCGCCGGAAGGTGATTTACTTTATGACGAATGTCGCCGGATCTGGCCGGACAAGGTGTTCTGGGCGAATCTCAATCTGGAACTCTACGACCTGCCCGCGGCGGCACTGGAGAAAGCGGTACGTGACCGGGTTGAACGGGCCGGTCGTCGCGCATTGGCGTTCGAGATATCCGAGGCCCTCCCCAAGAATTGGAAGGGCGCTATACCGGTCATTTTGAAAGCCTTATGAAGAAAGCGATAGTATCCCTATTTCTTCTTTTCGGATCGCTAGGAGCCGCTGAGACTGCCCCCTTGCAGATCACTGAAGTGGCGCCCGTTAAGGTTGAAACACGGGATCATATCCTGTTTGCGGATTTTGGTAAGGATGCTTATGGGACACTGAAGATTGAATTCGCCGTTACCCCGTCGGTCGGTGATCTGGTTGTACATCTTGGCGAGAAACTGACAGAGCAGGGGACGCTCGACCGCAAACCGCCAGGAAGTATTAATTACCGCGACGTGCACTTGCCCATTCAACCCGGCCAGCGTGTGTATCTGCTGAACATTCCTTCGAAGCCATTCCATAAAGGACCGGCTTCCATCAAAATGCCGCGCGCCATTGGCGAGGTGACGCCGTTCCGTTACGTCGAAATCGAAGGGGGCACTATTGCCCCGAAGGCAGTGGCTCTTCGGCAGGTATTTGTCCATGCGCCCTTCAGCGACAACGCCTCAAGCTTTGAAAGCTCCGACGCCACACTCAACGCTGTCTGGGGTCTCTGCCTGCACACCATGAAGGCCACCACCGCTTTTGGCGTCTACATTGACGGCGAGCGCGAGCGGATTCCCTACGAGGCGGATGCCTACATCAACCAGCTTTCACACTATGCCTGCGACCTCGATCCCCGTGTGGCGCGTGTGACGTTCGGACATCTTCTCGCCCATCCGACATGGCCCACCGAATGGAGCCTGCACATGCCCATGATGGCCGCCGCTGATTACCTGGCGACCGGCGACATCGTGCTGGCGCGGGAACATTATGCCGCCCTGAAGCAAAAGCTTCTGATGGACAAGGCCCGCGGGGATGGTTTGCTGGTGGCCTCCGCGATTGTCGATTGGCCGCCCGCCGAACGCGACGGCTACAACGATGGCGTGACTGATCCGAACAAGCGCCAGCAGGCCGGCCCCATGGTCAATACCGTGGTGAATGCGTTCTACTACCATGCGTTAGGCCGGATGGCGCTGTTGGCGCGGGCTTTGCAAAAGGAAGACGAGGCGCGTGATTTCGAGAGGAAGGCCGGGCAGGTCCATGAGTCGTTCAATCGAACTTTCTTTGATTCCGGGAGAGGTCTGTATCTGGACGGAGAGGGCAGCAAACATGCTTCCCTGCATGCGAATCTGTTCGCCATCGCTTTTGATTTAGCACCCCGGGAACAGGTGGCGGGGATCGCTGACTTCCTGCAATCGCGCGGGATGGCGTGCAGTGTGTATGGCGCGCAGTATCTGTTGGAATCGTTGTTTGCCGCGGGTAGGGACAACTACGCGGTGGAACTGATGGCGGCACGGACCGGGCGGAGCTGGTGGCATATGATCGAGTCAGGTTCGACCATGACGTGGGAGGCCTGGGATGCCCAAGCCAAGAACAACCTCACCTGGAACCATGCCTGGGGTGCCGCGCCGGCGAACATCCTGTCCCGCTATGTCCTCGGTGTGCGTCCTGTCGAACCCGGTTATAAGAAGTTTCTCATCGCTCCCCAGCCCGGCGCGTTGTCCTGGGTCCGGGGGAAGGTCCCGACACCGCTAGGACCGGTGACGCTGAATATCACAAATGCCGCAATATTTCAGCTTGAGGTCGAACTGCCTGTTGGCGGGCTTGCCACCGTTATGCTCCCGAACCGCAAGGAGTGCCAAATTCTGCTCGATGGCAAGCTGATCATCGCAATCCCAGCCGGGTCGGCTTCGATGGTGGATGTTCCGCCGGGTAGGCATTTCCTTGAATCACGATAGTCTTGGGAACGCGGTTACGTAATGTGCGAAGATTTGGAAAGGACGTCCATGATGAAGATAGAAAGGATGAAGGCGGCGATTCGGATGGTAGTTTCCCTAATGCTTGTTTTTTTCGGGATGTGTTTGACCGTCCCGGCGATAAATCCGATCCTGCCGTCAACGGCCTTCATTCCCGACGGCGAGCCCCATGTGTTTGAATACAAAGGTGTGATGAGGGTGTTCCTTTATGGATCGCGGGACGAACGCATTACCGCGTACTGCGGTTATGGACATGACGTCTGGTCGGCGCCGGTGACCAATCTGACAAGGTGGACAAACCACGGTGAGGTTCTTAACGTGAGGCAGATTTGGGCCATCGGCTGCGGAATTGTCACGAACCAGCATTTTGGCGCGCCCGACTGCGTCTACAACCCGGTGACCAAAAAGTATTACTTCTACACCTTCCTGGGCGCAGGATGGAAGTCGGACGGCAGGGAGGGGCCGCTCCCTGGTTCTTCCTGTTATTTGGAGGGTTTCAGGAATCCGGGTCTGAAGTGTTTTATGGCGGTGAGCGACAATCCTGCCGGTCCATTTTCCGATCCCGTTTTTTGCGATTGGTTGCCTGCCAATGGGGCGGGAACCTTTGACCCGTCCGTTTTGGTGGACGAGCAGAAGGATGGCTCGGTAAGGGTGTATGCCTATTGGGGAATGAAGAAAGGGGATCAGTGGGCGGAGATTGATCCGCTGGACATGCATACGGTTATCAACGGCAAAACCCGCAAACCAGACAGGACTGCCGTTCACAAGACCTTGCCGGAGCCGGATCAATTCAGCGGTTCCAGCCTTTTTGAGGCCTCTTCAATCAAAAAGGTTGCGGAGGGGAAATACGTTTTCATCTATTCGTCCAATGAACGCAAATCGGCTCTGTCTTATGGGTATGGCAACAGTCCTGAAGGTCCCTGGACGTATGGCGGTAGGATTGTTGAAAACCAAATCAACTGGAAGGGCGGAAACAACCACGGCAGCATCGCGAATATCAATGGACGATGGGTTGTGTTCTACCATCGCGCCACATCCAATGATTTCAACCGACAGGCGATGGCGGAACCGATCGAGCTCAGAATCGAGGGGGATAAGGTGGTGATTCCGTCCGTTGAGATGACTTCGCAGGGCGTTGAAACCAACGGGTTGGACGCCTTCCGCCGCTATAACGCAAACTGTGCCTGCTACCGGACACGCCATGCGTTCATTGACGGATCAAAAAGGAGGCCCGATGGGTTGAATCCCATCGTTGGCATCGACATGCCGGATACGGTTGTTGGTTATAAGTTCCTGAATTTCGGGGGGGATAAAGTTACGGATGCGGATCGGCTGAAACTCAAACTGGATATTCAGATGATTCGAAATACCGCCGTCTCCGTGCAGGTTGCGCGGCCGAACGACGCCAATGAACCCTTGAAACGGGTGAGTATCGCAAGCTTCAATCTGCAAGATCATAGTAAGGCGGACGGACAATACCATGAGGTCGTTGTTCCCATCACGGGATTGGATGGAAATACGCGGCTCAAGGCCATTGGTGGATTGAGCGGCCAATTGGCTTTATTCCTCTGTTTCAGCAATGCGGGCGGTGAGCTGTGCAGATTTAGAGAGTTTGAATTTGCCAAGGGCGATGCCCCTACACCCAATCCTTTGTAAGAGTTTTTGCGCAGATACTAATAACTTTTCCCCCTCCCCGCTTTGCCAGCCCTTCGTCCCGATGTGGTGCTGATGGATATCAAGCTGCCGGGGATGAGCGGTGTCGAGTGCGTGCGGCGGCTGGCGGGGGAGTTGTCCGGGACCCAGGTGATCATGCTCACCGTTTATGACGATTCCGATTCGGTGTTTGACTCGCTGGGGGTGGGGCGAGCGGGTGTCTGTTGAAGCCGGTGAAATCGGCGCAGTTGATCGAGGCCATCCAGGAAGAACGGGAAGGCGGCGCGCCGATGAGTATGAGCATCGCGCGGCGTGTGGTGCAGGCGTTTAAGAAGTCGGTTCCAGCGGCGGATCCCGAGGCCAACCTCTGGGCCCGTGAAATTGAGATTCTGGAATTGCTGGCCAAAGGCTTTCTCAAGAAGGAAATCGCTGAGAAGCTCAACATCAGTTATTGGACGGTTCAGACCCATGTCGGTCGGATCTACAAGAAACTCCACGTCCACAGCCGCGCCCAGGCCGTGGCCAAGTTCCGCAGCCTCTGAGCCTCCGGGTAGGGCGCGCAGGGCTCCCCTGAGCTTGCCTGTGGTGAGCCTGTCGAACCCGCCGAAGGGCTCTTGCGCGCCGCGCGGGTGTTAATTTCCCGATCCCACTTCCAGTTCAATGCGTTCGGGCCTATTGCGCTGGCGTTTGGCGTGCGAGACCGTCCAGAGGTTATTCCCTGAGGCGGCCAGGCTGGCCTCGCAACCTTGGGCGGCGAGCAGGCGGAGGCTGCGGGGCGAATAGATCACCAGGCGGCCTTCGCGGGCACCCGCGTCCCTGAGCAGGATGGTCATCTTGCCTCGGGTCTGTTGCACGTCGGCGATTTCCGCGGAACCCATTCCGAGGTGCAAACTGGATCCGACGATTACCGGCAGGAGGGGATCTTTCGGCAGCGCTGTCAGGCGCAGTACTACTCCGCCGAACTTCGGAACCTGCCTGGCCACGAACGAATTATCCGCCACACCAAGATAGCGCTCATCCCAGAACGACCAGACGTGGAACTTCTTTCCAAGTTCATTCACTGGGACCCCCGCGAGTGCGATATCAGCAGGGGTTTCCGACGGATTCCACAGGAGGATGCTGGCAAAATCTCCCCAGGGGCGCTTGGCGACGAATCCAAACCGTTGATGGTAAATGTCCGTCTGGCCGTCAAACGCCCAACCCTTGTCCGGTGCGGGTGGCATGACGAGTTCCATGTTGTGGCGTTTCTGTGTGTCCTCGCGGTTAATCACATCGGAGGTCATCATCAGGCCGCCAAGCAGTCCTACAAAGGAATGCCATGTGCGAACGGCCTGGGTATTGAGGTCATCGAGGCGGGTAAAGGTAACGTCCGGGTCGTTGGCGAACAGGATCCCGTTCGCCAGGGCGGTAGAGCCGATGGCGCTGATGCAGTCTACCACGGTGCACCCCTTGTACAATGTGCCGATACCCTTGCTGAAATTGGATCCGATGTCGGAACCGATCCGGGCGGAATCGGCGTAGCCATAGCAGGCGCGGTTGAGCCCGCCGACGCAGGCGTCAAGATAGGTGTCTTCCCCAATGCTGTCGCGGTAGATCTTGTAGAGGTCGCGCGCGATTTGAAGCCGTGTTTTCTTCTGGTCGTAGCGGGTTTCCAGCTTCGTGATCCACATGAAATCCAGCTTGAAATAGCGGAAGCCCTCCGCGACGCGAGCCTTGAGGCTGGTGCGCACGAATTCCTGAACGGCGGGATGGCTGGCATCCAGGTATTCGTTCTTTTTCCCGTCGGGGTGTGCCCCATCCTTGGAGGATCGTACCGGGCAAAGCCAGATGCCGGGCATGGCCCCGGCGGCAAGGATTTTGTCAGCCACGGGTTTCATCCCGTGTGGAAACTTGTTGGTGTTCACGTCCCAGTTCCCATAGGCTTTCTGCCACCCATCGTCGATCTGGATGACCTGCCAGGGGATTTGATCGGGTGCGGTGCCTGTCACCTGGCAGATTCGATCCGTCTTTTTTTCATCGACCCGGGGGCCGCCGCTGTACCAGGAGCACCATCCGGAAATGGGGCACCGGTTAGTCCTGCTTCCATGCGTGCTGGCCAACCAGCGGAACAGGGTGGGAATGGCTTGCGCGTAGGGTTCTGCCAGCATAAGAACCTCTTCCGAACGTCGGGTCTCTCCGGGATCCACTACGATGGTATTCATTTCACTCGCGATATCCATCCCTGTTGAGCCCCCCGCCACCGGGCACCGGAAGCGGACATCGGATTCACCGGGTCCGACGGCGCCGCATACCATTCCCCGGGATCCGTACCCGGTGTAAAGGGTCACGATATCCAAGAACTGCCGTCCGGCATTCGTTTCGAGATTGCCTGAGGGGTGAAACCCGCCCACAGCGGAGTCATGGGAGTCCAGCGTCGACAGGAACCAATCCGATGGTAAGCCCTTTACCTTGAGTCCACCCGAAATGGCGCGGACGAGGTTAAACTCCTTCAATCGGACAGACGTCTTGCTGCGGTTTGAAAAGGTCATTTGCACGGTGAAGCCGGGACGCTCATTCAACACGCAGAGGGTCCACGTCACCTCGTAACCCCGCGAATCGTTCCACCGCCATGTCCGTGCGCTGGCTTTGCCCGCCGGAGTTTGGCGTGTTTGTGCGGGTTCTGAATCAGGCAAGGGTTGCGGTGATTCCACCACAAAGGGTTTTGCTCCCGGTTTCTCAAGAAGAACCACCTGTGGTGAGCCTCCTGTGAACGAGAGGGCTGTTGTCTCGAAGTGCAAAGTGTTGCGCTGGACGGTCACGTTCAGCGGCTCGGCCTCAACGTGTCCGCACAACAACACCATGCCGCCAAAGCATGTTGCATGGGCCAGAACCGCCAGGGAGTGCCTGGTGGGGAGAAACGATGTAATCATAGTTGGATCCTACGTTTCATTAGATGTGTTTGATAGTCTATCTTTGTCTCGCGAGGGTCTGGATAATAGTGCCATCTTTGACGCTTCACTAGTCCCTTATATGAGCGACTAGTCTTTCTGGCGAATTGCGGCTAGTTTATGAAAAAAAGAAAGAGAGTTGTCATGTTTATGCGTATCATGCAGATAGCAAAACTGAGTTTATTGGTCTTGTCTGCGGGTTGTGTTTCCTCGCCGATAACTTCCTACAAGTTACCGGAAAAAGCGGTTCCGGTGGCCTTGTCGCAAGTCTTCACCGACAACATGGTTCTCCAGCGGGAGATTCCGGTGAAGATCTGGGGGACAGCAAACCCTGGAGAACCCGTCAGCGTCTCCTTTGCGGGAAAGACCTCCACCACATATACGGGTACGAACGGCTGTTGGTTGGTTCAACTTCCCCCCATGAAGGCATCATCCGAATCCCGGAACCTGGTCATCAAGGGACACAACGAGGTAACTCTCCATGATGTGCTGGTTGGTGAAGTGTGGCTCTGCTCCGGCCAGTCAAACATGGAATGCGGCATGCTTCGGTTTTCACAGGGGCGCCGCGATATCACCAATTCAACCCTTCCCATGCTGCGCCTGTTTTCCGTTGAAAAGAAGAGATCCAATTTCCCCCAGTCGGGTTTCGGGCCCGTCAAGGGCTGGCTTCCCTGCATGCCCGGCAACCTTACCCAGGTAGGTTCCGATTTTGGATCGTTCTCCGCGACTGCTTTCTATTTCGGGCGCGCCCTTCAAGCCCGGCTTGGTATCCCCGTTGGTCTGGTCCAGTCCGCATGGGGTGGCACGAAGATCGAGCCCTGGACCCCGGCGGCTCTGGCGGGCAAGGATGGCTGCATCTATAACGCCATGATTGCGCCCATGACAAACCTGACGATCCGGGGAGCCGTTTGGTACCAGGGAGAGTCGAACCGGACCGATGGAGAGGCATACGAGGCGAAAATGAAAGATCTAATCGGATCGTGGCGCGTAGTCTTCGGCCAGCCGGACATGCCCTTCTACTTTGTCGAGATTGCCCCCTTCAGGTATTGCAAGACCGGCGGCAACGCCGAACTCCTTGGTCGTCTGCGTGTCGCCCAGGCTCGTGTGTCTATGACAATGCCCCATACCGGGATGATCCATACGCTCGACAATCCCGACAATGTGGGCAACATTCACCCTGACAACAAGCCCCAGATCGGTGAACGGCTCGCCCGGCTTGCCATGGCCAGGACCTACCGTGCAAGCGTGGGCAAATCCATCACGGGCCCCACCTTCATGAAGGCATCGCGCGAGGCGGATGGCATTAGGGTCAGCTTCAGCGAAACTGCCGGAAGCCTTCAAACAATCGATGGCAAGGCGCCTGCGGGGTTCGAGGTGCTGGTGCCGGTGTCGGCCTCGAGCAACCAGTGGATCGCGGCCAGGAGCGAGATCAGGGGCGATCAGATCCTTGTGCAGATTTCAAGTGAGAGACCAAAAGGTGTTCGGTTCTGCTGGAACGAGACTGACCAGTCGAACCTGAGGAATGCCGAAGGGCTGCCGCCTTCTCCGTTCCTGACGGAACTGCAATGAGCGGATCCGCGCTGTTCTCAAGGTGACGGCATACGCGCTGGAGTCGCTCAAGGAGATTGCAAAGCCGATGGACAAGGGAATGATGAAGGGTGTGATTGGGATGAGAAGGATATGTGGTGCACTGTTCTGTTTTAGTTTATCGGCTGTCTGCGCCTTGGCCGGTGCGGAGGGGCCGTTGGTCCTTTCGAACCAGTTCCTGCGTGTGGAGGTTGACCGGGCAACGGGGAGTTTCTCGATAGCGGGGAAGCCGGGCGGGCAAGTGATGATCAGGGACGGCCAATGGAATGAGGCGCGTGGCCCTGCCTTGCTTGCCGAGGTTGATGACCCGGTGTTTGGCAAGGGGCAGTGCATGGCGCTCACCGGTGGACGGATACTGGTGTTCCCGAATCTGCCGTTTGCCCTGTTTCGCGAGTTGTTGAAGTCGCAGGGAGGCGAAGCGGTTGTCATCAACCAGCGCCCCCTGCTTTCCGCCACGGTGGCCATGCCGGGTGAACTGAAGACTATGGGGACTGGCGGGTTGCAGGCGCCGAAGGACAATCGTGGGAGTTATGTGTGGCTCACCATTGCCAATCCCCAAACCCGGGGCGGCATTGTCGGCGCCTGGCTGACGCATGACCGCGGGAACGGGGTGGTGTTCTCTCCTGTCACCAATAGTTGCGTGCGTATTGCCGCCCGTGTCGAGTATGGCAAACTGCGGGTGAAGCCCGGTGAAACGCTGGAAACGGAGACCTTTGCCCTTGGGTGCTTTGAGGATGTGAGGTTCGGCCTCGAGTCCTTCGCCGATGCCGTTGCCCGTCAGTATGCGATCCGGTTGTTGCCCAGGAAGTCCGGATTCTGTACCTGGTACACCGAAAAACATGCCCGAGCCTGCGATGAAAAGAATCTGAAGGTGGTGGCCGGGTGTGCGGCCAGAGAACTCAAGCCGTACGGATTCGACTTTGTGCAGATCGATGACGGCTGGCAAATCAACGGTCGCGTCTTCGAGCGCGAGGATCCCAAGGGGGCGTATCCCTCCGGCATGAAGGCGGCGGCGGGCAGTCTCGCCCAGCTCGGGTTGACGCCTGGCCTATGGTTTATCCCGTTTGCCGGAGACAGCAAGCGGCCGGAATTCAAGACACATCAGGACTGGTTCTATCAGGACAAAAACGGCAAGCCGTTCCAGGCCGCCTGGGGTGGTACCTGCCTCGACATGAGCGTGCCTCAGGCGCGGGATTACCTGCGGCAACTTATCCTCCGTTACTCGAATGAATGGGGGTATAAGTTGTTCAAGATGGACGGGCTTTGGACGGGAACGGGCACCCGGTTGATGTATGTGAACAACGGTTACCAGTGGGATGAATTGGGCGAGGCGCCGCCAAGAAATCCCGACGTCACGAACATTGAGGCCTACCGCACGGGCCTGAAGCTGGTCCGCGAAACTGCCGGCCCCGACGTCTTCCTGCTCGGGTGTTGCGTTAGCCAGAACATGCGCTCCTTCGGCGGAGCCATGGGGCTGGTGGATGCGATGCGTGTCGGCCCCGACACCGGTTCGGGCTGCATCGGGGCGCCGCATGCGTCGCGCCACTATTTCCTCAACGGCCGCGTGTGGTGGAACGATCCCGATTGCGTCAGCGTGCGGGACAGGACTCCGCTTGAACAGGCCCGCGTGAATGCAAGTTTCACGGCCATCACGGGTGATCTGTTCTATAACAGCGACTGGATCCCCGACTTGCCGACGGCACGCCTTGAGATCCTGAAACGGACGCTTTTGTCGCATAGCCTTCCCGTTCGGCCGATCGACTATCTCGAGAATGATCCGGCCCGAATCTGGCATGTCCAGGCAAAGGACCGGGATGTTGTGGCGCTGTTCAACTGGGGCGGGTCGGAATTGACGATATCCTGTGGCCTTGATCGCATCGCCCTGCCGGTCGCGGATGAGTATGTTGCGTTCGATTTCTGGAACAACCGGTTCCTGCCGTCCTTCCGTGGCGAGTTGAAGGCTCGACTACCGGGAAATTCATGCCGCGTGCTCGCCATCCGGCCGGTTGCCGCGCATCCGCAACTGTTGAGTACTTCGGGACACATCTTGCAGGGTATGCTGGATGTTCGTGGTGAGGCGTGGGATGACCAGGCGATGGTGCTGAGCGGTGTCAGCAAGGTTGTGACAAACGATCCCTATGAATTGCGCGTGGTCGTTCCGGTCGGGGAGCACTCGTGGCGGGCGTTGCCGCCTGCCACGCAGGAAGGGCCGAATATCCGCCTTGCGTTCACCAACGCCGCCAGTGCCGAGGTGACATGGCAGCTCAAGTTCGAGCGCGGCGATGTGAAGCCCGCCGTCGAGGGGGGTGAAGCGTTGCCTCCCACGAATGCGGCTGCTGTTACCGTGCAGAAGCAACCGGCACCCCCGCCGGTGCCGGAAGTGTATCTCGATGGTTTGAAGCCCGTTTGCACGAGCAATGAGTGGCGCTCGATCCGTGTGAATAAATCGGTTATGGGGAACCATTTGACGTTGGAAGGCAAGTCGTACGAGCACGGATTGGGTTGCCATGCAAACGCTTTGCTTGTCTATTCCGTTCCTGCGGGAGCCAGGAGGTTCGTGGCGGTCGTCGGACTTGATGACGAAACGAAGCATGATCTACGGTCGAGTGTAGTCTGCGAGGTTTATGGCGATGTGAAGGAGATGGGAGAGGAACCTGAATTGCTGGCGAAATCCCCGGTGTTGTCGGGGAAGACGGTGCGGTCCTGGGCCTTCAATGCGGAGCTTACGGAGCGTCATAGGGAAGTGCGGCTGGTGGTGAAGGATGCCGGGGATGGCAACGCGGCCGACCATGTTGACTGGGTGGCCGCCGGTTTTGCGACGAAGTAATAACCGTCTCATAATTGTCTGAACATGATCTGGTAGGGCGCGCAGGCCCATGCGCGCCGCGGCGGCCAACGGCGTGGCCGCCCTACCAAGGCGTTCATGTCTTGTCAATTTTGAGACGGTTCATAACAGTGGAGCATTAACTGAAATGGAGAATCAAATGAAGAGATGGTTTTTGATGCTGGTGATGGCGGTTGGAATGACGGCTCAGGCGATGGCGGCAGTGGCTGCGGCACCTACTGATAAGGTGGAGACGAAGGAACAGCGTGATGCCCGCATGGGGTGGTGGCGCGAAGCCAAGTTCGGCATGTTCATCCACTGGGGCCTATATGCGGTACCGGCGGGTACCTATGACGGGAAACAGATCGGGCGCAACGGCGAGTGGATCATGAATTTTGCCAAGATCCCGGTGGCGCGTTATGCGGGGTACGCCAAGGAGTTCAATCCGGACAAGTTCAACGCGGAGGAATGGGTCAGGATCGCCAAGAATGCCGGCATGAAGTACATGGTCATTACCGCCAAACACCATGATGGTTTCGCGATGTTCCATTCGAGAGCCAGTGACTTCAATCTCTATGACGCCACGTCCTTCAAGCGCGATCCGTTGGCTGAACTGGCGGAGGCCTGCCGCAGGGAGGGAATCAAGCTGGGTTTCTACTATTCCCAGTGCCTGGATTGGCATCATCGTGGGGGAGAGAGCGGGCATTGGGACAAGGCCGCCCAAGACGGCAACTTTGACGAGTACCTTGACAAGATCGCGCTCCCGCAGGTGAAGGAACTGCTGTCGAACTACGGGGAGTTCCCGTCCGTGCTCTGGTGGGATATGCCGTCAAAGGCCATGACCCGCGAACGCGCCGCAAAGCTGTATGCGTTGCTGGATTCGAAGCCGGGCATTATCCATAACAACCGGCTGGGTGGTGGCTTCAAGGGGGATACCCAGACGCCCGAACAGTTTGTGCCCGCTGGCGGGTTCGGTGATGGTCGTGATTGGGAAACATGCATGACCATGAACGACACCTGGGGTTTCAAGAGCTTTGACAACAACTGGAAGAGCGCGGAGAAACTGCTGTTCAACCTGGTCGATATCGTCAGCAAGGGCGGCAATTACCTGCTGAATGTCGGGCCTACGGCGGAAGGACTTATTCCTTCTGAAAGTGTTGAACGTCTTGCCCGGATTGGGGACTGGATGAAGGTTAACGGGGAGGCCATCTACGGTGCTGGAAAAACTTGTTTTGGCGGCGAGTATGGTCAAGCCGCGATGGCGAAGGATGGTTACGGAAAGGAGCGGCCCTCCAATGCTGTCCGCGACTGGCGCTGCACGACGAAGGCTGGTAAAATTTACATTTCACTGTTCAAGTGGCCCTCTGGCTCCTTCGAGTTGCCTGCGGTCAAGGGCAAGGTGGTCAAGGCCACGCTGCTGGCCGCTCCACTGGAGAAGGTTGAGGTCAGGCAGGAAGCGTCCCGCGTGACCCTTGTGTTGCCGGCGAAAGCGCCGGATCCGATCGCTTCGGTCGTGCGCCTCGACGTCGAGGATCGGTCCGTCAAGTGATGAATGGCCGCATCATTGACTGGACATGATCGGGTAGGGCGCGCAGGCCCTTGCGCGCCGCGGCGGCCAGAGCCTGGCCGCCCTACCCATGTCGGGCGTGACGATTCTTCCGGTTTGGGTTATAGTTCGCTCCTATGAAATGCGTTCCCGTGATCCTGAAGGGTTGGGTTATGGTCCTGGGTTGCGCCGTTCTGGCGCAGGCCGGGTTTGCCGTGTCCATCCAGATGGCAACGGATGGACGGGGGTTTATTCTTGCGGCACCCGGAATAACCAATTGTATGGTCAGTTGGTCGGCGATGGGGGAACGGAATGGCAAAGTGTGGGTGGTGTCTTCCTCGGCGCGCGATGGCACGACGGGAACGGTGACCACGACCCATTTTCCGGCTCCCGGTCTGGATCTTCTTCTTCGGTTCAATCCAGCTCCGGACAGTGTTGGCGTCATGGTCCAGGCGGGGATCCGCAATACCGGCGACTCGCCGCTCACGTTGGGGACAATAATGCCCGTGGTGGCGCAGTTCCAGCCCCTTGGCGACCAGGCGGATTGGTTGGTGACGCGCTTGAGTACGCCGACGGTCAAGGAGTCGCCGGTCACGTCGCTGAAGAACCTGGACAAGTCGCTATTGATTCATGAATACGGAGGATTCTACCGGAGGGATGGCACGGGTTTCCTGTTCGGGCCTGTGGGGCGGCCAGAGGCCTATGTGAATGGCCTTGTGGACCACGCTCCCGGGGACCGGGTGCGTGTCTCCGTACGGTCAGAGATGAACAACATCAGGATTGATCCGGGCGAAACCCGCTGGGGGCAACAAGTGGTGCTCCTGTTCGAGCCTCCTCGTCAGGCACTTCCAAAATGGGCGGACTGGGTGGCGTGTACCCATGGGGCACGTACCGGGAAAGGAGCCCTGTCCGGCTGGAACAGTTGGTATTTCCTGGCACGCGATGTTACCGGTGCGGACGTCCTGGCGGTGGCCGAGACCGCGTTGAAGAATCCGGATCGGTTTAGGCCGGAGGTGATCCAGATTGACGATGGCTATCAGGATCCCTCGGGCGTGGCGGAAACGAACGAGAAGTTTCCAGAAAGCCTGGGTTTCTACGCCCGGCATATTGCGGCAACTGGCGCGCGCCCCGGTCTGTTCCTGAGTCTCCAGGACAATAGTCACAAGGTTTTGCCGCGCGAGGAAATCACCCGGTGTATCGAGGAAGCGGTTCACGGCGGATTTACCTACCTGAAAATCCTCCATCTGGGTTCCGAAAAACTCTCCGAGGGAAAGCGGACGGCGTTGGAACTCAACCGGGAGACGGCCGCGGCGATGCGCCGGGCGGCGGGTGATGGGGTGTACCTGCTTCTCAGTAACGGGGAACCGGATCGGGCGAGCCTCGGGACGATGGACGCGAGCCGGGTGGGGGCGAATGTGCACCGGCAACAGACACGGCTCAGGATCAATGATGTCCTGCGCGCCTATCATCTCCAGGGTCGCTGGTTTGCCATCGATGCCGACGGCTATTACATGGGCACCGATTTGGCCAATGTCAGCCAGATTAAGGGTGGCTGGCCGCTGGTGCGCACCTGGTTGAGCATCGTCGGGTTATCGTGCGGGGCGGCGATCACCTCGGATCCCTTGTATTGGGAGAGTTTTAAACCCTACTGGCGCAATGTCGAGGTGATGACGCCGCCAGCGAAGGAACGGACCGAGGTGCTCGATCTGTGCACGAGCGAGGAATGGCCGAGGCTTGTCGGCCACGTTCATCGCGAGTGGGGCGATTCAACGGTCGTCCTTCTGTGGAATCCCGGCGAGCGGGAGCAGACCGTCAGGCTGGACTTCAAGCAGGCCGGGCTGGATCCCGCCAAACGCTATGCGGTTTGGTCGTTCTGGGATGACCGGTATCTGGGAGTGGCGGAGGGCTCCTGGACCACGCCGCGGCTGGCTTCATCCGCCTCCCAGCATCTGTTATTTACGGAATTGGAGAAGACTCCTTCGCGGCCGGTATTGATCGGTTCGGGCCTGCACATCTATTGCGGGGCCGCCGAGATCAGGAGCGTCAAGTCATCGCGTACGGGGATGACAATCGGATTGACCGATGCCGGAGCCCGTGAGGGGGATCTGTTCGTCTATAGCCGGTATCAGCCGGTGTTGAAGACAGCTACCGGGTGTCTGGTGGACGGGATCACCAGCGCTGGTGAGAACGTCTGGCGGATCAGCCTGAGTGACCGGAAACGGGGGGTGCCGCAGGGGATTGATATGGCCATCATCCTGCCGGTGACGTATCAGGTGTGGTTTTGGGGGCTTATTGGCGCTCTGGTCGCCAGCCTGCTCTTCGGGGTGTGGCGATATTTCGCCTGGCAGAAGCTGGAACGGCAGCATGGGCTGGAGCGGGAACGGGCGCGGATTGCCCGCGATATCCACGATGATCTGGGCGCCAATCTTGCCGAGATCGCCATGATCAGTGATCTGGCCCGCGAAGAACTGCCCGAGGATAATCCTTCCCGAATCCAATTTGACAGCATCTTTGCGCACGCCGAGGAGAATGTCCGCCGCCTGGGAGAGATTGTATGGGCGATCAACCCGTCCAACGACACGGTGGACCATTTCGTTGCCTATCTGAGCAAGTTCACCCAGGATTATCTGGAATTGGCAGGGGTTCGTTGCAGGCTGGATCTGCCCGACACCATTCCCGCCATTCCGCTTACCTCCGTCCAGCGGCATGACCTTTTCCTTGCCGCCAAGGAAGCGCTTCATAATGCCATCAAGCACGGGAAGCCGACCGAAGTCACCTTGGGGATAGAGCTGGCCTCAAACCGCCTGGCCATCACGATCAAGGACAACGGCAGGGGATTCGACGAAACGAAAATCAATGCCGGGAGCCGGGGCAGCGCCAACATGCGTACCCGGATGGAGGCCCTGGAGGGCGGCTTCGAAAGACATAGTGTTCCCGGACAGGGGACAAACGTGGTGTTGACATTACCGATCAAGACTCCTATTCAACGCGCATGAAGACGACCCCGATCACCGTTGCCATTGTGGAAGACAGTCCCGGCCTGACCCGAAACCTGGAGGCGATTATCCGGCGCGATGCCGGATTGAAGTGGGTTGGGTCGTTCGCGGACGGCGCTGAGGCGGTTCAGCATTTGCCGCCCCTGAAGCCCTCGGTGGTCCTGATGGATATCAATTTACCCCGCCTCGGCGGGGTGGAGTGTGTGGAGCGGCTTTCGCCGGATATGCCGGACACGTTTTTCATCATGTTGACGGTGTTTGACGACAGTGATGCCATTTTCAAGTCGCTGGCGGCGGGGGCGGGGGGGTACCTGCTCAAGCCGGTGCGTGCCGCCCAGTTGATTGAGGCGATCCATGAAATCCATGAGGGGGGCGCCCCGATGTCCTCGAATATCGCCCGCCGTGTGGTGCAGACGTTCAAGAAGTCCGGAGTCACGCAGGAGGACAATTCGGACCAGGGCCTGACGCCGCGCGAGAATGAGATCCTGGATCTTTTGTCGAAAGGGCTGCTCCAGAAGGAGATCGCGGAGCGGCTCAACATCAGTTACTGGACCGTTCAGACCCACATAGGCCGCCTCTACAAGAAACTGCATGTCAACTCCAGCATCCAGGCCGTCTCCAAGTACCTGCGTAAGGGGTAGAGTGCGCGAATTGGGCATGGGACTATGGAAGTGAAATGCGCCCGTGAGCCAAATACGACTGATATTTGGCTTGAATGATGAGCCGAATAGATGGTTTAATCGGCTCATGTTAGTTGTAAGAGCCATATTATGAAATGGATATGGGAACAACCTGAATGGCCTCATTTTTTCTGGAAACAGGATGAACTGGCTGGATTGCTACGGGAAACGATTCAGATTCAAGGCCAGCTTATGGGGAAGGCTGAAGCGGCGGGAGATGATTTCAACCGCCAGTCCACCTTGGATACCTTGCTTCAAAACATCATTACCTCATCCGCCATAGAGGACGAGAGGCTGAATGTGGAGTCCGTGCGTTCCTCGTTGGCGCGGCGATTGGGATTGTTCACGAGCCATTCTGCCCATACCACTGAACGAACCGAGGGACTTGCCGACCTGGTTATGGATGCCACCGGAAACATCGAGGTCCCGCTTTCGACGGAGCGTCTATTCCAGTGGCACCGACTGCTGTTTCCTCTCGGAACCGTTTTGCCACCCCATGCTCTACGGGTAGGTTGCCTGCGCGGCGATTTTTCCATGCAGGTGGTTTCAGGCCGCCTTGATCAGCCGAGAGTGCATTTTCAGGCTCCGCCGACGGCTGGTCTGGATGGGCA
>Ga0118677_10007798_pt1 | contig 17504 bp, 19 predicted proteins | sample AliMusrvi5mmetaG_FD_86154 | JGI IMG/M metagenome (GOLD analysis project Ga0118677, IMG submission 86154) | reverse complement strand
GCTACAATTCTGTTCATGCGAGTGCTTCCGGGGTGGTCCGCAAAAATACCTTTCGCAACAGCAAAGCGGCGTATCGCAATGAGCGCTACCTCAGCGAGTATCAAGTTGAGCGCGAACAGCGTGATGGCCAATGGATTTTTTGTATACCGTCCAAGAATATTGCTCGAAAATGGCATCAGCGAAATTGTGAAAAGAAAAAAGAAATTTAAGACCGACAGGCCTTCTCTATGACCCGTGACACGGCGAAGGATCTGGTGATTAATCGTCCAAAAGAGTGCAATGACGTAGAACGAGATCACGTAGCTCAGATAGATCAAATGTTGTGACCACAGCACTGACCACAGTTGCGATCCTGAGTTTGAGTTATTGAGAAAGGTAGTTGCCGGAACTTTGAGATCAAGCACCAACAAGGTGAGCGCGATGGCGACAACCCCGTCAGTTAAATTGAGGATTCTCTGAACGCTGGGATCGGTAGAGGAGTCGCTCGGATCGCGAAACTCATCAGTTTCCATAGTGGTCCTATGTTCTCACAGGCACCTCGACGGAGAGGGAATCAAGAGACGAACGCGAGAATACTGATCCCACCGAGGAAGAGAACTCCAAGAATACCCGCCAGGACTCGGTCAGCGATGATGAACTGATCAGCAGCACGTTTGTGATGGAACACCTGAGTTGTCTCCCAAATGATTCGTCCGAACGTAAAGAGCACGATACAGAACGCAAGCACGTAGAACTTATCCATTAAGACCAGCGGAGCCGTTGGCGGAAGATCGGCCGAGTAGCCCTGCTGAAGAAAGATCAGTGTCAAGAGGCCAGTCCCAGAAAGTGCAAGTCGCGAAATCTCGTGCTCGGTTTTGAGTAACAACACAAGAATTGATGCCGTCAACACAATGATTAAGGGCAAAAGCAGTTTGAAGAAGAAGTGAGGAAGTGGTCGCACAATAGAGATTGAGAACGTTCCAAGCGACCACTGATTAAAGGCCGCTCCCGAGTTGGTATTTCCAAAATTCGTGGTGTACTCCTTGAGAAACGAATCTGTTGCGATGCCACTGGTATTCCAGTCGGACACTGTGAATCCCTTGTCAGAACTTCCACTTGGATCAGGAACGTAGACGAGTTGGTTGTAGGCATACGTTGTATTTTCAAAACGGATGTCCAACTTTTGAGAGTCAAATGGATAGTGACTCAAATCAAAGTTGGAGGAAAATCCTGCCTGAATGTAGGCCAACTGATAGTTGTACCCATCGTCGAGTCGAAGAGGGGCCTGGTTGCCTTGGGCGTCGGTATAGGAGTAAGTAATCACGTAGTTGGTCGCGGCACCGGTGGCATTATCAAAGGTGGTGGTGGGAGCTGGATCGTAAGGTCCCTTCCAGCGATACCACATATAGAAATTAACTTTCCAGGTGTCCGTGGTCAGCGAGATGTCGTAAACTTGGACCGGTTCGATACCGAAGTAGACCTTCTCTGCCCCTGCCGGCGGTGGACCCGTGGTGTAAAGCTTGCCGCGATTGACGACTCCATCTTTCAGAATCGTCGTTCCGGTGCCCGTGGCTGCGTGACTCGGCGTGCTGGTCGCGAGAAGAACCCCACCAGTGGCCATCACAAGAAGGAACAGTGCAATGGCGAGAAGCGTGAGTCTCCTCAGCATGGATCTTCTTAGCTACTGAGCAATGACTTCGACGACGACGTCAACATCAACACCATCAAAGAGAGACAGTGACACTTGATTCGATCCCACTTCCTTAATGTGCTCGGTCAAGTTCACTTTGTGGTGGTCAATCTCTATGCCTTTTTGCTCAGCGATAGCCATTGCTATCTCAGCCGGCCCAATGGAGCCGAATAGTTTGCCGCCGCCACCGGCTCGAGCTGGAATGCCAATCACCGAACCAAGCAGCGTTGCTGCTTGAGCCTGTGCGGTCTCTCGATCCTTGGCATCTCTCACCGAGCGTGATCGCTGCATATCCTTGGCTTGGACCTCCATCGAATGAGACGCCTCGAGGGCCTTACCATTTGGAAAGAGAAAGTTACGAGCAAAGCCGCCAGCAACGCTCACAATGTCACCTCGACGTCCCACACCCTTAATGTCTTCTCGGAGGAGCACCTTCATTATTCGGCCTCCTTCGCGGCAGCTTCTTCGACGATCTCTTCAGCTTCTTCGATAACTTCCGCCTCGGCGATCACTTCTTCGACCTCTTTGATCTCGTTAATCTCAATGATGTCCGAGACCATCTCTTCGATACCGGTGACGTCAGCCAAGGTTGGGCCGTCATCGTCGCCGTCACGTGGACGTCGATCTCCTCGATCGCCTCGATCTCCTCGACGCCCGCCTGGACGCTCGGTCACCGTGCGCTGTGTGTAAGGAAGGAGGACAAGCTCCCGAGCGGTCTTGATCGCTTCAGCAATATCGTGCTGGTGCTGTTCGCAGTTTCCTGTCGTGCGACGAGCACGGATTTTGCCACGGTCCGACATGAACTTTCTCAAGGTGTTCAAGTCTTTGTAGTCAATCCAGACGGTCTGCTCACGACAGAACTGACACGGCTTCTTCTTGATGCGCCGGTTCAGATCCTTCGGTGCTCGCTTTGGCGTTTTCATATTGTTACGGGCCATGATTAAAAGGGCTCCTCGTCGTAGCCGTAGCCTGCGCTGGCGGCTTGGTTGTCAGTGGGGGCAGGTGCGGCGGCAGGAGCTGGTCGAGGACTTCCACCATCGCTTCGTCGCTCATTTCTTGTGACTTGTGCAGTAGCCCAGCGAAGTGATGGAGCAATCTCGTCAGCCACCACCTCAACCTTGGAGCGCTTGTCACCAGTATTCTTGTCATCCCACGAGCGCTGATCGAGGCGCCCGGTGACTACGACACGCGCACCTTTTGTCAGCGATTCGCTGACATTCTCGGCCATTTCACGCCAGCACACCACATCAAAGAAGGAAACTTGCTCTTCCCACTCTTGTGTTTGGCGATTCTGCCAACGTCGATTCACGGCCAGGCCAAAGCTGGCATTGGCTGCGCCACTTGGCGTAAAGCGAAGTTCTGGGTCTCTGGTCACATTGCCGACCAGGGTGACGGTGTTATCTGGCATTGTTCGCTCCTTCTTTAGACGCTCGCGGCACGGGCCGCTACGACGTTGTCGGGAAGTCGGATGATCTTGTGGCGAACAACCTCATCGGCGATGCCGAGAGATCGGTCGAGCTCTGCGACAGTGGCGGGCTCTCCCGCAAACGAGGCGATGATGTAGTAGCCCTCGCGCTTGTGATTCACTTCGTAGGCAAACGTGCGGCGACCCCAACGATCGACTGAACCAGGGGTTCCTTCAAAAGCCGAGATGGTGGCCAACGTTTTATCGAGACTTACTTGAATCTCTTGGGGATCCACAGCCATGTCATAGATAATGACGGCTTCATAATGACGCATTCGTAGTTCCTCCCTCTGGACCGGCGTTGCCGCCGGGCTTCACGACTCTCGTGGAGCAGGGTGTCCAATGCCCCTCAAAAAGAGGGGACTCACAGTGTAGACCGCCTTTTGGAACACTGCTGACGTGGCGCCGGCACCCCTTAGTGGTCGGCCTTGTGGGGCCTCAGGTGGAGGCCTTCGGCAATGTTCTCCACACTCTGAGATGAACTGGCAGTATCCCAGACCAGCGCAAATGCTTGCTCGTCATTGAGGTCAGCCTCGTAGCCATTGATGTCACAGAACACCACCGTTGCCAGCCATGCGAGGCGCTCATTCCCATCAACGAGCGCGTGGTTGTTCGTCAATGAGTGCAAGAGCACCGCTCGTCGAATGATCTCTTGGCGCGAAAATCCCCTCGACTTCAACCAACTCATTCAGGGCCTTCTCGAGTTTTTCATCAGTGCGGAGGGTACGTGCCATTCCCGCATGATGCCAGATTGGTACCACTTACTCAAAAACTGATAACTCCAGCAAAAACGGCCTTTTCAATACTCACTCGTGTTCTAAATGCTCAGAAAGCTTCTCAGACGTGGCATAGCTTTCGTCCTCGCCAGGGAACGTTCCTGCTCGAACGTCACCACAGAACTCTTGAAGCGCGGTGGTGATTTGAGACCCAATATCTGCATACACACGGACAAACTTCGCAGGCGTCCGATTCCCTAATCCCAAAATGTCATGGAACACCAAAACTTGGCCGTCGGTGCGTGGACCCGCACCGATGCCGATGGTCGGAATTGATCGCTCCGCGGTGACCGCCGCGCCGAGAGCTTCAGGGACACCTTCGAGAACCAGTCCGAAACAGCCGGCCTCTTCTAATGCTCGCGCTCCCGCACGTACTTCCTCTGCGGCTTCAATGGATTTTCCTTGGACTCGATATCCCCCCATGGCATTCACTGACTGCGGGGTGAGCCCAATGTGTCCCATCACGGGTATCTCGGCGTCAACGATTGCATGCACCGCCTCGGCTCGATTGGAGCCTCCCTCCAACTTGACTGCTTGGGCTCCCGCTCGAATCAACATCGCTGCAGACTCAACGGCCTGGGTTGACGAGACGTGATAACTCATCCACGGAAGGTCGCCGATAATCAGCGCGTCTGGTTGTGCTCTGGCTACCGCAGCGGTGTGGTGGACCATCATCTCGATCGTGACGTGGAGTGTGTCGTTGAATCCAAGAACGGTATTACCAACAGAGTCGCCAACGAGAATCATGTCCACACCGGCTGCGTCAACAAAACGAGCCGACGGCTCGTCATAGGCCGTCACCATCACGAGTGGCTCGTCACCATTCGAGCGTTTTGATGAACGAATTGCAGGAACACTCAGCCGTCTCTCGCTCATGAACGCGCACCTTTTCGCTTCGCCGGTGTCGACTCGCCTCCACCGGGATAGCGCTTCAAGAGATGATGAAACCGACAGGCCGTGCAGACTTCGACCGTGTACGCCTGGACGGGTTCTTCCCGGCGAAGCAGTCGATTGAGTTCCGTCTTATTGGTCGGGCACGTTCCACCAGCGGGCAGCTTCGCACCAAAGACGTAGGTCACCTCGACCGTGCCGCGCTCTTCACAGACCGGACAGGTCTCACCTGTGGGCTTGCCGAGGTTGGTTGCGGCTCGCACCAACTCGGGATGCGCGTCACACGCGTCTGTTTTGGCAATCTTGCCCAAGCGCACGGCCTTGGCCAGGGCGTCACGAAGAAGCCGGTATTCCACCGACGCTTCTGAGGTTGTCGAAAAGGTGGCTCGTGGGCTCACGACCATGACCCTAGTGGCAGAAAACCAATATTCTGAAAGGGATTTCCCTCCTTGTGATCATTTCGCTATATCGGTGCGATATAATCAAAACGTGCTTGATCTCGCCATCCTTGGACTTTTAGGAGACGGACCTCTCCACGGTTACGAAATCCGACGCCGCCTTCGCGCCCAGTTGGGCCTGATCGCCAACGTTTCATTTGGTTCGCTCTACCCCGCACTCGCTCGCTTAGAAAAGGCGGCCGACGTCACCGTCGTCGATGCCGATGAGCCCTCCGTCGTGGTTCCCTCAACTGGTTCGCTCAGTGGCGAACGCGCCGTACAGCGATCGAAGCGACTGGTAGGTCCCCGAGGTCGTCGAGCAAAGAAGATCTATCAACTCACCGACCAAGGTCGAGCCACGTTCGCTGGTCTGCTCAATACGCCTTCTGGAAACGATGACCAACGCAGCTTTGGACTTCGGTGGTCATTTGCCCGCCACCTCGCACCGACTGCTCGACTTGCGTTGTTGGAGCGTCGGCGAGCACAACTCGTGCAGGGGCTCAGTGAAGGCGAGCCGTCGAACGATCTCGATGACTACGCCAAAAGCGTGGTCCAGCACGCCGCCGATGGCGTTGCACGAGACATCGCATGGCTTGATGAACTCATCGCTGTTGAGCGAGCAAGTCAGTTCCAAGAAAGTGCCCATCCTGTGGTGACACCACCGCCATCACAACCAATCTCGCCAGCCCAAAGCGCCGGTTAAAGAAACACAAGAAGGAGCAAAAAATGACACCCATCAAAGTCGCTATCGCTGGAGTAGGAAACTGTGCCAGCTCACTCGTCCAAGGCGTCAATTACTACCGCGAAGCAGATCCAAACGAGTTCGTGCCAGGTCTTATGCACGTAGTTCTCGGTGGCTATCACGTCTCTGATTTAGAGTTCGTCGCCGCGTTTGACGTTGACGCTGCGAAGGTTGGCCAAGACCTCTCGAAAGCGATCTTTGCCAGCCAAAACAACACCATCCGTTTTGCTGAGGTAAGCGATCTCGGGATTGAAGTTCAACGTGGACCGACCTTCGATGGTCTCTCGAAGTACTACCGAGAGATGATCGACGAGTCTCCCGCAGAAGCAGTTGACGTCGCCCAAGCGCTTCGAGACTCTGGTGCCGAAGTCCTCGTCTCCTACTTGCCCGTCGGCTCCGAAGAGGCGCAACGCTTTTACGCCCAGGCCGCCATCGACGCCGGTGTTGGCTTCGTCAACGCCGTGCCCGTCTTTATTGCGTCGGACCCAACCTGGGCGCGCAAATTCCGAGACGCAGGCGTTCCAATTATTGGCGACGACATCAAGAGCCAGGTTGGCGCAACCATCGTGCACCGTGTGCTCACTCGCCTCTTTGAAGACCGGGGACTCGCTCTTGATCACACCTATCAACTCAACGTCGGCGGCAATATGGACTTCAAAAACATGCTGGACCGAGATCGTCTCGAATCGAAGAAGATCTCCAAGACCCAAGCGGTGACCTCACAGATGGACCACGGGGTCTTACCTGCCGACGATATTCATATCGGCCCTTCAGACCACGTGCCGTGGCTCCAGGACCGCAAGTGGGCCTTCATCCGACTTGAGGGTCGAAACTTCGGCGACGTCCCGTTGAACATTGAGATGAAGCTCGAAGTCTGGGACTCACCAAACTCGGCGGGTGTCATTATCGATGCTGTTCGCTGCGTGCGACTCGCCCAAGATCGAGGCATCGGCGGACCGCTCCTCGGCCCAAGCTCCTACTTCATGAAGTCGCCGCCGGTTCAATATCACGACGACATCTGCCACCAGATGGTCGAAGAGTTCGCGGCCGGCGACCCTGGTCCCGTTTGGCCCGAGGACTAGTTCAGCCGGGCTGATGTTCAGCCCACCAGGCATCGACGAGTTCGAAGGCCTGCGCTTCGCTGAGTGGTCCTTCGTCAAGTCGGATTTCGAGCAAGTAGTTCAGAATTTGGCCCACCGCACGGCTTGGTTCAATACCAAGGTGCTCCATGATTTGGGCGCCGTCTAAGTCAGGGCGAATCGCGTCAAGCTCTTCTTTGGCGCGCAGCTCAACAATGCGTTCCTCAAGTTCATCCATTCGACGCGACAGCGCACGAGCTTTGTTTGCATTTCGCGTCGTACAGTCGCAGCGCGTCAACTCATTGAGTTGCGCGAGAAGCGGTCCAGCGTCGCGCACGTAGCGTCGCACTGCTTTGTCGGTCCAGCCCAATCGATAGGTATGGAATCGCAGGTGAAGCTCAACAAGTTTGGTGACTGTTTCTACGTCATCGTTCGAGTACCGAAGTGCCTCCATTCGCACCTTGGTCATGCGCGCCCCGACGACTTCGTGATGGTGAAAACTCACCCCTCCTCCAGCAAATGAACGGGTTTTCGGCTTGCCAACGTCGTGAAAAAGGGCCGAAAGACGCAGCAGCCGCTCCGGAGAGGTCTTGTCCATCACCGCAAGGGTGTGGCCAAGAACGTCTTTGTGATGGTGGATTGGGTCTTGCTCTAACTCAAGGCCAGGGAGCTCGGGAAGAAACTCTGCGGCGAGACCCGTGTGCACCAAAAACCACAGTCCAATTGACGGCACAGGAAGTACGACAAGGCGATCGAGTTCGTCGCGCAGTCGCTCCGCAGAAACAATTGAGAGACGCGGCGCCATCTCGGTAATGGCCGCGACAAGGTCAGGATCAGGCTCAAGAGAAAAGCGTGCAATAAATCTCGCCGCTCGCACCATCCGAAGTGGGTCATCGTCAAAACTTACGCGGGGGTCGAGTGGTGTCTTCAGTTTTCCGGCCGCTAAATCAACAAGGCCGCCATAGGGATCGATGAGCTCCATGGTGGAGAGCTCGAGGGCCATCGCGTTGATCGTGAAATCTCGACGCGCCAGATCCGTTTCGATATCGTCACCGAAGGCCACCTCAGGTTTGCGCGAGTCGGGCGAGTAGTGCTCGGCTCGATGTGTCGTGATCTCGTAGGTACGACCCTGGTGCGTCGCTCCAATCGTGCCGAAGCGCTTTCCTTGGGTCCAGACAGCATCGGCCCAGCCCCGCACTATCTCTTCGATTTCGTCAGGGAGGGCATTGGTAGTCAGGTCAAAATCACTGATTCCAGCGGGGTCATCTTGGGCCCCCAGGATGGCGTCTCGAACGGAGCCACCTACTAAATACAGCCGTTTTTCGGCCCCTTCGAAGCGTGTCCCGAGCGAGCGCGTGGCCTCCACCAGGGGCACAAAGCGATCGGGAATCTCGGTGGAAGCCACCCTCTCACGGTACTTCGCCCCAGCAGTTGGGTTGGTACCGTCTAGCGTCGTATCTTGTGCGGTCGAGGTTCATCGCGAAACTCTTCGCCACGTTTGCCACGTTGAGTGTCTTGGTGGCCATAGGTGGCCCTGTGACTTTTGCCTCTGCCCAGACGCCCGCGGTCACCTTGACTGGCCAGACCGCAACGGTCCTGGCAACAGCAAGCGATCAATCTCCTTTCTCGATCGACCTCCAAGCAAACCCTGGCGCGCCAGGATCTCTCAGTGTCTCGACGCAGCTCTACGCGCGCCTCACCACGCGCTCTGGGCTGGTTGCTGCCCTTTCTTCGAGTGGTCCGAGCAACCTGATCGCGCAGACAAAAGCACTCGCGTTCTCGTGTCTTCCCTCTTCATCAAAAGGTGGTGTCCAGCTTCGTATCGATGTGGTGACCTCGTCTGCGACCACAGCAACTCTGCCCGGCGGGTGCACCGGTTCGACGAAACCACCGACCTACAACCTGCGCTGCAGCACTGGAACAGGTTCTTGTAATGGTGTCTATCCGGTAGCCGTGAGCGTCACGAGTGCCACAGGGATCGTTACCAAATTCGTCACCTTGATGACCTACATTGAACGGCCAGCCCCGCAGCCTCTTCGCGTCGCCATGGTGTTACGACTCGATACAACGTCAACCGCCACCCAGGTCAGCGACCTTGGCCGCGCCCTCAAGGCCTATCCACAAGTCGCAAGTGACTCATTCATGACCGCCACCGCACAACAGCAACTCGCCACAACGGCGTCTGGCAAGGACGCTTTGAGCCAGTTCGCTGCCGGCGTGACTGCAAATCCCACGCTTCACGAAACGCCACGCGTGCCCTACGTCAGCATCGACCCAGGAGCCTTGTTGGCCTCGGGACTCCAGGGCGATATCACCGCGCAAGTCAAGCGATCCGAGGAGATCTCAGCCTCACACTCGCTTCCCGCCGGCGTGCTCGATGCGGGGTGGTTGGCGAGCGCACCGGTGACCTCTACAACAACGACGGCCTTGGTTGGTGCTGGTTTTTCTCACCTCGTTCTCCCCGACTCTTCGCTCGCCCAACCCGTCACGCCGTCACTGAACTGGGGCCAGCCCTTCAAACTCAGTCCAGGAAATTCAAACGTCACTGCACTGGCTATTGACTCGATTCTCTCCTCCCAAATGGTCGCTGGGAATCAACCAGTCTTGGCTGCACAACGGCTGTTAGGAGACATGGCGTTCCTCTACTTTGAACGCCCAAGCCTCATAGCGCCCCAGGGAGTCGTTGCAGTGACCCCAAGCAACTGGGCGCCAACTCCTGCGTTCCTCTCTGCGCTCTTTGACGGCCTGAGTGCGAATCCCGTCGTGACGTCGTCAACCCTGAGTTCATTGTTTTCTCAATTGAAGGTCGGCGGTAATGGCGCTCCACAAACTCGGGCGCTGGCCTCGAGCGCCCCTTCCACGCCGTGGCCCTCCTCCCAGATCAGCTCCTATCAAGCTGAGCAGCAACGCCAAGGTGCCTTTGCCAGTGCGGTCCAAAATGGAGCATCGACTTTGTCGTCGCTGAGCGACACGTTGCTTGATGTTGAGAACTCAACGTTGAGTGATACTTCTCGAGGCTCGTCATTAGCGACCGCCACGTCCGCGCTCAATGATCAACTTGCAAAAATCCAAATCAGCGGTGGCGACATTACCTTGACGTCGCTCGACGGGACCATCCCAATTACCCTTACGTCGAGCGCTCCCTACAGTGTGAGCGGAACGCTGCAAGTAACGAGTGCGCAACTCTCGTTCCCAAATGGCGCAACGTTTCAAGAAGTTGTTGATCGCTCCACGAAGTCAGTTCGAGTCGTTGTCCACGCCAAAACCACTGGTGCACTTCCCTTGACGACGTCACTCATCACGCCGCAAGGAACACTCAGTTTGGCCAGCCAAACGATCACGGTTCGGGTCACCCAGTCGTCGATTGTGGGGGTTCTCTTGAGCGTGGGGGCCATCCTCGTGTTGGCGGCCTGGTGGGTGAGAACCTGGCTCAAGAAGCGATCCCGGCCTCGAGGTGTTCGATGAGTGAGACAGAGAAAACGAGTCTGACCCGAGCGATCGGTTCGATGGCGACGGGGACGACGGTCTCTCGGGTCACCGGGGTCATTCGAGTCCTGGTCCTCGCCTACGTCCTTGGGATTTCGCCCTTGGCCGACTCCTACAACTTGGCCAACACCGTTCCAAACATGCTCTATGACGTCGTCATTGGTGGGGTCCTCGGTGCCACATTTATTCCGGTCTTCATCGAGCGGCTCGCCAAGTCGACTGAGCGAGACGCATGGAAATCAATCTCGTCGGTCGTCACCCTGGCCGTCGTCGTGCTCGCGGGAGCTACGGTCATCACCCTCGTCGCAGCGCCCTGGATCATTGATGCATTCACCGCGTTTAATCACGCTTCGAGTGATCGAACGCCTCAGGAACTTGCCACACAGCGCAGCGTCGCCACGACACTTCTGCGCTGGTTCTCGCCGCAGATTTTCTTCTTTGGGCTCTTGTCGATTGGCGCGGCGCTGTTAAATGTTCGCCGGCGATTTGGCGCGCCTATGTGGGTGCCCATCGCCAACAACGTTGTCTGTATCGCTGTGCTTCTGTTCTTCGCCGGCGTCAATCCAGCTCCCACGCTGGGTGGTGTTGCGGCCTCCCCTGGCCAACTTGCACTCTTGGGGGCAGGGACGACCGCGGGGGTCATGGTCCAAGCAGCCCTCTTGATCCCAAGCCTCTCTCGAGCCAAGCTCGGCCGGGTCCGCTGGCGTTTCACTCTGCGCGACGACGCCGTTCGGGCGATCACCCGGCTTGGTTCGTGGACCTTCGGTTTTGTTCTTCTTAACCAGATTGCGCTCTTTGTCATCTTGGCCCTGGCCTTTGGGGTTGGCGGATCTGGTCCGGTGTCGTCGTATACCTACGCCTACGCCTTCTTCCAGATGCCCTACGCCGTCGTGGCGGTCTCAATCATGAGTGCGGTCACTCCCGACCTGGCCACCCACCACACCATGGGCGAGGCCGACTCCTTTGCGCAGAGATTTGGGACGGGATTGCGCGGCATCCTGGTCATCATGATTCCCGCCTCCGTGGTGCTGTTCTTGCTTGCTCGACCAGGGATTGCCCTGTTGTTGGGACATGGAAACTCTGATGCCGCGCAGACCGAACAGACCGGAACGATCTTGGCCGAGTTATCGCTCGGCCTGGTTGGATTCACGGTCTTTCAGTACGTGATCCGTGCGCTCCAAACCATGCATCGAGCCAAAGACGCCTTCTGGCTCTACCTGGTAGAGAACGCGCTGACGGTCGTGTTGGCCTTCGTGCTCGTTACGCCCTTAGGCGTCGCTGGTCTGGCCTTAGCGGTCGCCGTGAGTTACAGCGTCGGCGCGCTCTTGGGACTTGTCGTTATTCGCAACACCTTCGGGCGTCTCGGAAACCCGGGCTGCTTTTCCCCACTCTCGAGGGTGTGCCTCTCGAGTGTGGCCATGGGGGTTGTCATCCTGGTTCTCTCGAACCTCTCCTCGGCCAAGAGCGGCCCGGCACTTTTTGCCCGTGTCGTGGGGTCTCTGCTGGTGGGCGGGCTCGTCTATCTCGGAACAATCTCGTTCCTCGCCCGGCGAAGGGGTGCCCCTTCCTAAATTCTGTAAGACTCCTTTTTGAGCAGTCGCGTCCAAGGGGGAATCGTGTCCGGAATTGTTATCGTCACCGACTCATCGTCTGATCTACCCATCGATGAAGCAGAGCGTCTCGGGATTCTTGTCGTCCCACTTTCAATCCGCTTCGGCGCCGACGAATACGTTGACCGCGCCGACCTCAGCCCGGCAGAGTTTTGGGCCAAGTGCAAAGACTCAAGCACCCTTCCAGAGACGGCCGCTCCTTCACCTGGCGCGTTTCAGGCAGCCTTTGAAGAGGCCCGAAGTGCGGGAGCCAGTGGGGTGATCTGCATCACGATCTCCTCGGAACTTTCTGCCACCTATCAATCTGCGTTAACCGCAGCCAAGGCCATGGTGTCATTTCCCGTCACTGTCGTCGACTCTCAACTCGTCACGCTCCCCTTGGGACTGTTGGTCTTGGACGCAGCTGAAGCTGCTGCCAAGGGGGCGACGATGGATAACGTGGTCGATGAAATTCACTCCACCCAACAGCGCATCGACGTTGTCTTTACCCTCAACACCTTGGAGCACCTCAAAAAAGGTGGCCGGATCGGTGCTGCCCAAGCACTCTTGGGGTCAGTGCTTTCGATCAAGCCGATCTTGACGCTCAAAGACGGCAAGGTCGAAGAAGAGGGACGCCAACGCACTCGGGCCAAATCAATGGAGCATCTCGCTCGACTCGCTACCGAAGCTGCTCCCTTTGAACGCCTGGCCGTCGTGCACGGTGATGCCGAAGACGTCAGTGCCCTCATTGATCGACTCTCTGGTCTTGAGAGCGATGTCCCGCTCATCGTTGGTGATATCGGTCCAGTGGTTGGAACCCACGGTGGACCTGGCGTGGTTGGTGTCTGCTGGATTCGCCGAGCGTAGGCCTGAGATTTGCCGACTAAGTTGAAGCACTAATGGCAGAGAAATCACCCTCCTCGCGCTTTGGCGACGACTGGCCCGGAAAGGCCGTCGACTTTATTGACCTTGTCGTCAACACCATCAATGACCGGGTTATTCGACCCATCATCCTTATCGGTCGAGCCATCGTCTTTGGTCTCTTAATTGCGGTGCTCGTCGTGGTGGTCGCGGTCGTGGTCGCCGTGGCGGTGCTGCGGCTTTTGGACGTCTACGCCTTCGCCAACCACGTCTGGATCTCCTACGCAATTCTTGGAGTGGTCTTCTCGCTGATCGGGCTCTTTGCCTGGACCAAGCGCTCTCCCTCTCAACGCGACGCTGGCGACGTATGACCAAAAAAACTGACGTCCTCATTGTTGGTTCGGGGCCCGCTGGTCTCACCGCTGCGATCTATAGCGCACGGGCCCAACTCAACCCAGTCGTCGTCGAAGGTGAGCCGTCCTCGACCTCCGATCAACCCGGCGGCCAGTTGATGTTGACCACCGAAGTTGAGAACTTTCCTGGCTTTCCTGAAGGAATTATGGGTCCGGAACTGATGGGGCACATGCGGGCCCAGGCCGCCCGTTTCGGGGCCGACTTGGTCACCGAAAAGGTCTCAAAACTCGACCTCTCCTCCCGCCCATTTCGAGCCTGGATCGGCAGCAATTCAGGCGATGCTGACTATGAAGCCTCCGCGGTCATTGTTGCAACGGGGGCCCGAGCCCTCATGCTCGGCGTCCCTGGTGAAGACCGCCTCTTGGGCCACGGCGTCTCGACCTGTGCGACCTGTGACGGCTTCTTCTTCCGTGACCTGCCCATCGCCGTCATTGGCGGTGGCGACTCGGCCATTGAAGAAGCGCTGTTTTTGACGCGCTTCGCCTCGTCCGTCACGTTGATTCATCGACGCGACTCGCTTCGCGCCTCAAAGATCATGCAAGAGCGCGCTCAACAAAACGAGAAGATCTCGTTCCTCTGGAACACCCAAGTCACCGAAGTCATCGGCGAGTCAAAGGTCCAGCAGCTGGCCTTGGTTGACACCGTGACCGGTGCCACCTCAACCATGGACGTGGCGGGAGTCTTTGTGGCCATCGGTCACCTGCCAGCGACCGAGCTCGTTGGCGAGGCCTTAGACCTTCGAGAAAACGGCTATCTCGCCGTCCAGCATGGTTCGTTGACCTCTGTCGAGGGCGTCTTCGCCTGTGGTGACGTCCAAGATCACCACTATCGCCAAGCAATTACTGCGGCCGGTTCTGGCTGTATGGCCGCAATCGATGCAGAGCGTTGGCTCGAAGCCCAGGGCTCGTAGCCTTTGTGTGCGCGGGAATAACGAGACGTTCTCGCTTGTTCTATAGAAGTGACACCGATGAGGAGAAACAATTATGAGTGAAGAGATCACAACCCTTTCCGACGCTACGTTTGATGAGTATGTGGGCAGTTCCGACGTTCCCGTTCTCGTCGACTTTTGGGCGGAATGGTGTGGACCGTGCAAGCAGATAGCTCCGATTCTCGAGGAGATCGCGAAAGAACAGTCGGGCAAAGTGGCGATCGCCAAATTGAACATCGACGAGAACCTCGACGTGACGCGACGCTTCGAAGTCATGAGCATTCCAACGCTCCTGCTCTTCAAAGATGGCCAGCCGGTACAGCGACTGATCGGGGCCAAGCCCAAGGGGGCTCTGCTCCAAGAAATCAGCGCTCACCTGAGTTAAGCGACCACGTGCTCCCACTTGCTGAGGGCTCCAATGGCGACGCCGTCGCCGATCTCCAGAGACGACTTCTCGGAGAAGGATCCCCCACGCTCAGTGACTCCCTTGGAGTCTTTGGGCCTTCTACGAAGGCTGCGGTTGAAGCGTTTCAGCGCCAACGCGGTCTTCGCATTGACGGCATCGTCGGGACAAGTACCTGGTCGACGCTCGTTGAAGCGGGACTTCACTTAGGCGATCGGCTGCTCTATCGAACCCAGCCGATGTTGCGCGGTGACGACGTCGCCGAACTACAAAGCCGACTGTGTTCTCTCGGCTTTGACACTGGTCGCGTCGACGGCATCTTTGGCGACACGACGTCGAACGCGCTCGCTGAGTTCCAACGCAACGTGCAACTTCCGGTCGACGCAACAGTCGGGCCCGCCACCGTGGCTGAGTTGCTCCGCGTCTCTGGACGCCATCAGACCTTGGAGTTGGTCTCAATGGTTCGCGAACGCGAGGCCCGACGCTCTGAGCCACCGACCTTGCGCGGTCGACACATCGGTATTGGTGAAACCGGTGGTCTTGGCTCAATCGCAGCCTCTCTCAATCGACGCCTCGCTTCCTCTGGAGCCCGGGTCACGATGGTGCACGACCCTGAAGAGTCCGGCCAAGCCAGAGAAGCAAACTTGGCCGGCGTTGATATCTTTTTGGCACTGAGGGTGACACCTTCTCTCATCGGCTGCGGCGCCTCCTACTACTCGGGCTACTCCTATGAATCGACCGCCGGTCGACGCCTGGCCGAACATGTCGTCGCGTCCATGGGGCGCGTCCTTCATGGAGCGAGCTCGGTCGATGGCATGAGCGTGGCGATTTTGCGCGAGACCCAAATGCCAACCATCGTCGTCGAAATTGGACCCGTTGAGGCTGTGGTCGAGCACACCGCTGAGGTCGCCGACGCCTTTGCCAGTGCCGTCACGGCGTGGGCCGAAGAGGGACTCGACGCAGCCGAGAACGCAGCTTCGAACGACCACCCTTGAGGGTTTCACTCTTTGGTTTTAGATAAATCTTACAGAGAGTGAGGGTTCTGAGGTCGTTGGTGAAGTTTCGAGACGACTTCGCAACGGCAAAGTAACAATCCACAACCTCATGCACAGGTGGGGAAAACTCTAGAGTGGCCGTTCAGCAATACAAAACGAACAGTACTTGAGGGTAACAAAACCCTTAACTGGGTTGATTACCGAGCATCTGGCGATAGATGCGCTCCAGGTCTTCGAGTGTGGCGAATTCGACCATCAAGCGACCTTTTCGCGTCGAGAGATCAACCTTGACTCGGGTATCGAGATAGGTCGACAACAGCTCTTCAAGCTCAAGGACCGCTGGTGGTGGCAGCGGTCGAGGTCCCGTCCGTCGGGGGTGAGGAACTGGCTTGGCGCCTTCAGTGTCGTTGTCGTCACCGGGTTCGAAATCGACCTCAACCTCGACACCGCCACTTCGAACCAACTCTTCAGTGGCCCGCACCGAGAGGGCTCCGGCAACAACTCGCGCCACCAGTTGCTCTTGGAGTGCTCGATCAGGGGTTCCAAGCAGTGCCCGGGCGTGTCCCGCTGAAATCTCCCCTTCGGCCAAAGCTCGCTGCACCCCAGAGGGGAGTTGGAGAAGTCGGAGGGTGTTGGTCACTGAGGTTCGAGACTTTCCAACCCGAGCTGCGACTTGGTCGTGGGTCAAGGAAAACTCGTCGATCAACTGCTGATAGGCCGCAGCCTCTTCAAGGGCATTAAGGTCAGCCCGTTGCACATTCTCAACAAGGGCTTGTTCAAGGCTGTTCTGATCGGTCGTTGAAGAGCGGACCAGTGCCGGAATGGTGGCCAAGCCTGCTCGTCGAGCCGCTCGCCAGCGGCGCTCGCCAGCAATCAACTCAAAGGTCTCTTCGTTCTCGTCGAGGGGCCGCACCAAGACTGGTTGGAGGACACCCAGCTCTCGGATGGATGCCGCCAAGGAGACCATCTGCTCTTCGTCAAAGGTCGATCGAGGTTGGTAGGCGTTGGCCTGGATCACCCCAATAGCGAGTTCTCGAAGAATCTCGCCTTCTCCATTGCTGGTCTCGGTAGGGATCAGTGATCCCAGCCCTTTACCCAGCCCGCTTCGGCGCGCCATTGCTCACCTCCGTTGCTAAATCTCGATAGGCCTCAGCCCCTTTGGACTGTGGGTCGAAGACCGTAATTGGCTGACCAAATGACGGTGCCTCTGAGATCCGAACCGTTCGGGGAATCACCGTGTCGCAGACCTCTTCGGGGAAGTGCTCTCGCACGTCCTCGGCCACGTCAGACGCAAGGCGGGTTCGATTGTCGAACATGGTCAACACAATGGTTGAGAGTTCGAGGGACTCGTTCAGATTTGAGCCGACCAGTTTGAGCGTTGAGCGCAGTTGGCTCAGGCCTTCAAGGGCGTAGTACTCACACTGGATCGGCACAAGAACCTCACGGGCGGCGGCCAGTGCATTGATGGTGATCAAGCCAAGCGAAGGGGGGCAGTCAATCATGATGAAGTCGAAGTCGTCGGCAACGGCGTCGATGGCTCGCTTGAGGCGAAGCTCTCGGCTAAAGGCTGGCACGAGTTCGATTTCCACCCCGGAGAGGTCGAGGGTTGCTGGGGCCACGAAGAGGTTCTTGACGTTGGTCGGCTCAATGCAGTCTTCGAGAGGGTGCTCGTGCATGATCACGTCGTACATCGAGTGCTCGAAGTTCCTCCGCTCGATCCCGAGACCAGTCGTCGCGTTGCCCTGGGGGTCAAGGTCGATCACCAGGAC
>Ga0118677_10007797_pt1 | contig 17504 bp, 6 predicted proteins | sample AliMusrvi5mmetaG_FD_86154 | JGI IMG/M metagenome (GOLD analysis project Ga0118677, IMG submission 86154) | reverse complement strand
CGTTCATATCGATCCCGCTGTCGTTGCTGGCCGCCATCCTGATCCTCGACTGGCGCGGCGTGTCGCTCAACACGATGACCCTCGGCGGCTTCGCCGTCGCCATCGGCGTGGTCGTCGATGACGCCATCATCGATGTGGAGAACATCCAGCGGCGCCTGCGCGAAAACGCCGCCCTGCCCGCGCCGCGCGAGTTATGGCGCGTGGTGCTGGACGCCTCGCTCGAAGTGAACAACTCGGTCGTTTACGCGACGTTCATTGTTGCCGTCGTGTTCCTGCCCGTCCTGACCATGAGCGGCCTGCAGGGCCGGTTTTTCGCGCCGATGGGTGTCGCCTTCATCCTGAGCATCATGGCCTCGCTCGGGGTGGCCCTGACGGTCACGCCCGCCATGGCGCTGGTGTTTCTGGGGCGTGCCAAGCCCCACGCCGAACCGGCCTGGGTGCGCGGACTGAAATCACTGCACCGCGATTGGGTGTTGATTTTCGCGCGCTGGCCGGTTCCAACCATCGTTGGCGCGGTGGCGCTGGTGGCGGGCGCGTGTTGTCTGGTGCCCTTTTTCGGCGGCGAGCTGTTGCCGGAGTTCCGCGAAGGCCACTTCGTCGTCGGCGTGAAAAGCCGGCCCGGGACCTCCATCGGGGAATCGTTGCGCACGGGCAAACTGATATCTGACATGGTTCTCGCCAACCCGCACATCGCCACCGTCGAACAACAGGTCGGCCGCTCCGAAGCCGGCGAAGACACCTGGGGCCCCAACCAAAGCGAGTTCCACGTTGAGCTGAAACGCGGCACCACCCCGGACGAGGAGATCGCGACCCAAGCCGCGTTGCGCGCCATGCTCGAGGGGTTTCCCGGCATCCAAAGCGAGGTGATGACGTTTCTGGGCGACCGGATCGGCGAGAGCATCTCGGGAGAGACCTCGATGGTGGTCGTCAATGTGTTCGGCGAGGATCTCGACCAACTCGATGCCGCCGCGAGAAAGATCGCCGCGCAATTGTCCGCGATCACCGGCAGCGCCGATGTCCAGGTCAAGGCGCCGCCAGGTGCGCCGGTGCTAGCCGTGCACCTGCGGCCCGAGCGCCTCGCCCAGTTCGGGTTTCGTCCGTTAGAAGTGCTGGAAACCGTGCAGACCGCGTTCCAAGGCGCGGACGTGACCCAGATGGTGCGCGGCAACCGCATCCATGAGCTGGCCGTGATCCTCGACGACAGCGCGCGCTGCGATCCCGAAGCCGTGGGTGATTTGATGCTGGTCAATGGCGACGGGGTGCGGATGCCGTTGCGGCAGCTCGCCGATGTCGGGCTGACCAACGGCCGGCCGAGCATCAACCATGATGGCGCGCGCCGCCGCCAAACCGTGACCTGCAATGTGGAGAAGCGCGATGTCGCGTCATTCGTCAGGGAGGCGCAGGCCAAGGTGCGGGCCGGGGTCAAACTACCCGGCAGTGTCTATGTCGAATGGAGCGGTGCCGCCGAGGAACAATCGAAAGCCCGGCGCGAGTTGCTCATCCATTCGCTGGTGGCCGGGCTCGTGGTCATTCTGTTGCTCAGTCTGGTGTTTCATCGTGCCAGCCATGTGGCGCTGGTGCTGGCCAACATTCCCTTCGCGCTGGTTGGCGGGGTGCTGGCGGTTTTTGCCGGCGGCGGTTTGACCAGCATCGGCTCGCTGGTCGGCTTCGTGACCTTGTTCGGCATCAGCACCCGCAACAGTATCATGCTCATTTCCCACTACGAACACCTCGTGGAACTCGAAGGCGCCGAATGGAATCTGGAAACCGTCGCCCGCGGCGCCGGCGAACGGCTCCTGCCCATCATCATGACCGCCCTGGTCACCGCTCTGGGCCTGCTGCCGCTCGCCCTGGGCAGTGGCGAAGCGGGCCGCGAAATCGAAGGCCCGATGGCCATCGTTATCCTCGGCGGATTGGTCTCATCCACCCTGCTCAACCTGTTGGTCCTGCCCTCCCTGGCGTGGAAGTTCGGACGCTTCAGCAAGACCGAGGCGGAGCTGTTCGAGCCCGCGGCACCGCCCGCCGCGTGATCCCAAACCTCCCGACCAACGTCACGGTTCCTGATCTCGGTGGAAAATGATGTGGCACATTTCCGTAATCGTGGAGCACGCGCCGACGGGATTGGTTATTGGTGACGTTTCACGCCCTCTCGTCAGTCCCGTCGGGGATTGGCGAAACGGTAGGCAACAAGGAAACACGGATGGCTGGACAAAAATGTCCGGCTGGAGGCCGGACTTTCGGTTCAGCTTTGCCGACGGGGATGGATTGTGTCGTGGTTCCCGGCGCACTCCTGTTCCCAACCTCGGGAGCAATTTCATAAGAGGCGCGGTGTTCCAGATGCCGCGAGCCACTCCTTGCAAGTATTCGTGCGAGCTTGGTGCTTTCATCGATTTAGGAGTTGGATTTGGGTGGGATTTTGTGACTGCCATCACCCGGTGGGCATGGGTTGGGACGATGCGGTTGCTTGGAGGAATACCATTCCTTCTTCCAATCCGTATCTACAAGGCAATTTGGACAGTACCCAAGAGAGAGCATAGCCCCGGCCGCGACCAAGGCGGCGGCTCCTATCGACCCGTCACTTTCAGCCGCAGGAACAATTGTCCATCGGTCACCGGCACACTGAAAATGTGCTCGAAACCCGTCCCGCTGTCCGGCACCTCGGCCCAACTCCCCGGCAGCAGGGTCTCGCTCCACTCCGCGCCGTAGGTGATGCCGGTGACGCCGGTAGGTTCGGTGAAGCTGATGACGAGGTTGTCCCCGCTCCTCTGGGGCTGCGGCAGCAACCCGGCGCTGTTCTGTTTGGGGTCGAGGCCGAAGGCGAATTCGAGCAGGTTCACGATGCCGTCATAGTCAGGATCACTCAGGTTCGCACCGTCATCGCTGTCGGCATAACTGCCAAAATAAGTCTGCCGCCAGCTTTGCAGCGCCGTGGCCACGCCGGTGCCGGTTAGATTGATGTTGAACGGATTCCTGGTGGTGTCGTTACTGGCGAGGTGGATGGCTGCGGCGCGTGCCCCGGCCGCACTCGGCGCGAAGGTGACGGTGAAAGCGGTGCTGCCACCCGGAGCCACGGTGGTGGCACCGAGACCGCCCACCGTGAAGTCGGAAGCGTTGGTGCCGTCCGTGGCCAGGGCCAGGCCGGTTAGATCGCCCGTGCCGAGGTTCCTCACCGTGAACGTGATGGCGCCGGACACGCTGCCGAGGTTGATACTGCCGCAGTCGATGCTCGAGCTGCCGCTCGTGAGGTTGGTGCCGGCCGGTTGCTCGACGGTGATCGCGGGCACCGCCACGCCGGTGCCGGTTAGATTGATGTTGAACGGATTCCTGGTGGTGTCGTTGCTGGCGATCTGGAGCGCGGCCGTCCGCGTTCCTGCAGCACCCGGGGTGAAGGTGACGGTGAAGGTGGTGCTGGTGTTAGGGGCGAGCGTGGTGGCACCAGGACTGCCCAGCGCGAACTCGCCGGAGTTGCTGCCGCTCTTGGTCACGGCCAAGCCGGTGAGGTCGGCCGCTCCGGTGTTCCTGACGGTAAAGGTGACCGCACTGGAACTGTTGCCGAGGATGACGCTGCCGCAATCGACGGTTGCGCTGCCGCTCGTGAGGTTGGTGCCGGCCGGTTGCTCGACGGCGATCAACGGGGACGCGAACACCACCAGGCTGGTGGCCACAATCCGCGGGGTGGTGCCGTTCGATGAGGCGTTGATCACAGACCTCACCTTTGAAACCGGGTCTTGAAACGCCATGGTGGTGGAACCGCCGCCGTCCAAATTCAGCGCATTCCACACCCCGTAATCCGTTCTCAGCATGTCGGCGACCGCACCCACGGTCATGCCGCTGCTGCCGCCTGTCGCGTCAACGGTGAAGAGGACCAGCGTGTGGTTGTCAGCGGTCAATCCGATCGCCGTGCGCGCGTTGGTGGCATTGTACCATGAATTGGAATCCGAATACGTGCCGTTGCTGATCAAACCGGTTGCCGCATTCCCCGTGTAGGTGGGGATGGTCTTCGCCCCGTTGGTCACGATTTGTGCCGACCCGCAGAGCGCGTTGTAGAGGGTCACCGGCTCCAGCACATGCTTTTTATCCGCAAAGCTCGCATCGTAATGAACGACCTGCGCATTGTTCTGAGAATCGATGTTCAGGGCCGGCGCGTTGGTCATGATCGCATAGTCCTGATTCAGCGTTAGCGAGCCTACGGGGTTTGACGTTGCCTGCGTGGGTCCCTCGAACGAGGAATAGACATAGCCTTGTGACGCGGCCAGTCCGACGACCCATTTATTCGAAACCGGGTCGCTGCCCGAAAAGGCTTGGAAAAAATGGGCATTGATGGCGATTTGCCCGTTCTGGGCCGTCATATAGTCCAATGTTTTCGCCGTTGTCACCTCACAGTTCGTGCTATTGACCGGGTTATTGCCATTCGACACCAGGAAACGAATTCCCGGCGTCGTGAGGTCGATCTGCATCACATTGATGTGCTCACTTGGCGAGGTTTCCGTCCTGACGATCTGCGTCACGCCCCGGTACGGATGCGTGATCACCGAGCCGGCGTGCAGCAAACTGCAAGCGAGCACCAGCGCGCTGCCCAGAACCCACTGGCGGCGTTTGGCTCTGCGGATGTTTCTCATGGGTTTGGACGGAGTCAATCTTCTACTCGCTTTGCCCACTGCTATAAGCCAACGCCAGGGGCACCGCTGCCGCAGCCGATCTAACGAAAATGGCCGTTGCTTACGCGTCGGAACGCCGACGCCGGACACCCAGCAGCCCGGCCAAACCCGCCAGCCCGAGCGCCAAAGTGCTCGGTTCGGGGACCAAGGTGACACCAAAATTGTCGAAGTTGGTTGTCTCGGTTACGGCGCCAGAAGTCGACGTGTAGAGCCCAAAATAGCCGCCGGTGCGGGGGCTCGCATCGGGAGACAAGGCACCGGATGCACCTGTGGTGAACGTGGAAGTGACTGTATCGGCCGGTGTGTTCACGTCAAAAATCGTAGCCGTGATCGATAGCCTGCCCAAACTGTCATACATCCCAAGCACGTCGAGCTGGTAGGTCTTGGAGGAGCTGTAGTTCGGCACAAGCGGTTGGCCGGATTGGGTCGAATCCGGATACACGACGGCAGTGGATCCGGTCCATTCGATGAGGCGCATGCGCCCAGCATTGGTGGTGCCGATATTGAGATCGACGGCATACGCGTCATTCACGGTACTGACCGTTGACGCGAGGAAGCGGACTCCTTGAGTGACGTTGGTGCCCGAGGTCACGGCTGTCGGCGGCAGGATCTCCACCGAGACCTTGAAGCCGGTGCCTGCCGCCAGCACAGGTCCGAGGTTGCTGAACTGAAGGGAGTCCAAACCCTTGACGCTGGTCCCAACCAAATTGTTTTGGTAATACGTATTGCCCCCACTGACCACGGTGCTCCAGGTGTTCGAGGTGGGCGAGCCAGTGAAGCCGATATTCTCGTTGGCCATGGATGCGCCAGCGCCGTAGGACTGGAAATTGTCGGTGTAGGGAGCGGTGACTACGGCGGCATGCACAGAGCCGGCCACCAGCAGGGGCACGGCGCAGGCGCAAACCCATCCAACGCCGACGGATGAACGGGTGGAAACCTCACGCTGAAATGCCGGGAAACGATACTTGGTTTTCATGATGCGGAATCGGGGTCTCGGTTGCGGCGCAATTCTTCGGGAGGAAATCGCCCGGCGCGGAAAGTGCCCGAGCAATCCCGCAATGGCAAAGGGGATTTTGGAAGATTTTCGGCGGAATTTGCGTGCGAGGTCCGACCGGCTGCGTCCGGCGACTTCGCGCCGCTTTGGCAAATGTCTTCCCAACCGGTTTGGTCTCCTCCGTGGAGCGCCAGAGATAGACATCATAACTGGTGGCACCGGAGCAGTCGTCCCAGTCGAGTTTGGGGAGATACGCCGGATGGACTGTCAAGGATCCGGTGGCCGGCGTAGGGTTGCTTGCGATAGGCGGCGCGGTGGGCGGCGGCGGAGCACCGGAGTTGCCCACTTCGATCCAACCCGATCCCGTGACCCAAGTGCCTGCTATCACGGCAACATTCGATTGTTCGACGCCGTTGAGGAACAACCTGGTCACTTTGAGCACGCCGCCCTCACCGGTATTCACTTTGGATCCCGGTGCCATATACAGATCATTGATCGTGTCGGTGTGGCCAGCCAGGTTCAAGGAAGCATACTGGTTTTCAAGGGTCACGTTCGAGGCATCGCTGATCTGGTTGGAGGCGGTCCACACCAGACTGGACGTGGTATACGATTGCGCGGTCACCGAGATGTCGCCGCACAGCGCGTTGCCGGCACTCTTGGCGAGTGACACCGCAGGGCTGTTGAACACGAGCGTTGTCCCGGTGTAGGTGTTGCCGGCGCTGCCATTGATAGTCGCGCGGGAGTAGGTGATCTCGAGTCTGCCGGGGATGATGCTGGAGACCGCGCCGCCGAGGATGGGCCCACCATTCCCGCCTTGATCGAAGCGGAGTGTGAAGCCATTGAGGTCCAGATCCACGTAAACATTGGGACCAAGTCCGCTCGAGGTGTTTCCCACGAGCCGGCCGCTGTTGCCGGAGCCGACTGCTTCATCGATTTTTCTGACGTCGCCGCTGATATCAGTCACGGCCGCCGGGGCGGTCACGGTGGCAAACAGCATTACTGCGAGTGCCTCAGGAAGAGGAATGCTATCAAAGATTTTCATGGGATGGATTGTTGGGTGTTGGGGGGGTGAATGCTAGGAAATTGCTTTTGGGGTGAAGGCCGTTGCAAGGGCCGGCGGCCGGACCGGAGGCGGGAAAATGGGGGTTGTTCACACGTAAGACTTGGCATCGCGCGTCGATTCGTCGATAGCGCCGGGGATTCTCCTCGGCCGCCACGACCGCCGGTAGAACCGCCCGCCAAAAACGATCACCCAGTCCCTCAAGCTGACGTTCGTAACGGCAACCCGCACTTCGGAATTCTCTCTTCATCTTTGATCCTCTATCCACGATCCTATCTCCGCTCATGCGCTGGCATGACAGAAATGTCGTGACTCCGCAGGCGGCTACTCAGGGCATGGTCACGATCAGCCGCATGAACAACAGGGGCTTGCCGGCGGTGGGGACGCTGAAGGTGTGCTGCGGCGAGATGCCGGTGTCGGGGATCGGCGTCCAGCTTCCGGGGGCCAGGGCGGTGCTCCACTCGGCGCCGTAGATGATGCCATTCATGCCGACGGGCTCGGTGAAGCTGATGACCTGGTTGCCACCGATCCGCTGCGGCTGCGGAGGTTGCAGGGAGGCCCCGGATTTCGGATTCAGACCGAACGCGAACTCGATGAGGTTCTTCTGTCCGTCCTTGTCCGGGTCCGCATCCGGGCCGCTGATGAGGGGATTGGCGACCTCCGCGAGGGTGAAATTGGCGGCTTGCCAAGCGGCATAGGCGGAGCCACTCGGCGTCCAGACGACCTGGTCCACCCACCCGGCATCCGAACCCACCGAGACACTCCCGTCCTTCGTGTAACGCCAGCGCAGCGTGTGAATCCCTCCGGTCAGGGAATAGGTCTTCTGCTGCCAGTCCACATTGCCGCTGATCTGTCCGCTCTGAAGCACTCCATCAAGGTAGAACTCGAGGTAGTCGAAGCCGGTTTCGGAGGACACTTTCCACCAGAAGCTGAGGCTGCCCGGGCCGGTCACGGTGGTTTCAAACCAGGTGTCCTGGCTGTCGCCGATGGCACCGCTCTGGGCGGCATCCACGCCGTCGTGGGTGGTGGCGATCTGGCCGAGCCAGGGGAAATCGGCGGTGGTGGTGGTGACCAGCGTCGGCGAATCAACGGCCAGCGGCAGCGGGACGGTGTTGACCGCGGTGATCGTGTAGTCGCCGAACATGCCCAGCGCGAGCGGGTTGGCGGGTTCGGGTTGCAGGAGCGGGAACGGCAGGTTGGCCGTGAAATGTCCGTCGGCGGAACCGCTGCCGAGGTAGTTGATGGTGCGGGCGATGCGCGTGGTTTCCGCCCGTTTTACCCGGGTGCCGGCCAGCAATTCGTCCATGCGGGCCAGGTTGTAGATGTTGCCGGTGCCCACGCCGATGATTTGCTGCACGGTGAGTCCGGCCACGGTGGAGCCGCCGGAGAGGGTCTGGACGAGGATGCCGCCGTTGGCGGTGTCGCCGAGCAGCCTGAAGTTGCTGTTGAAACTGGCGTAGCTGCCGGCGGCGGCGAAGAGTTCGAGGGCGTCGCCGCTGTTGTATTCGAACGCATCCAGTTCCAGCGGATAGGTGCCAGCCGCGAGGAACAGTTGGCCGAATTTGTCGGCCACCGCGTGCGTCGAGTCATCGGTGATGACCGCGACGCCGTTGACCAGCAGGCGCAGGCCATCCGCGGCGCTGGTGCCAAAGGTGTAGGTGCCGGTCGTGGGGATCGTCACGGTACCGGTGATCCTCATCGCGAAGTCATCGCCATAGCTGCCGGTCCGCTGCCAGCCGAGGAAGGCGTAGTTGGCCAGCGGCGTGTCGGTCAGATTCACCACCGTGCCGCGATCGTATTTGGGCAGATCCGGCGCTTTTGCCGGCGAACCGCCGGACGGCGTGAGGGTCAGGAAATACTTGGCCGAGTTCACGTTGGTGGGATCGGTGCCGTCGGCGAACTCCACGGCATTGGACACGCCGTCGCCATCGGGATCGCTCGCGCCGTTGTAACTGTAGATGTTGCCGAAGTATTGGATTTCCCACGCGTCTGGAAGGCCGTCGTTGTCCTCGTCCTCGGTGGCGGCGTTCTTGCCGTTCATGGCAAGCGTCACGGTTTGCGCGGAGCCGGAGGTATTCATCACCCGCAGATAATAGTCATGGTTCGGCTGCCAGGGCCAGGAGGTGGTGGAGGTGGACAGCGCCTGGTTGAAGGCCACATTCGCGCTGCTGCCGCTGGTCCAATGCTGGCTGCCGGTGGTGTCGGGCAGCGTGCCCTGTTCCAGGCGCAACTGCACGCTGGCGGGGTGGGTGGCGGACCATTTCATCCGGGTCGCCTCCGGTGGCACCGGGATGCGGTAAAACAGCGAGGTGCCCGCAGGCAGGCTGGTGTTGATACTACCCGTGTAGTAATCCAGAGTCGGCAGCACGCCGATGCTACCGCCGCTGGTGGCGGTGCTGAAGCTGAAGGTGGCATCGTTCGCCGCCCGGAAGCCGGCGTAATAAGTGTGGCCGGGGCGCAACGGCGGCGTGTTGAACGGATAGGTGCCGGCGGCATCCTGACCGGCAGTGCTATACGGGCCTTGGTTCTTGTTGTCGCTGCTCCAGGTGCGGAGTCCGTAGTAGTAGGTGGAAGACGAGGTTTCCAAACCATCCGAGTTGTTGCCCGGCGGGAGGGTGTCGCGCAGCCACAGGTTCACGTCCCCGACCTGTTGGCTGAAGGTGAGGCTCCAGGTGTTGGGCGCGTCCATCGGCACGGTGAAGCGGTAGTAGCGCCAGTCGCGGCCCACTAGGATTTGATCGGCGACGCTGCCGCCGTTGAGCGCGAGATCGGTGACTTGGCCGGTGGATGCCTTGAGCCGATAGCGGGCGTTGCTGGCCCCGGAGGCCTTGACGCCGAGATACCAGCGGCCGGCGCGGAGCTGCTTTTCGTAGCGGCCATCCAGCGGCACCCAGTTGCCATATTCGCTGGCCGTGCTGGTAAGCGAGCGATCAACCAGCGAACTCCCACCCGGTCCGGCGGAATTGTGATCTGTCGTGGGCACGCCGTCTTCGCGGATATAGAGATTGGGGTTGCCATTGATGGCCTGGAGTTCGGTGCGGAGCAGTCCGGAATTGCCAGCGGGCACGTCGATCGCGTAGAACTGCCAGTCATCCTGGCCGATGTCCACGCCGCGGTCGCCCGGCAGGGGGTTGCCGGCGCTGTCGTTGCCGCTGTCACCAAAGGTGGTGTTGTGGCCCAGCGGCATCGTCCACACCGGACGCTCCAGCGTGATCGGCAGGCTGGTGATCGTGTAGTTGGTCAGCCCGGTGCCGGTGACTTCGACAAACCAGGTGTCGCCCGGCGTGAGGAAGGGCGGGACCACGAGCGCCGTGTTGCCGGAGACGGTGATGCCGGTGGCGGAGTTGCCCCAGGTCTTGTAAATTTTCAGGGTGGTGTCGCCTTGGAGGTTGTTCATTTTGATGAGCCAGCCAATCACGGGTTGGCCCTGAAGCGTGGTCGGCACCGCCACCTCGAAGAAGTCCTTCTGGGTATCGAGCAACTGCCGGGTCGCAGTGTTAGACATGCCGTTGCCGTTGAGGCTGGAGGCGTAATTGAGCGGCAGGCGGGCCAACTGGCGCACCACCAGACTGGCTGTGGTGTCGGGGTAGTCACTGCTGACCGCCTCGGCCCGCACCGTGACGCTGTAGGTGCCGGCGGGCGGATTGGCGATGGTGATGAGGTTGGCATCATACACGCGGCTCACGCCGCCGGTGGGCACGGAATATTGGCCGCCGTCGTAGCCATAGTAGCTGTAGTTGGCGGAGGTAATGCCGGGTTGCACGATGCGGCTGCCGCTGATCAGGCTCATCACCGGATTGCCCACCCGGTTGTCCAGCCGCAGCTCAAGGCAGGCAGTGCCGGCGGGCACGCTGAATTGATAGGATTTCACCTGCGCCCCGACCAAGCTCACCGGCTGGGTGATTCCGCCCAGCGACGCCGTTCCCAGGTCGGTGGTGCCGAACGGGCCGAGGCTGGTGAGCACCCCGCTGCTGGTGCCGGTGCCGATGGTGCTGGTGTTGGGCGGGTTGACGCCCTCGCTGATGACGGCGATATAATAATCTCCCGCCACGATATAGTCCGCGTCATTGCGCGGCAGCACCAGATAGCGCTCCGGTCCCGGCTTCTGCATGGCGATTTCGCGGTTGCCGGAAGTGCCCGAGTTATATTGCACGCCATCGCCGCCACTGGAGCCAGGGGCGCTGAAATCGGGGATGGTGTCCCGGCGCATCGCCATCATCATTTCACCGGCACTGGGTGCCAGGGTGAACTCCCAGCTCGGCGTGTTGGGCGGAATGGTCACTTTGAAATAGGCCGCCTCACGCGGGGTGAGGGTGGTGATCGTGGCATTGCTGCCGGCGGCGTAGTTCAAGTTCGCCACGGCGATGCTCCGGCCGGTGCCGATGCCGCGGCTTTCCACCGTGTAGGCCGCATTGTCGGTGCTGTGGCTGTTGTACACCCCCACGTAGTAGGTGCCCGGTTCCAGCGGGCGGCCCATGGCCATGACCAGTCGCTTGCCCACCTGCGGGTAAGGCGGCGAATAGACCTCATAAGTTCGCCCGGTCCAGTCCAGCGTGCCGGCCCAACTGTTGCCGCTGGGCCAAGTCGGATTTGATTCCGGCGAACCCCAGTTGCCGCCCGCGCTGTCTGGCAACACGTCCCGCCGCACCACCATGTTAGGCGTGCCGCCCGTCGTGTTCTTCACCCGCAAATCCCAGCCCTGCACTCCGGCGGGGACAGTCACCGTGAAATAGCGCCAGGCTGTCGGAGACTGTCCGGTCACGGTGGCAGTGCCACCATCAAAGCCCAGCGGCACGGGTGAGTTGGCCACAATCACCAGATTGGCGGTGGCTGCAGGGTAGTCGCTGCCGACCTGCTCGGCCCGCACCGTGACGCTATAAGTGCCGGCGGCCGGATTGGCGAGGGTGATGAGATTGTCCTCGTAGATGCGGCTCAAGGCACCGGCCTTGGCGGAATACTGGCCGCCGTCGTAGCCGTAGTAGCTGTAGTTGGCTGAGGTAATGCCGGGCTGCGGGATGCGACCGCCGCTGATCAGGCTCATCACCGGATCGCCCACCCGGTTGTCCAGCCGCACCTCGAGGCTGGCGGTGCCGACCGGCACGGTGAACTGATAGGATTTCACCTGCGCACCCACCAGGCTCACCGGCTGGGTGATTCCGGCGGCCGACGCCGCCCCCAGGTCGGTCGTGCCGAACGCGCCGAGGCTGGTGAGCACCCCGCTGCTGGTGCCGGTGCCGATGGTGCTGCTGTTGGGCGGGCTCACACCCTCGCTGATCACCGCGATATAGTAGTCGCCCGCCACGATGAAGTCAGCGTCATTGCGCGGCAGCACCAGATAGCGCTCCGGCCCGGTCTTCTGCATGGCGATCTCGCGATTGCCGGAAGTCAAGTAATTGTATTGCACGCCATCGCCGGCGCTGGCGGCCGGAGCGTTGAAATCGGGGATCGTGTCCCGGCGCATCGCCATCATCATTTCACCGGCGCTAGGTGCCAGGGTGAACTCCCAGCTCGGCGTGTTAGCCGGAATCGTCACCTTGAAGTAGGCCGCCTCGCGCGGAGTGAGGTTCGTGATCGTAACATTGCTGCCTGCAGCGTAGTTCAAGCTTGCCACGGTGATGGTCTGGCCGGTGCCGATGCCGCGGCTTTCCACCGTGTAGGCGGCGGCGTCGGTGCTGTGACTGTTGTACACTCCCACGTAGTAGGTGCCCGGCTCCAGCGGGCGGCCCATGGCCATGACCAGCCGGTTACCCACCTGCGGGTAAGGTGGCGCATAGACTTCATAGGTGCGCCCGGTCCAGTCCAGCCCGCCGCGCCAACTGTTGCCGGTGGGCCAGGTCGGGTTCGATTCCGGCGAGCCCCAATTGCCGCTCACGCTGTCCGGCAGCACGTCCCGCCGGACGATCATGTTGGGCGTGCCGCCGGTGATGTTTTTCACCCGCAAATCCCAGCCCAGCACTCCAGCGGGGACGGTCACCGCGAAGTAGCGCCAGGTCGCGATGGGTTGCGCGGCCACCGCAGCGGTGCCGCCATCGAAAACCAGTGGCACCGGCGGGTTGACCACCTGCCGGATCACCAGATTGGCGGTCGCGTCCGGGTAGTCGCTGCTAACCTGTTCGGCCCGCACCGTGAGGCTGTAGGTGCCGGCGGGCGGATTGGCGAGGGTGATGAGATTGTCTTCATATGTGCGTGCCACGCCGCCCGCGGCCACGGAATATTGGCCGCCGTCGTAGCCGTAGTAGCTGTAATTGGCCGAGGTGATGCCGGGCTGCGGGATGCGGCTGCCGCTGATCAGGCTCATCACCGGATTGCCCACCCGGTTGTCCAGCCGCAGCTCCAGCCCGGTAGTGCCCGCGGGCACCGTGAACTGATAGGATTTCACCTGTCCGCCCACCAGGCTCACCGGCAGGGTGATCCCGGCCAGCGACGCGGCCCCCAAATTTGTCGTCGCGAGCGCGCCGAGGCTGGTGAGCACTCCGCTACTGGTGCCCGTGCCGATGGTGCTGGAGTTTGTTGGGCTCTGCCCCTCGCTGATCACCGCGATATAATAATCCCCCGCCACGATGAAGTCCGCGTCATTGCGTGGCAGCACCAAATAGCGCTCCGGCCCGGTTTTCTGCATGGCAATCTCGCGGTTGCCGTAAGTCAAATAGTTATATTGCACGCCATCTCCGGCGCTGGCGCCCGGCGCGTTGAAATCGGGCACCGTGTCCCGGCGCATCGCCATCATCATTTCCCCGGCGCTGGGTGCCAGGGTGAATTCCCAGCTCGGCGTGTTGGGCGGAATCGTCACCTTGAAGTAGGCCGCCTCGCGTGGGGTGAGGCTGGTGATCGTGGCGTTGCTGCCGGCGGTGTAATTCAAGTTCGCCACGGTGATGGTCTGGCCGGTGCCGATACCGCGGCTCGCCACGGTGTAGGCAGCATTGTCGGTGCTGTGGCTGTTGTACACCCCCACGTAGTAGGTGCCCGGTTCCAACGGACGGCCCATGGCCATGACCAGCCGCTTGCCCACCTGCGGATAGGGCGGAGAATAAATTTCATAGGTGCGCCCGGTCCAGTCCACCACGCCGGCCCAACTGTTGCCGCTGGGCCAGGTCGGGTTCGCTTCCGGCGAGCCCCAGTTGCCGCCGGTGCTGTCTGGCAGCAAGTCCCGCCGCACGATCAGGTTGGGCGTGCCGCTGGCGATACCCTTGACCCACAGATCCCAGCCCAGCACCCCGGCGGGCACATCGATGCGCTGGAACTTCCACCGGCCCGGCTCCAGGCCCGCGACCGCGGTGTTGCTGCCATCGAAGGCGACGGTGGCGGGCACGATGGGATGCGCGTCCAGGGTGAACGCCCCCAGCGGTTGCAGCGGGGTATAGATGCCCACATACCACACGTCCGCCTGATGGCCCGGGCGCTGGAGGAAGCCGCCCTCGCCATGGTAATCCATGTAGGTGGTGCCAATGTCAGAAGGCGTGCCCATGTTGCCGTTGGCCCGGTAGAGCCAGCGGCTGGGCACCTTGTTGCGGCGCAACGCGATCTGGGTGCCGGGAACTTGATTGGCCAACAGCAGTTCCCAGCCCAAGGAGCCCACCTGCGCGGGAATGTTGGTCAGCGCGTAGTAGCGCCAGCCGGCGCGGGTGGTCTGGTCGTTGGTTTTGAAATCCGTGAAATTCATCGGCGTGATGACCGGATCGCCGCTCTTCAGGGTGAACGTGTAATTTCCCGTGCCATAAACGGTGATGAACCAGGTGCCGTTGGTCAGGAAATCCGGCACCAGCGTGACGCTGTCCGTGGTGCTGCCCGTCGCCTCGGAGAAGGCGTCGTTGTCCCACTCGCCGGGGACGTTGTTTTTCCGCACGCAGACGTTCGGGTCGCCCGCCAGCGCGGTGGTGCTCACATCCCACGCGAGCTGGTCGATGGGCACGGTGGTGCGGAACACCCGGTACGGCGCGCCGGTGACAGCGACATTGGCGGTGGTGGACTGGAACGCGATGTCCGTGACGGTCTGAATCCGCGAATCGAGGCCGATGCTCTCGCCCTGCGGTGCCACGACACTTAGAAAATAGGCATTCGAGCCGGTGCCGAGGACGGTGGGGACCACGAGCATCTGCCCGGCTTGCTTGCGGGTGTAATAGCTGGTGGAGGTATGAAACGGCACCTTGCCGGTGCGCAGGGCGAGATCCCGTGTGCTGCCATTCAGCCACAGGCTCCAGGCCGGGGTGCCAACCGGGACGACGGCTTGGTAAAAGCGGATGCCCTCTGGCGGCATCGGCGTGGCGGGGTCAATCTGCGGGGTGACGGCTTCACCGATGTCATACTGGGAGTTTGCGTTGGCGTCGGTGAACGGCAACGGCCCGAGGTCGTGGACGTAGGCGCGACCGCTGAACAAACTCCACTGCGCCCCGGCGGTGGCATTGACCAGAATGTACCACTCCTCGCCGGCGGCGAATTGGTCGTCGCGCAGAACGAAGCCGTCGGAGCCCACCTGCACGGAGGCGTATTGGTAACTGCCGACCAGGGGCAGCGTGCCCTTGCTCAGATAGAGCGCCGCCTCGCCGACGGCGAGCGTGAGTCGCGTGCGCCAGGCGCCGATGTCGGTGCCCTGGGTGACCACGTGGAAATAGTGGCGTCCGGCGCGGGTGTTGACGTTGCTGAATACCTGGGTGCCGGCATCCGCAGTGCCGGGATCCCACGTCAGGTCCACAATGACGGGCTTCCAGTCGTCGAGAAACACGGTGGTGGCGGTGTAGTTCACCCGCAGCGAGCCGTAGTCATTGGCCAGGGTGAATCGGGAGCCATTCGGATAGCCGGTAAAGGTGCCGGTGACGCTGCTGCCTCTGACGATGGTGAAGACATTGCTGTTGGAAATCGTGTCGTGGAAACTATTGACCAGATTCACCTGTAGCGCACCCGCCACCACGACCGCGCCGGTGGCGTTGATGCGATCAAACGTGCTACCTTCCGAGGTGCCGCCGAGATCGACCACGGTGGTGGCGGTGCCTTGCAGGGTGAGCGCGCCGTTCACCTGCAACGAGCCGGTGTCTGCCGTCGGGGCCGGGGACACGGTGCCGGCCACGGTGAGCGGTCCGGCCACCGTGCCCTGCAGCCGGAAGGCCGCCGCGGCCGCTACTTGCACGCTGCTGCCGGTGATGGTGAACGCACCCGCGGACTCGACACTGCCCGTTTGGATGGCCACCTGCCCGGCCCCGGCATTCACCGCGGCACCGACAGTGAAGGTCTGCGTCGGGCTGAGGGTGATGTTCGCGCCATTGGAGGTGAGCGGCTGGGAGTTGCTGCCGTTCCGCCCGGCGGTCAAGACGATGGGCATCGCCCCAGCGCTGGCGGAAACGACCCCGTTGATGGCCAAATCCCGCACGGCATTCAGGGTGAGCGAGCTGCTGACCCCGGCGGTCTTGGTGATGGCGCTGGTGACGGTGAGGTCGCCATTGCCACCCGCGGCACTGGCGGTGCCGATGATGATCGCGTTGTCACCATTGAGCGAGGTCTGGACGGTGGCATTGTTGGCCACCGCGGCGGCCGCAGTCGGGGTGAAAACATTCGGGTTGACCCCGGCAAAGGCCCCGCCTGAGGTGGCTCCGGCGCTGATGGTGACGTCGCTGGCTGCTTCCAAACAGGAGACACCGGCGAGGAGGATGGATGCGGCAACGACAAACCGGCGGACAAGGGGCTGGGGTTTCATGGGATTTGATCGGGGGATTGAATGATCGTGATAGAATTCAGTCACAGTCAGCTTCTGCGGCAGCCACAACAAGGGCCAACCGAGCTCGGAGTTCGAAGCTACCGGTCCAGCCGCCAAGTGCAAGAAAAAAAGGTAATTTCTTCATGGTAGGGGGCGGGCGCCGCAACTTATGCCTCGTGGCGGGCGGCGCACAGGTCGCGATACAACTTACGGTTGGCCGGCACCACGCGCCGGAAAGATCGTCCGGCCCAATAATCGGCATTGCCCTCGCCGAACCCGGCCTCTCATCGAATCTCTTTGGAGCAGTTCGGGCAATTGATTATTGTGGGCATGATGTGTTGAGGTTTTGTGGTCTATTAGACGCCAAACATTTGAGTCCGTCTACGGCGGACTGCAAGCCTGAATTAGACTCCTGACTGCTAGGAATTCCCATTTGAAGTAAAGTCCGTTAGAAGAGCCGGTGCCCGGACCGGATGGCGGGGGGAAAAGGGGTTGCGTGAACGGGGCGGCGGGCGAACTGCGGCTGCATGTCGGCGGCGCAGGCGAATTCACCATCGCACAGGCCGCCACCATGCTCAAAAACATCACCACCGGCGTCAACCACAACGGTCTGATGGCCGGCGCCACCTTCGGCCTGGATACGACCAACGCCACGACGGTGCAGGACCTTTCCATCCATATTGCGGATTCCCAAGGTCCGGGCGGCGGCGGCGTGACGATCAAGAAATGCGGCGCGGGAACTTTGAAGCTCTCAGGTTCCAACACCTACACCGGCCCGACGACGGTGAAGCAGGGCACGCTGTCGTTCACGAATGCGCGGGGCCTGGGTGACAAGACGGAAGTCTCTGTTGCCGACGGCGCGATGCTTGCCCTGAACTTCAAAGGAGAAATGCATATCTCCAAACTCATTCTCGACGGGAAACTCCAACCAGCCGGCACCTACTGAGGAGCCTGTGGCTTACACTACACGTGGAGAATTTTAGATATTTGGACCAAGAGAACCACTGATTACACTGAGAGCCACTGATCACACTGAAAATATGAATCAATCAGTGACCTCAGTGGGTTTCAGTGGCATCAGTGGTAATATCAGACTGTCCAACCTTG
>Ga0118677_10007796_pt1 | contig 17505 bp, 16 predicted proteins | sample AliMusrvi5mmetaG_FD_86154 | JGI IMG/M metagenome (GOLD analysis project Ga0118677, IMG submission 86154) | reverse complement strand
CTCGTGACCTCTGTCCGCCCGGGAGGACCTGCCGGCAGCGCCAAGCCCGCCCTCCAGGCCAGCGACGTGATCGTCGCGGTGAACGCGCAGCCCGTGAAGAATACGCAGGACTTGATTGCCCAGACCCGGAAACTAACGCAAGACCGGACGGAGCCCGTCCCGGCGATGGTGACGTTCGAGCGCAAGGCGGCACGCTACCTGGCCGTGGTGCGAATCGGCCTCGAAGAAATCAAGGCCCCCGGGCTGGAGGTTACCAAAGCCTGGCTGCCGGTGGAAACCCACGTCATCAGCCGTGAGATCGCCAAACAGCTTGGCCAGCCCACCTTGAAGGGCTTTTACGTCACGCGCGTTTACCCCGGCAGCACCGCCGAGAAAGCCGGACTCAAACCCGGCGACTTCATCACTGCGGTGGACGGCACCCGGCTCTCCGCCTCCGACGCCGAGTACGAGGACGAACTGACCTCCCTGATCCGGCAATACGACATCGGCAAGACACTGGAGCTGACTGTCCTCCGCGACAAAGCCGAACTCAAGATCCCGGTCGAACTTGCCCGCTCGCCGCGCCTGCAGCGCGAGATGAAGAAATACCGAAGCGACGACTTTGAATTCACCGCCCGCGACGTCTCCTTCTTCGATGCGGTCGATGAGCAATGGGACGCCGGCCAGCAGGGCGCGCTGGTGGAAAACGTCAAGGGTGGCAGTTGGGCCCAGCTCGGCTCGCTCACCGACGGCGACCTCATCCTGGAGGTAAACGGCCGGCTGGTGGACTCGGTGGACTCGCTGGGGCGTGAACTGAAACGAATCGCCGCCGCCAAAGAGAAGCTCGTCGTCATAAAGGTCCTGCGCGGCATACACACCTGCTATCTGGAAATCGAACCCAACTGGAAGAACTAATCCCTTACCCAAGAACTGCTATGCGTTGCCAATCCTATTGTCTCCCTTTCGCCCTGGCCTTCGCCCTGGCCGGCACGAGCGCCCTTGGTCGGGCCGATGAACTCGCCGAGAAGGGCCGCGCCATCTTCAAGCAGCACCAGCACGCGGTAGTGACCGTGCAGGTGGTGATCAAAGTATCCGCCCCTGGAGCCGGCCGATCGAACGAGAACCGGCAGGACCTCACCGGCACGATGGTTGATCCCTCGGGGCTGACAGTGCTTGCCCTCTCGGCGTGTGATCCCACCGAAATGTATCAGCGCATGATGTCCGAGGAGGCTGCCAAGTACAAGCTGGATATCGAGGTGTCGGACCTGAAGATCCTCCTCGATGACGGCACGGAGATACCGGCCGAGATTGTGCTGCGGGACAAGGACATGGACCTGGCGTTCATCCGGCCCAAGACCAAACCCGCCAGCCCTATGGCCGCGGTGGACCTGGCCAAAGCCGCGCCCGCCCAGGTGCTCGACCAGGTCATCACCCTCAACCGCCTCAACAGCGCTGCGGGCCGCGCCTATGCCGCCTCCGTCGAGCGCATCAGCGCCGTCATTCAGAAACCCCGCACCTTCTACATCCCGGATAGCAGCATGTCCTCGACGACACTCGGCTCGCCGGCTTTTGCGATGGACGGCAATGTCGTTGGAGTGTTTGTCATGCGCGCCATCAGCTCAAAAGGCGGAGGGTCGCGTAATTACCGCGACAGCATGACCACGATTATCCTGCCCGCCGATGACATTCTTAAGGCGGCCAAGCAGGCCCCCGAAGCTAAAGGTGGCGACGAGAAGAAGGACGCTCCGAAAGGGTGAATGCAGAAGGAAGAAGGAAGAATGCAGAAAGGGGAATGGCTCCCGTTCAGCCGACTGTTTTCATTCTACATTCTGCATTCTGCATTCTGCATTCACCCTTAGGTCGCGGTTATCCCCCATCATAAAGTAATGCCCTTCCGGCACGCGATAGGGACCGTAATCCCGCAGCGCCGACACCGATGGAATGGCCGCAACGACATGGGGCTGGCCAGGGAGCTGTTCCGCGGCATAGACCTGGCGCGCGCGATCGGCCGACGCCACGCTGCGCACCAACTCCAGACCTCCTGACATACCCCAACTTTTCCATTGCGTAGGTTGCATGGCTTGGTCCCGCTCTGAGAACGGAGTTCCTGGCAACGAATTCCTCATGTCAGTAGATTCTTAAACACGATCCGCAATTGGGTGCCTGGGAAAAGCGGGTTCCGTTGGTTGAACCTAACAACGGCAGTTGAAACGATGAAACGTGAGGCGTGAAACGTGAAACGTGAGCTGGGGAGCGGGCCATTTCATTCGGATTTCCTTCACGTTTCACGTTTCACGCCTCACGTTTCCCTTGCAGGGGTGAGGCGGGGTTGCTCGGCAATCCGCTGCAAATCCGTGTCCATTCGTACTACTATCTGTGAGAATCTGCGCAGCCCGCGCAAATTCTCTTGGCCCCATGTAACCTTTGTAACTCATTTAACCCATTTAACTCTTTGGTTGCGGCTCTGCCGCGCTGGGTTCATCTGTGGTTGAACTGCTCTTTTTAGGTTTAGCCGCTGCCTCCATGTAGAATCTACGGTTTGCCCCCTTTCTCCTTTCCAGGCTCCGCGTCAACCTATTAATCCGGTAACCCATACTATGCCCATCATATACCCATCCTAAGCCCCTCGTATACCCCTCGTATTTAAAATACGAGGGGTATACGAGGGGCTTAGGATGGGTATAGCAGGGGTTTAGTAGTGGATATGGAACCGGCGAAATGGGGGACCGCCTCGATAGACCGTCCGAACTGAGGTCTTTGCGGGGTGCATTCTGGGTCCGGCGGAGCTGGGGCCAGACGGGGGCAGTGAACTGTGATCAGCAACTCGGTTATCCGTGTTTCGGTTGAGGGTTGACCATTGGGGGGTCATGTGGGATGATCCCACCATGATCGTGACACTTGATGCCAAACGCCGCGTCAGCATTCCTGCCGCGCTGGCACCCGCCGCGCCCGGCGACCAGTTTGAGGCCAGTTTCGACGCGGAGGATGACATCGTCCTGCTGCGCCGGCTGAAACGAAAACCGAACTGGCTGGAGGTCTGGAAACAATGTCCAGTCCCGATGGATGACCTGCCGGCGCGCCGCCGGGAGCTGCCCAAGCGACTCAAGCTATGAGTTGGCTGTTGGATGCGGACGTGCTGAGTCAACCGGCGAAGACGCACGGGAGTCGTGCCGTGATCGAATGGCTGGAGCGGGAACAGGATGCCTGCTACACAAGCACGATTGTAATCGCCCAAATCGCTTACTGGGTCCGCACAAAGGAAGGCCGCACGCGGACACGCCTGCAGCAATGGCTGCGGCGAAGTGTCGAAGCCCTTGAGGGCAGAATCCTCAGCTTCAATGTGGCCACGGCCCATGTTTGGGCGGACCAGAAGTTTCTGCTGGAACAGGCCGGTCAACTGATGCCGGTCGAGGACAGCTATATCGCCGCGACGGCCCGCCGCCACGATCTGACGATTGTGACGGGCAATGACCAGGATTTCCGTCGACCGGAGTTGAAGGTGTTTAACCCGTTCAAGGAACTGCCGAGGGGCGAGGGACCAGTGCTCAGCGGCCAGTAAGCAGTCATCACCAGGCACTCCCAGTCCGGCGGGGCCGAGGCGGAACGGGCCGGAGGGGGCCGGAACGACGCCGGCAATCCGAATTGTGCCTGCGGTGGACTGAAACAAGCGAAAGCTCCGGCAGGAGCGCCACGGCCTGAAACACCGGAAATACCGCTCTCGCCGCTCATTGCCCGCCAAACATGCCGCTTATGTTAAGCTTAACATAAGCGACATGGCGAACTCGTTCGGCGTTGTCACTTTCACCCGCTGAGAAAGAAATAGACCCTCCAAGTCAAATACACCACTGAGAGCCCGGCGCAAATCCGATTCAACCAAGTTCCGCTGAACAGCCCTCGAACACCGCAGCAGATTCCGAATACGAGCAACGAAATGAGTGCCAATACATACAGAGGCTCCGGACCAGGACGGAAACGGGTTGCCAGGAAAATCAGCGCAGCACAGGTCAAAGCTGCATAACCCAACCATCGGTCGCTCTTAAACATGTGTGTCATGCCGAACGTGAGAGGTCAGCTACAGCCGCCGGAGCGGGACGTTGCCTGCAATGATGATGTGCTAGATTCCATAATCGGTCAACTGCCCTGCGTGGCGGCTGCGCGGCGGCTCTGGCCTGAAGCGGCTGGTTCGGCCATGCTTGGGACAGTTCATTCTGCTTCAGTTTCTTCACGGAGCGTGTCTTCAAATCCAGCGAATAAGTTCGGTTTCTCTCGTCCACGAGGATTAGACGTCCGGCATTCAATCGCATCTGCTTGATGAATATCCACTGCACGTCGTGTTCCACACACGGGCAAATGCACTTCCTGAAAATTGTCTTTTCCCAGAGTTGCTTCCCGGTGGCCGCATCCGACGCGACCACATACCCCTTGGTTCCCGTGTCATTGGGGACCGTGTAGCGAATGTCTTTGTGAACGATGGGCTCGACTACCGGAGCGGGCGTTCGTTTCGCCAGCACTGTTATTGGCAGCACGAACAACCCGAGAAAAACCAACGCAACAATTTTGTGAGCGGTGCTCATTTTGCCTCAGCTCACCGATGGCGGCCCCTTCGTGACTCCAGAATTGCCGGCTGGCGTCGCGGGGCCGCCATTCGGTGGAGCGCCGGGCTCGGCTGGATTCCTGTTCTTTGGCTCCCTGGCCGTGAACTCAAAGATGCTCTCCCGCGCCAACCACGGAGCCGATGATGCTAATATGCCCGCGACCATCATCGCACACATCCCGGTCGCGATCACAATGCAGAGGTTGGTAATCTTCATATAGAGTACGAGTTGCTTAACACTGCTGCTTCAAAACACCTTCCGTTATCCCTCTACGGTAGTTTACCACCACCACGCCCTCAACTCCAGCACTTGCCGAACGACCGCAGCCACAGCCGCCGAAAACAGAAGGGCCGGCGGCTGTTGCTGCATGGGAGCGGGTTAGGCATCACGTTGTCCTCCTGCTGTCGCCCACACCATCGTCAAAACCCAGAGCGCGGCAGTAGCCCCCCAAAGCCAGACCTGATCTAAAAAGAACCCGCACACGAACGTAAAGATCAGGAGCGCGTTCAAGGCAGAGATCGACCGGAATGCTCGCACTCGACGCCACTGAGCGATGATGGAAGGCACAGCAAAGAGAAGTGCAGCGACAAGGATTGCGGCGAGAATTTGCATGCGCGTGTGAAGTCGCCTAGCGCTGCGGGTGAGCGGCTGCCCGCCAAGCGCGTATGAATGCAACTGAGACGCAATCGGGCCGTTCGCTCGACCCGCTTGGTTCGCCACCGGCCTTTGTGCTAGAGATTGATATCCACATACTGTGCTGTGCAGGCCGTGCTGTAGGAAACCCGCACCCCCCGGCGAGCGGGGAACCATTGGAGACTTGCGGTGGTCTTGAAATAATCGGTATGCACGCACGGTGACGCTCCATCCGGCACGCCCGTGGGGCCATGGTCCGCCATGATCGCCGCCAGTTCATCCGGGCCGATGCTGCTCTGCTTCTGAACGAGTTCCTCCATCCGCCGGGCGCGAATCGCGTGGGGCTGCAGGACCGATCCGCCGCGCAGTGCCACAGGCGATTTGTCCGACCAGGCGGCCGATTCCGCCACTTGCACCGCACAGGTTTCCGGGCAAAGGCAAACATTGGTGAAGTGCAACCAATCTGCGCCCGTAGCGGGGCGGCGGACACCGGCACGGGTATTGGAGAGTTCCACCGAAGCCAGGTCCCCGGAAGCATCCGCGAGCATCAGCATTCCCGCTCCCCATCGAGGACTTGCCGTAATGCGGCGAACGGCCTCGGTCACAGTGGCACACGAGGCCAACGCATCGGCGATCAACATGGTGACCAATGGATTGGGCGTGACTGGGTCGGTCACGAACGCATAGTTGAGCGTAATGGCCAGACCCTTTTCGTTCACGCCATCTACCGTCCCAGCCTGCGGTGCCAGCGCGAAGTCGAGCGAGCTGAAACCATCACGCGGACGGCTTTCGCGCAAAATGAAAAAGGGTTGGACCAGCGTGAAATAGTCGAAATTCTTCGCGATGATCGGCTCTCCGGTCCGGGAACGGGCGCCGCGAACGGCCAAGGCCGAGCAGGCGCCCAGTGGCGGAACGACGGTTCGTCCTGCCACCGAACCGATGAAAGCTTCCATGGCGTTCATCAGGCAGAGGCTGCGGAGCGGCAGGCCGGCGCCCTCGGCTATGCCTTGCATTCGAGCCAGCATGGCCGGATTCGACTGCCGCAGGGCGGGAACGAGAAACTTCTCTGCTTTTCGTTCTGCCAGCTTCAGAAAAAACGGGTAGGGCAGCCACCACGGCTGTTCCAACCGCAACGCTTCCAGGTTCCGCAGGCTTTGATGCGCTCCAAGGATTCTCCCCCTTAGCTCTGTCCCTTGAGTCAGTCCCATTTCCCGAGGGTTACCGCGGCACCGGCACTCGACGCTGGGAGGAGCAATATTCTTGGGTGTTGGAGAATTCGTAGCCATAGAAAATGCCAGTATCAGGATGTTCCTCCGAAGGCGAGAACACCGAACCGAGCGAGGAGAAGCAAACGGTGGCGCTTCATGGCGAACGTGAGAGGTCAGCCACAGCCGCCGGAGCGGAACGTTGCATATTCAGCATCATCCATGCCCGCAAGGCCGTGCGCTCTTCAGTGGTGGGGGTGTCGGACAGCTTCGGTTGTGCCGCCAGCGTTCCGAAGAGTTCCAGTATGCCAACTGCATTCAAGTTCGCGGTATCGAACTTGGCCAGCACGCCGCGCTCCATCACGAAGACGCCTTCCGGCAGGATCTCCAGCGACGAGGAGCCGAGGGCGCCCATCATGCCGCCCATCATGCCGTTCATGCCGCCGCGCATGCCACCACCCTGGCGACCGCCGCCACCCGGACCACCCGCCGGCGGAGCGCCGGCGGCATTATCGCCACCGTTCGGATCCGGTTGCGCGAAGACTGACATCGCCAGGGTTAAAACCATAACGAGAACTATCAGGTAACGCATCTGTGTAACCTCCATTTGTTATAGCCTGTTCAGGCATTATGCTGAGGGCCAGTCGCCCTATTGTTACTGATTATACCAGTGAAAGCTGAAAAGAAACTGAAAGCGAAAAACCGGTCGGAAAATTTTTCAAGGTGATGGCGAACTCATTGTTTAGCCTTTGCTTCGAGGGCGGAGAAGATCGCCTGCACGTGTTCGCTCATCGGGTTCTCGTGTGCGGTGCTGAAGGGATTGAAATTGACCATCCGTGCCGGCGGTGAGCCGGGTTGCCCTCCACCTCCAGGTGGCGACCAGTGCCCGCGCGGGCGATCACCTTCGCGCATGGCGGGCGGCTGTCCACCGTTCATGCCTGCCGTCCTGTCGGGTGTATGCGGCCAATCCGGTCTATGCATACCTCCGGGGTTATTCATACTACCAGATCCACCCTGTCCACCGGCGCCACCCGGCCTGCCAAATCCGCCCGGTCCCGCTCCTCTGCGCGGCGTCTCCATCGCCGTGATCTGCTCCTTCGTCAGTTGCGCTTTGATTTGCGTCAAGACTTTCTCCGCTTGCTCAGGCGTCAGGGTTTGCTGCGTGCGCAGGGGCGTCATCACCGCCAGAATGGCCTTCGCCTGCGCGGAGGTCAACGGCGTCTTGCCCTCGCGTTCCAACCGTCCGATGCCGAAAAAGCCGAGGACGAGGGCAAACGTGCCCTGCATGGGCCGCATGCGCCGCTCGCCGCCTTCTCCGCCCGGCGCTCCTGGCGGCGTCATGTCATGGGGCATGCCGGGGCGTCCTGTTGGCATTGGCGACGCGTTGTTGCCGGGTCGGGATGCCGGCGCCTGTTGCGCGGTTTCCGGCATCCCTGGTCGGGGGGCAGCGGTCGGTGGTTGATTCGCCGGCACTTCGGCCAAGCGCTCGGGCGCGCGTTGTCCGGGGGCGGTATTCGGTGTTCCGGCGGCCGGTGGCTGGATCACGTACTTGACCGGCGAGTTCCGGGAGCGAGTGACGAGGTAATAGGTTCCCAGGGCGGCAAGTAACAGCACCGGGATGATCCAGATGAACAGGGGCCATCGTTTCATTGCATCCTCCTATCTTATCACATGAATGCCGCTGGGACTGATAGCGCGGCCGACAGTACAAGCATATCAGAGAGACCTGAAAAATAGCTGAAAGAACATGATGGTTCCTACTCATTACAGTCGCCTCATACCGCTCGGGAGAAGTGTTGGCGCAAAAGGGAAGAAATGCCGTGTCGCGGGTATCTATGATATGATAAGAACAATCTCTCTTACCGTGTTGCCGTCTTTTCAGCTTTTCTTCAGATTATTCCGGCATGATAGGAGTCAGAGGTAGCACTGGCATGAAAATACTGCTTGTCGAAGACGATGCGTTGATTCGTGACGTGGTGAAGCGCGGGCTGGAAAAAGAACACCAGTACGTGGTTGATGTTGCCGAGGATGGACGGACCGGATTGCGGATGGCGCTGGAAGCGGAATATGCGGTGATCCTGCTCGATATCATGCTGCCGGGCCTGGATGGCTGGCGCGTCTGCGAGGAGTTGCGCACCCGGCGTATTCAAACGCCGATTCTCATGCTGACGGCACGCGACGCGGTGGTGGATCGCGTGTATGGCCTTGAGCTCGGCGCGGATGATTACCTGCCGAAACCCTTTGACTTTTCGGAACTGCTCGCCCGCATACGCGCGCTGCTTCGACGAGAAAAACCGTACAAGGCGAAGGTCATGCACATCGGTGATCTGACAATCAATACCGCGACGCATGCCGTCACGCGGGGCGGCGAAATCATTCACCTCTCGCCGCGCGAATATTCGCTGCTCGAGGCACTGGCGCGAAGCGAAGGTCATGTCTTGAGTCGCGAGGCTATTCAGTATCGCGTCTGGAACGACGATAACAGCACCTCCAATACCGCCGAAGTCTATATCGGACTGCTGCGCAAGAAAATTGATGCCAACCGGGATATGAAGCTCATTCAGACCATTCATGGCGAGGGCTATATGCTCGTTGCGCCCATCCAGGAGGTTGTTGGATGAAGCTGTCGTCCGTACGCTTGCGCTTGTTGTTGTGGAATATCGGCATTCTGTTGGTGGCCCTTCTTGGCTCCCAACTCCTCATGCATTTCATTATTCGCACCAGCATGCAGGCGGATATGGATCGGCGGCTGAATAACATGTCCGAAGGACCGATGCATTTTTTATCGGAGGCCGACACAGATCGACCACCGCCGCCGCCCAGAGAACCGGCGAAAAAAGGGAAGAAGCATCGGAATCATCGTCCCCCGGAAGAAAACCGGCGGATGCGCATGTTTCGCGCCTTCGATCTACAGGGCAAGAACATGATGCAACGCGGCACGACCACGGGAACGGTGGAGACGCCCTGGGACACCGCGGCGTTTGCGCGGGCCGCGACCGGGCTCACCGTCTATTCGATCACCCGGAATAGCGAAGACACGCTGATACGCGTGCTGTCGCGCCCCGTGCTTCGCGACGGGAAGCGTATCGGCGTGCTCCAGGTGGCCACCTCGTATGAAGACATGCAAGCGCTGCTGAAGCTGCTGGCGACGATGATGTTCATCCTTATTCCCTGCGTGCTCGCCGTTGCCGGGGTGGGGGGGCTGCTGCTCACCGATCGCGCGTTGCGACCGGTGCGGCATATCGTGCAAACGGCGGAGACGCTGAACCCGGATGATCTGTCGCAACGGCTGCCGGTGGTCGGCACCGATGAATTCGCCCACCTGGCCACCACCATGAACGGCATGCTGTCGCGTATCGAGACCGCCTTCCACAGCTTGCGGCAGGCGCTGGAGCGCGAGCGGCGGTTTACCTCAGATGCCTCGCACGAGTTGCGCACGCCGCTCACCGCGATCAGGGCGAATGCGTCACTCGCCCTGACCGGCAAGACCACGCAGAGTGAATACCGCGAATCCATGCAGGCCATCAATCTCGCCGCGTCGATGATGCAGCGTCTGGTGGAGGACCTGTTGCTGCTGGCCCGCTCCGATAGCGGGCAGTTGGCGCCGTCCTATGCCGAGATCGACGTGCAGGACCTGTTCGCCGAAGCACAGGCGCTGGTGAGCCGGGATGCACCGCAGGCGACGATGGTGATCGGTATCGACGAGGACGCCCGCACACTGCGTGGAGACCCGCACCAATTGCGCCGCGTGCTGATCAATCTATTGGAGAATGCGCTGCGTTATACGCCGGCTGAGGGCACGATTACCCTGTCGGCCTCCCGGCGGCACGGTCAGGTGATACTGAGTGTGGCCGATACCGGGGAAGGCATCGATGCCGAGCACCTGCCGCACCTCAGCGAGCGTTTCTACCGCCTGGACGCCTCCCGTGCGCGGCAACACGGCGGCACGGGGCTGGGACTGGCCATCTGCAAAGGCATCGTCGAAGCGCATCACGGGCAACTCGTCATCGACAGCACGCCGGGACAGGGCACCACGGTGCGCGTGATGCTGCCTGCCGATCCGGCGTAACCAGTTTTATCCAGTACTCCGCAATAACTCATCGCTCCACCACATATCAATGACTCCTTCGGTCCGTTCTCCTCTGCACATTTTCAGTGAGTGCGCAGAGGAGAGAAAAAACTCCGTACAGCAATGCAACTATATCCTCCGCAGTTCGTATATACAGTATCAATCCCTTCGCTGGAGGCAGTCATCGTGGAATAGTCCGGATTAGTCCTCGGTGCTGGTTCCAAACTGAAGGGTTGCGGACAGCTACTTTTCGGTAGGCAAACGAGTCACGACATCGGATGGCAGGTATTACAGACGCTATTCTCGAATAAGTCACAAATCGTTCATTTTGTTAAGTAAAGGAGATACAATCAATGGTTAAACTCACCGGTACTGCGGCAGCATCCTGCTCCCAGTACAAACGTTATGGCTTCTGGCTGCTGGCCGTTCTCTTACTGACAGCATGCATCGGCGCATTGGCCGTACCCATCACGATACCCAAGATTACGCTTCCCATTAAGGAAGACTGCATTCCCTTCAGCTACATGAATGCCTCGGTCAAACAAATTGATGGTCACTGGAAAGTCGTGGATGGCAATATGTACATGCTCGATTTCAACACCAACGAAGCCCAGGCGCGCCAGGCATTAGCAGTCATCAAGTTCTACCATATGAATTCCCAGTGCTTTGTGGGTCGTCCAAACCCGCCCATGCAGTACTATCTGGTTGATGGCAAAGCGCCCGCCGGCCCGATGGCCGGAGAAGACCAGATTCCGTTTAACCTGGACACCGTGGAAGTGAAGCAGATCGGCGGTCGCTGGAAAGTGGTTGACGGTGATCACTACATGCTCGATTTCAATGCCAACCAGGATCAGGCCAATACCGCACTGGCGATTATCAAGAAGTACGGCTTCAATCACATTTGCTTCGTCGGGCGTCCGAATCCCCCGATGATGTATTTCCGCAAGGATGCCGAAGTGCCGGAAGACATTGTCACCTTCAATTGGGCCACTACGGAAGTCAGGAAGATCGGCGATAACTGGAAAGTCGTCGATGGCGATCACTGGATTCTCGATTTCAAATCCAACGAAGCCCAGGCTCGCCGCGCGCTGGCAGCCATTAAATTCTACCACCTGAACGCCCATGGCTTTGTCGGACGTCCGAATGCTCCCATGGAGTATTATCTGACCGACGGCAAAGCGCCGGATGGCCCGATGGCCGGTGAAGATTCCATCGGCTTCAATCCGAACAATCTGAGCGTCAAACAGGTCGGTGGCCGCTGGAAAGTCGTCGAAGGCGCAGACCACTGGATGCTGGATTTCAATACCAATGAAGCCCAGGCCCGGCAGGCGCTGGCGTTGATCAAGAAGTACGGGTTCACCTACACCTGTTACGTGGGTCGCCCGAACCCGCCGATGATGTACTTCCGCAAAGGCGCCGCGCCCATCACGGAAGACCTGGTACCCTTCAACTACAATAACGTGAAAGCCGAACTCGCGAACGGCAACTGGACTGTCGTTGATGGCGCGCACGCTATCGTCAGTTTTAAGAACAGCAAGGCGGATGCCGATAAGGCCGTGCAGATCATCAAGACTTACAAGCTCACCGCCCATGGTTTTGTCGGTCGCCCGAACGCGCCGATGGAATACTATCTGGCGGATGGCTACTCGCCTATCGGCCCAATCGCCGGTGAGGACAGGATCGCTTTTAATCCTGAGAAACTGGATGTGAAGCAGATTGAAGGCCGCTGGACCGTGATCGAAGTCCTTCCGAATGGTCAACTGCATTACATGCTGGCCTTTGGCGCCAATGAAGCGCAGGCACGGTTGGCCTTGCTCATCATCAAGAGTTACGGCTTCAGCAACATCTGCTACGTGGGCCGCGGCGTCATCAACCCGCCGATGATGTACTTCCGACAATAAACCGTCCGTCAATCCCGCATCCCGCGGTGCACGGCGTCTCTGCCGGGCACCGCGGGGTTTTTTAGTCCAAGAGTATGATTTGCCTGATTTCCATTGTATAATTCAGCGGGAATCGCAGATTTATGAGGCGAGACATGACCGACACCCCGCAACAGACGCATAATCCGCCGGACGCCTGGGAACAGGAGATCTTTGCCGGGCATCGCTGGGGCCATCCGCGACATGGCGAAAAGGCGGTGATCGAACACGCGCGCCTGAAAGCGTATTGGAGCGTCGTTCCCGCGGACGCGCGTCCCCCGGCGGCGTTGCTCGAGCAGATCGTCGCGCTGGAAATCTGCAACTGGAACCTGGAAAGCAGCATTCCGGCGCTCTGCCGCGCCATCGGCGCCAACGAACGTGTGAAACACCCCATCGGTCATCTGGCCTCCTGCACCGAGGAACGCTGGCGGAAAATCTGGGCTTACGTTCTGGCGCTGCGGGAATGGCTGCCGCATGAAATACCGAGTGGTAATGCCGCGTTGCTCGACCTTTGCGACCCGGACGGCGCCATTGCCGATCATATCCAGGGCATGCTCGGCGAACACACAGTGCTGAAAGAGCTGTACGTCGAACGCTTTTGCCTGTCGTTGGAATACCGGCTGCGCGGGCAGGACGGGCTGGCGGCGGAGCATTGCGTGGGACAGCAGGCCGCCATCACCGCGCTGGAAGCGGAGATTGCGCGGCAGGACCCCGATTCGTCGCTGTTGCAGGCGATGTCGCTGCAGGCGGGGCTGTTCCCCTGCCACCATAAGCTATTCCGCCGCTACGCCATCATCCTCTCCAGCATTGGCGTCGGCAAATGGCGCGGCGCGATGGCAGCGCAAGGCGACGGTCCACGGGAACGCGCCGCGACGCTTGAGCAGTGGCTGCAACCCATCGAGGCCTGGCTGGAGGGTTCTACCGCAGAACATCGCGAGGAATATCTGTACCTGATGGTCGCCAGGGCGCTTGGTTCTCCGAACCCCACCAAACGTTTCCTCGCCGCCTTGCTGGTATCGCTGTTGCGGTCGCAAATACGCACGGAGTCCGCTCGCCTGTCCCTGTAAAACCGAAGCAGGCGCCTGCGATGGTTGACAGCCAATCGTTGTCGTACTACACTAGAATACTAGAGTAAGAGACATTACCAACAGGAGGGGTATCATGCGGCAACGGCATCCTTTACCGTATATCTTCATTTTCTTACTGGTTCTTACGGCTGCAACCACAGCATGTCAGGCCGCCGCGTCCGCGGGTTCTGTGATGTCTGTGGATGATTATACCTACCTCACCATCACTATGCTCGATCCCACAGGGATGCAATTCGGCACCATTATGCCGAAGGGCGGCGGAACGGTGACCGTAACGGCGGACGGCACGCGCACCAGCAGCGGCGTTCAGGTGATACCGAACAGCCCGTGTACCCCGGCGCATATGCTCGTTGGGGGAAACTGGAATAATGCCTTCAACATCACGCTGCCATCAGCGGCCACCATCGCCAGCGGCGAGCATACCATGCTCATCGATAGCTTCACCAGCAATCCGTCGGGCGCCGGCTCGCTGGTCAATCTGAACACACGCCGTGATTTCCCCGTCACCGGCTGTGCTGATCTCTATGTGGGCGCCACCCTGCACGTCAACGCCAATCAGCCACTCGGGAGTTATTCCGGCAGCTTCCCGGTCTTCGTCGCTTACGATTGAAAACATAGCCCCGTACAATCCCCTATAATCACCATCCGGACAGTGAATCCCCCCATCCAGACACGAGCCCGCTATTGACGGCGGGTTGCGGTTATACTATTGCTAGTGGGTCATTTGTCATCTGAATACGCGCTCCAGTCGGTCGCGGCGTGCTACCTTTAGCTGAGGTTGGTCTACCCATCTCAAGGAGGAGGCCCGTACGATGCCGATGGGATACAAAATTCGACTCCGTCCGCTGACGCCGGAGGAACGCCAGGCGCTCGACCAACTGGCGCGGGCGCAGAGTACCCCGGCGCTCGTGGTCGGCTGGGCGAAGATCCTCCAAGCGGTCGCCGACGGGGCCACGTACCAGGCGGCCGCTCATGCTGCCGGACGGAAAAGTCGCGATGCGGTGACCGATTTGGTGGTCCGCTTTAACGCCGAGGGGCTGGGAGCCCTGGTCCCCCGCCCGAAAGGCCACCCGCCCCTCCAGTATGGGCCGGAGGAAGCCGAGCGGATTCTGCGGGAATTTCGCCGGACGCCGGACCCGGAGCGGGACGGCACGGTGACGTGGAGCCTGTCGTTGTTGCAACGGGCGTTGCGCGCGGCGCCGGACGGGTTGCCGTACGTGAGCACGTGGACGATCTTCCAGGTGCTCCATGACGCAGGGTATACGTGGCAGCGCACGCGCACCTGGTGTCAAACCGGAGTGGTGCAGCGGAAACGCCGTGGGCAGATCGTCGAAGTGACCGACCCCGAGGCGGACCGCAAAAAGGGGTGATCGAGCAAGCCTATACCCTCGGAGAACTGGTGGGCTTGCCCGTCTGGTGTGAGGACGAGGCCGGGCCGTATCAGGCGATCCCGCACCCCGGGGCCTCGTGGCACCCGGAAGGCGCGCCGGCCACCCAGCCGCACGAATACTTGCGCGGCGGCACTGCCAAGTTGTTGACGCTGTTCCGCCCCGCCACAGGGGAAGTGCGGGCTGAGCCGGTCATCCGGTCGACGAATGCCGTGCTGCATCCCTGGTTGGAAGGCGCATTGGAGACCGTGCTGCCGCCGGTTCCCGCCCCCGCGGTGGGGGACGCGCCCGGTGAGGCGGCGAGCGCGTTCTGGACGGCCTGGACGACCTGGGGCTGGACCTCCGAACGGCTGGAGCAGTATGCGGCGTGTCCGGCCCGCGCCGTCGCATTGCTGCTGGTGCTGGATAATCTGAAAGGGCATTACACCAAGGCGTTCGTGGCCTGGTGCCTGGAGCGGGGCATTGCCCCACTGTATACCCCGGTGGGCTCCTCGTGGTTGAACATGGCGGAGGCGATCCAGCGCCTGCTCGTGCGCCGTGCCTTGGATGGGCAGCATTATCGGACGGCTACCGAGCTAATGGCGGCCTTGGCCGCGGTCGTGCGTGGGTGGAATCGAGCGCCCACCCCGTTTCTCTGGGGCGGCAAACGGCAGGAACGCCGCCGCCGGACGCGGGAGCGTCGGCATCCGCTCGGAGGCGCATGTGTATATACCCGCCGTCCAGTCACCAGACGGTGGGGCGAACAATTGCAGATTGGTGGGGAGGCGGTTGTTCATGACAAATGACCCACTAGGCTTTGTCTCCCCAACTTTTATCGGCAACGACCGCGTTCTCTTCGGCAATGGCGCGCTGTATAACCTGACGGGAAAGATTGGCGCGGCAGACGGCTGGACAATGATTCGCGGCTCTGAGCAAGGAACTATCGTCATCCAGGGACGCCTACCATCAGTCAGACAAGGATGGGAATTCCGCTGCCTGAACGTAAAGACTGGAGAACACTGGACCATTCCCCATGCAACGCTTGGAGACGACTTGCTCACCACGCCGGATGGGCGCTATATAATGTGTTCGCAGCCAACAGATCCGTGGAAGTATGACAATCTGCGGCAATGGCTGGCCGGCAAGCCGGTGCTGAAATACCTGCAAAACCTGGTTCCGAAAGGACCATCCACCGCCATGCTCTGCCTGTACGAAAAGCCCGGTCGCCTCCGCGCCCGCCTGCCGTTTGCCGCCAACCACAACGGCAATTTCTATACCGACCCACGCACCAAAGCCATCTACGAACTCGAAACCGCCCGCTTTTCCCCCGACGGCCACTCGCTGTTCATCACCATGCACCAGGGCGAAGGCGACCAGCAAAAGCGCGAACTCTGGCGGTTCAAATGGTGAGGAATAGTGGTCATCAAACCGTCTTTGTCATATAATGCAGCGGGTTGTCCGCGCCCCATATGCACTAAATTACAGCGAAGATGACCCCCACCCAACCTCCCCCGCTGCGGCAGGGGAGGAGTAATATTTAGCACTCCCTTCCCCTGTCGCAACGGGGGAAGGGCTGGGGATGGGGGTCTTTCCCCAAATAAAGGTTGGGGATCGGGGTCCTTGGTTCAGCAAATTTCCGTGCATATGAATTCGCGCCCTCCGTGGCGCGTGGTTTCACCATACAGTACCGGCGCAAAATGACAGTCATACTCAATAAATCATCACCATACCGAAGGAGCCCCCCATGTTCAACGAATCCCTCTATACCGTCCCCGCCGGCGTCGCCACGCGCTGGGCGAGTCCGGAGAATTTTTCGGCGGCGAAGGGCATGGCCGGGGCGAGCAATGCCAGGCGCAAGGGGTCGGCCTGCTTCCCGCTGGCGGCGGGCGACTCCCGCGTGCTGGCTGACGTACAGGGCGTGCCCGGCACGGTGCGCCGCATCTGGGTCACCATCAGCGATCGCAGCCCCCGCATGTTGCGCGGCTTGCGGCTGGACGGCTACTGGGACGGCGCCGCCACCCCGGCGATCAGCGCCCCGCTGGGAGACTTCTTCGGCGTCAGCCTCGGTCGCCTCCTCCCCTTCCAGAGCGCCCTCTTCACCTCGCCCGAAGGCCGCAGCTTCACCAGCTATCTGCCCATGCCCTTCCGCGCCGGGATGAAGCTGGTGGTCACTAACGAAAGCGGCACGGACCTGGGCATGCTGTTCTACGATGTCGACCTCACCCTCGGCGATAACCACGGACCGGATGCCATGTATTTGCACGCCTGCTGGCGGCGCGAGCGCCCGACGACGCTGCAGCGCGACTACGAGATCCTGCCCAAAATCTCCGGTCGCGGACGCTTCCTCGGCGCCAACCTCGGCGTCATCGCCGACCAGGGGCGCTACTTCAAAAGCTGGTGGGGCGAAGGCGAGGTAAAAGTTTATATTGATGGTGATGGTAAATATCCCACATTATGCGGTACAGGAACTGAAGATTACATTGGCTCAGGCTGGGGACAGGGTAAATACTCACATTTATATCAGGGTTGTACCTTTGCTGATATGGAAAATATGAAGTTCTGCTTTTATAGGTTCCATATACCCGATCCAATTTACTTTTATCAGAATATCAAGGTTACTATTCAACAGCTTGGATGCTGGGATCCGCAA
>Ga0118677_10007795_pt1 | contig 17505 bp, 9 predicted proteins | sample AliMusrvi5mmetaG_FD_86154 | JGI IMG/M metagenome (GOLD analysis project Ga0118677, IMG submission 86154) | reverse complement strand
GTTCTGTGTTCACCAAAGACAGGTTGCTGGTGGTCCAGTTCTCTGGCAGTTTGTTATCGGCATCGGCGGAGGTCAGAAGAAGGAAGTATCCATTCCCATTGGCATTTGGCCATGGGGAGTCTGACGAATAGGTAACTTCATCAATCTTGTTACCCAAACCATCGAGGAGCAACAGCTGCTGGGTGGTATTTGACAGGTTTCTCGTAAACTGGCCAAATGGCTTGACTTTGTACTTACTTTCGAAGACCACTGCATTTCCGGCCAGGAATATTTTGGCATTCGCCTCAATTTTACTGCCAAAAGGAAATTGGTAGACCAGGCCGGTACCGCCAAAATAGATGCCCGACAAATCGACCTGTTTGTTGCTGTTGTTGGTGATCTCAATGAATTCCAGGTCGCTGCTCTTCGGGAAGTCGACGTTAGTGGAAGGGTTGTAATTTATTTTTGAAATAACCAGCGATGGAATAAACTCGGCATAACATCCCTGATCTGTAACGAGGTTGGCATTCATCCAGGCTGTACGTTCCTTAATAAACGATTCAACCTGACCTACCTCAAGTGAGTGACTTGTAAAGGTGTTCCACCGGCTCTTTTCGCGTGCCACTGCTTCTGAGATGATTAGATCGGTCTGGTCCAGAAAGGAGGTGATTTTGGCCAGGTTCAAGGGAGCGTTAGCCGCAGTCAGCTCGTGCCACCTTTTGGCCAGCTGACATCTGAACTGATCATTTTTAAATAGTTCTTTCCAGAAACTGGATCCCTCATTGTCACCGTTAGAGAATTGCCAGACATTGGACTTGCTGCGGTCATAATTCCAGAGAAACAGGTCATTCCCATAAGTGAGGTTAAAGTCCCAGATGGGTCCTGCCCGCAGTTTGCCATTCCGGTCCTTGTGGAAGAAAGTACTGAACTGATAGGCATCCACATTGCTGGCCAACTCGTTGATCAGGATGAAATCGACAAAGGAGGCGACATCGATGACGGAAGGATAGCCATTGGACAGGGAGCTATTTCCATCGCGGGCGGCAATGCGCAGGGCATCAAATACATTGTGGATGTAAGCCGTTTGTTCGTTGGTAGCACTGGCAGGCTTTGGCAGTTCATGGATGTAGGTGACGCCCTGTTCCAGGGCATTCCCCTGAAGCATAAAAGCCACGGGATCCCCTTCGGCCTTGTCGGCCTTGGTGATGTATCCGCCTGTGAGCTCGGGCAGGGCAATATCCGTAGTGGCAATCTTGGTCACATCGACCCGATCTCCACCTGCCTTTATTTTTTCCTGGAGCACATACAAACCCTTGTAATCGTCGTTGATGACCACCTCACAATAAACGGTTCTGGTGGCATAGTTACCCATCTTACGCGATAGGTTGTAGCTGAGATAATCTCTTACCAGGGAAGGATCAAAACCCAGTCCGTTAAGAATCCAGTCATTTTCGGAGGGCATTCCCAGCAGGCTAACATTGTTGTTGCTCACCAGGTCTGATTTCACGGTAGTAAGTCCATATTGTTTCTTCGGCAAGGATTGCGTAGAAGACCCCCGTATCTCGATCATGATCTTGCCATTGTAATTCAGGCTGGCTGCACTGTTCTGGTTGGTCAGATAGTTTCGGTTTCCTGCCCCGTTGAAAATTATTTTCATGGTGGCTGGAATTTTTGGGGTATCAGGAATCTCAATTCCCTGATCTGTGCGGATGATGACAATAGGCAGATTGCTGTCGGTAAAAACTTGGGCAAAGGCTTGTATACTGAAGAAAATTACTAAAAATACGCAGAAGGCAAGCTGTCTCATGATCTGAAAATCAGGTTTTACGGAAGGATGAAGGTACGGCAATAATTTGGGAAAAAGGCTGACTTTTTTCACTTTAGGGAAGATCTCCTCCCGACTGAATCCCATGCAATTTTTTCCATATTGTTCATAATTAATTTTTATGCCTTAAATTGCAATGCTTTTTATTTTTCGATTGACGAACGACTACTACACACTTTTTACATGTTTAGAAAAATAGGTACGGCACTGCTCTTTCTTGCCATTCTGATGAAGGTGGATGCGCAATCACCGGAAATTGGGAAAGAGAAACACCTTTTCTTCCACGACATTCAAACGGATACCAACCACCACCTGGTTCCCTGGAACAATTCGGATCCGGCCGCTTCCTACGATGAGATCCTTCATCTCTGCTGGAACTATTGGAAAAATGTACCCGGATACTGGATGCGGAAGATTCCCGATTTCAAACAAAAATTCGGCATCGAATTTCCTCCGCTCTACCTTTTGTTCCGTACACACGATCCTGCCGATATGGGAATCGGAGGCGACCAGTTCGCGATGATGCTCTCCTCTTTCAACCTCTGGTACGACTACACAGGTGATCAGGCCGTTCTGGATAATATGATCTTCCAGGCCGACTGGTACCTGGCACACGGTCTATCCGCTCCTACCTGTCTCTGGCCCAACCTTCCCTATCCCTGCAATACAGAAAAACTACCCATTTACGACGGCGACCTGGTGATCGGCAAAGGATTTACCCAACCCGACAAGGCCGGAAGCCTCGGATACGAGCTGGTGATGCTCTACAAAAAAACCGGAGACAAGAAATACCTGGACGCTGCAATAAAAATTGCCAATACGTTGGCTTCCCAAACCAAGGAGGGTGACCACGACCACTCCCCTATGCCATTCAAGGTGAATACAGAGACTGGTGCTACCGGATTCATCCTCTCCAAAGACCGGAAAGGAAAGATCGAATCGGCCTACACCTCCAACTGGACGGGAACGCTGCGCTTGTATCAGCAACTGATTCAAATGAATGTAGGCGACCAGTTGGCCTACCAGGCATCGTTTGGAAAAATCACCAAATGGCTGCAGCAATATCCACTTGCCAACAACCGCTGGGGACCCTTCTTCGAGGACATCGATTCGTGGTCGGACACCGAGATCAATGCCGGAACGATGGCCTCGTTCATCATGGACAACCCCGACTGGGTTCCCGACTGGAAGCAGAGAGTTCGTGGCATCCAGAAATGGGTCGCCGATACCCTGGGCATCCCCTACTGGAAGCAATACGGCGTGACCGTCATCGGCGAACAGACCGCCTACATCATCCAGGGACAAAGCCATACCTCCCGGAATGCGGCCATTGAAATGCGTTATGCAGAACTTACCGGAGATCAAACACATGTAGAAGAGGCGATCAGGCAACTCAACTGGTGCACCTACGCCGTGGATGTCGATGGCAAAAACCGCTGGACCGATTTCGAATCGTACGAACTCTGGTGGACGGACGGATACGGTGATTTTATCCGCCACTACCTGCGGGCGATGGCCTCCAATCCGGAACTTGCCCTCCCCGAAAACCACCTATTGAGAAGCAGTTCTGTCATTCAAAAAATAGCTTACGAAAAGAAAAAGATCACTTATTCGACCTTCGATGCAAATTCGGAAGAGCTGATCCGGATGAAGTCAAAACCAAAAATTGTACTGGCCGATGGCAAGAAAATATATGAGTCAAAGCAAACCTCCAAAGACAATCCAGAAGTTTGGAGTTGGCAGAGTCTCTCCAAAGGTGGCATGCTGAAAGTGAGCCACAAGCACGCAAATAAAGTGGAAATTACTCAGTAACCTACCTCCAGTCGACCTAATCCGCTGGTGTCGATTGGAATCCGCGTTCCGCAGACCAGGGATTTGCAATCTCCCTCACCTCCCTGTAAACTTACCGAAAGTGATGTATTACAATCCCTGAAAGGAATAGGCACCCGCAAAGTTGAGCTCCGTTTTTACGGCTCGTTTCATCCGATTTTTTAATTGTAAAGATTTTGAAGCAATAAAAAATAGGACGAAATTTTCACTTCTGCCTGGGTTTCTTTCATCTGTTCGCAGTGAAAAATTTTGTACTTTTGAAACAAAGCATGTTTTTTGTTAGGACATTGCTGTGCCATGGCACTTTCCATTCGCAGAGGAATAAAAAAAACCTGACTCCCCTCATTATCAGCAACTAAATTACTTGAGAAACATAGGCAAATAAAATTAATCCCAATTATGAAGTACCTTAAAAATTTCATTGTGATCATTTGTGTATCACTTTTATCCATCGCAGTATCTGCTCAAACAGCAGGAGTTAAACCACAAACATTCGTCGCAGTAGACAAAAACGATGTTAATCAGTTAAAAGCTTTGATAGATGCCGGTGCGAATGTGAATGAGGTTTACGAAGGTGTTTCCTTATTGAATGCAGCATGCAGTGGTACCAATAGACCAGTGAATAACGACATCGTTAAGATATTACTGGATGCGCCTAAAATTAATGTGAAGGCAATAACCATAACAGAACCCGGTAACGACCCATCGTTTGCTACAACGCCGTTGAATGTCTTACTTAGCTCACCCAAGCGCAACTCACCCCTGGACAATGTAATTCGACTCATCAAGATGGGAGTGGACATCAATTATCACAGCGAGTTTAACAACAAGTTTGATGCTTTGATCATAGAGACCTGGGGAGGAAAACCAAGTGAGGAGACAAAAGCGGTCACCATGGCGATATTAAACAACGCCAGTCCCAAATTAAACGTGAATTATATGGGTAAATATGATCGTACTGCCTACCTGGATGTTGTTGAATCGCAACATGCCGAAGCGGTGGAAGCAATTTTAAAACGAGGTGCAAAAGTAGAAGGTATTAGTCCTGATGAGTCGTGGGATGGAATGATTCCCAAAACAATAGAACATGACAATTATGATGTATTGGATATTATCATGAAATACGGAGCCAATAAATATGGTCCCACTCCATCGAGTGCGATGCCTTTAAATTCGGCAATGATCAAAGCGAAAGATGTCAAATGGGCAGAATATTTTATTACAAAGTACAAGGTGGATGTGAATCATCTGGGCAAAGCCAGAACAAGTGGCGATGTACCCGCCATCAATGATGCTGCGTTTTGGAACAATGTTGAGGGAATAAAATTTTTGCTCCAACATGGTGCAAAAATTAATCTTTCAACTTCGCAGGGAATAAATGCCATCCAAATGGCAGCCCAACACAATTGTTTGGATGCCGCAAAGTATTTGATAGAACAAAAGGCTGTTCTGAATGGATACAATTCGGTGTTTTTCAATGCAATTAGTTATGCTGCGATGGGCTATCATCTCGAAATGTTAGACCTGTTGGTGAAGAGTGGTGCGGATGTAAATGAAGTGTCAAAAAATTCGCCATGGGCGGGACCACTGGCCAGAACTGCTATGGGATTTAATCCATTGGATAAAAAAGCACGACTAAAAACCTTAGCGAAATTACTGGAATTGGGTGCAAATCCGAATGTTTTGCATGCGCAGGATATGACGGCACTTATGTGTGCGGCAAAACTTGGTTCGGAGTATGGATGGAAAGCGGCGACAGAAAATTGTGATGTTTTAATCAAAGCCGGAGCCAATGTGAATCTGGCCAATACTTCCGGCGAAACGGCACTCATGTTGGCTTCTCAAGTAGGTAACTTAAAACTTGTCAACCTGCTTATTAAGAGCGGAGCCGACGTGAATGCGGTAAATAAGGTGAATGATTCCGCATGGAGTTATGCCAATAGTGCAACGGAGAATAAAAGTGACATTATCAAGGCTTTGGAAAATGCAGGTGCCAAACCCGTTGCTACCAGTGCAAAATCTCTTTCAAAGTCGGTACCCACAAGCTTAGTTGGGACCTGGAAAGGTTACCAAACCAACGATAAAATGTTAATGGCGACTTTTGTGGTGAATAAAAATAATACCTATTCCTACAATGCAACGGGAAAAGTTGGTGGCAAAGAGGTATCCTATGCTCACAAAGGAGCGATTGTTGCATCTGAAGACACCTATACCTTAAAGCCTGAAGGACAAGCCTCTGCAACTTATAGTTACAAAATAGTAAATGGAAAATTATCTGTCAACAACGGCAGGCCTTTGGATAAAGTGAAGTAGTGGTGGCAGTTACCATCGGCATTTGGAGTTATTCAATTTTAACTAGTACCTTGCACTCCGAATTCGATTGACTTTTTAACTACTACATACGACAACATGCAAACAAAAACTAATACGGCAAGCTGTTTGCCGACAGTTTTTCTGTTTCTGACCCTGCCATTTTTTTCGGTCGGACAGGAAAAATCATCCTCCATTCCTTCAAACACAAGCCTCTCAGTCAGAGACACCCCATTTGTACAGGAGACGCATACGGCATTCCCGGTAGGGAGTGACAAGGCTTCCAACGAAGTACGCTCCATTGCCGTGGATCAAAAGCAAAATATCTGGATCGCTACCGCGGATGGTATTTTCACGAAAGAGCCGGGCACTGCTGCCTGGAAACCAATTATCACAGGTAACGACAGAGGCCCCGCCTATGCCGTGGCAGTCACCTCCGATGGAACCATCCTGCTGGGAACCTGGAATGGCCTCTATGCCTACCGGGATGGTGAACTCCGAAAAGAAGAGGGTCCGCAGCCCCCCATCTCAGTGCTTGTCACAGGCAGTGACGGTAATTATGCCCTCGGACCACACGGCATCTGGCAACAAACAGGAAAAAGATGGCAGTCAAGGAATTACAAAATTGCGCGATCCGTCAGGGATGCGAAAGGCGATGGAAAGGGAAGTTTGTGGGTAGCTACGGACGCCGGTCTGTACCATTGTCAGGAAGAAAAATCGACGCTCTTTCAAAACACCTCCGAACTTATCAGTTGTTACGCAAAGGCTTTATCCTATGCACCGAACGGGGATTTGTGGGTCGGTACGCTGGGTGGAGTTTCCATCCGCAACAATGGTAAAATGATCAGAAACTTAACGACTCAGAGCGGAATGCCTTCTGCGGTAGTCCGCTGCCTCCGGCAGGCACCAGACGGCAAGATGTGGGTGGGAACCGATGTGGGCGTAGTCAGGTTTGACAAGGATTACCACCACTCCCTGCGCTTCAGCAAACGCTGGCTAACAGACAATCAGGTCAATTCCATCGCATTTGATACAAAAGGCGATGCCTGGGTCGGTACCGCCGACGGGGTCAGTTGCATCCACAGAAACGAGATGACAATGTCTGGTAAGGAACAAAATTATTACTGTCAGCTGATGCAGAAACACATCCGCTCCCCCTGGATCTGCGGCATTCTTCGGCTGGATGTTCCCGGTGATACCACCACCTGGCACAACACAGACGATGACAACGATGGAGAGTACACAGGCGGTTACCTGGCCATGGAGAGCTTCAGGTATGCGGTCACGAAGAGTGAGGATGCACGGATCAAGGCCCGGAAAGCCTTTGATTTTCTGGCCCTTTTGCAAACTGTCACTGGTACGGAGGGATTCTTTGCCCGCACCATCGTTCCTGCTGACTGGGAAAAGACCAACGATCCCAACCGGACTTACACGCCCAGACAAATTGCGGAGGAACTGGTAATGGATCCACGCTACAAACCGGTAGAGGTTCGCTGGCACAAATCGGCAGATGGCAAGTGGCTTTGGAAAGGAGATACCAGTAGCGACGAGATGGACGGCCACATGATGGGCTACTTCTTTTACTACGAATTTGCCGCAACGGAAGCGGAGCGGATCCTGGTAAGAAATCACGTGAGCAAAATTGTGGACCGGTTGATGGCCACCAACTACAATCTGGTTGACATCGATGGAACGCATACCCACTGGGCCGTTTGGTCGCCCGACCAGCTGAACAACGACCCCGACTGGTCTTCGGAACGGAGCCTTAACTCCTTCGAATTACTCGCCTATCTGAAACTGGTGGCTCACATCACAAAAGAGAATAAATATGAAAAAGCTTACCGGCAATTAATCGACAAGGAGGGATATCTCGACAATGCCGGCAAGCTAAATGCGAAGAATCCTGCCTGGCAGATCTATTTCGACCGGACGATGGAGGGATACCTCTTCCCCATCCTGCTCAGATACGAAACGGATCCGAAACTGCACCAGTTTTACACCGAACTGATCGAGCAATGGATGAAAGACCAGACTTCAGGTGAAAACCTGATCAACAATCTCACCTATACCCTGGCTACCGGCAAGAAAGTGAACGTGGTTCAGACTATCGATTTTTTGCGGGATGCACCACTTGACCTGGTCGACTGGCGTATCGACCATACTTTGCGGGAAGATGTACAAATAGTGAGGTCGCCTATCCTGGAAGAGATACAAGTCTCCGTCCTGCCTCCGGCAAGTGAGCGGGGCACCGTGCGCTGGGACAAGAACCCCTGGGCCGCCATCACAGGAGATCCGCAACAGGTTCGGGAACCAGTATTCTGGTTGTGGCCCTACTGGATGGCAAGATACCTGAAGATTGTTGGTGATTGAAACAACGACCTGGCCTTTCGATGCCATTCTAATAATTCCCTCATTTGACAGTGAATTCCGGTGTAATTGGAGAATAAACCGACAGGAAATACCCTTTTTCATCCAGCCACCCCAATTTAAAAATTACATGCTAGTAGCAATTAATTTTTTGGTCTTCCGAAATAGGATGGATGATTCCACCTTGTGTCAAGGAAAGAGCGATAAGGATTTAAATTGGAGGAAGCAGGGAAAAACGAGATTGCAGGTTCTTCTTAAAACAGACTATTTGCCTTCCAGTACATTCACGCACCGAAAGAACCTTTTGGCATACATGGCAGCGTTCAAACTGCTAATCATAATGCCCTTGTGCTGTCCGGAGGCGGAATGGATAAACTTGGACTGCATGCCATTGGCTTCACAGATGATCCCAACATGGCCAATACGTGCCTTGTTTCTGAAACTGTAAAACACCACCACATCCCCCTCTTTGAACTCCTCGGGTTTGAGGCTCGTTCCTATGGATTTGAACTCCCTGGAACTACGTGGAAGGTTGATCATGAAATTCCGGAAGACAAAATTGACAAAACCGGAGCAGTCGAATCCTTTCTTAGGATTACTGCCGGCGGTACGATAGGGAGTACCCAGGTATTTTTTGGCAAAAGCAATCAACGCGGACCGATCTACCAAAGAATCCGATTTTTCCTGGGGAGTAATTACGGAATCCGGCCTCCAAATTGCTGATTGACCTGAAACTGCAATAAAAATAAAAAGTAGGATAAAGATTATCCGTATCTGCATATGCGTCCTGTATTACTGCAAACCAACTGATTTATTGAAATCCTATTGTCGATTGCCTGACGCAAAGGTAAGAAACCTCATGGATTCCAACAAATAAGCGAAAATTCGATTCAACTTGTCGGTTTAAGTGCAATTGCAGCAGCGATTAACACCTCCGGCAGATACCTTCTAAAAGGTATCTTCGAACTTCATTCCCCAAAAAAATGACTCTCACTTTCATTCGGAAAGTAGGTTTGAAGCAAAATTTCCAACGGTTCTGAAAGCTGAAATTGTTCGCACAATTGTTATAATCATGTTAAATTATCATTATTTGCAAAACAATGTTGTCTTTTTGATATATATTCTAATATATTTGTGTCATTATGAGAATTAAATTCTAATTTTCATAACAAGTGTATCAGTCGCCGAAACCTTTAATACCTTGCGTTATGAAACAGCAATCAAAGGGAATATTGGATTCCTACCAACTAGAGGATTCCCATTATGATGAAGTCTTCAATCGTTCTCTGGAGCCCAAGGAGCACTACCAAAGCATCGTGGAAAGATTCAATCAATTCAGTGTCGATGACTTTGAGCGGATCAACAACGAGGTAAAAACGGCCTTTTTCAATCAGGGGATCACCTTTGCAGTGTATGCCGAGGACAAGAAACCCGATGAACGAATCTTCCCTTTTGACCTGTTTCCCAGGATTATACCCAATCAGGAGTGGATGCAACTGGAAAAGGGGGTGATCCAACGAAACAAGGCCATCAACCTGTTTTTGGATGATCTCTACCACAAAAAACTGATTCTTAAGGACAAGGTCGTTCCTGCCGATCTGATCTTCTCCTCAAAAAATTACCTGAAGGAGATGGTGGATTTCACCCCTGAAGGTGGTATTTACACCCATATTTCAGGCACGGATCTGATCAAGCATACGGATGGCCAGTATTACATTTTGGAGGATAACCTACGATGTCCTTCCGGTGTTAGTTATGTACTTTCGAATCGCCTGGCATTGAAAAAATCTTTTTTTGACCTTTTCACCAAGTTGCAGACCAAGACCATCTATCAATATCCGGAGCAGTTGCTGGAAATTTTAAAGACCGTTAAACCAAAAAACACAGAGATCCCAACCATTGTGGTGGTGACTCCCGGCATGTACAATTCGGCTTATTTCGAACACTCTTTTCTGGCACAAAAGATGGGGATTCCCCTGGTGGAGGGAAGGGATTTGTTCGTAGACAGGGATTTTGTCTACATGAAGACGATCCACGGCCCCAAAAGGGTGGATGTTATATACAGAAGGGTGGATGATGAATTCATTGATCCGCTCTGCTTCCGAAAAGATTCTATGCTTGGCGTACCGGGACTGATGAATGCCTACCGTGCCGGAAATGTAACACTGGCCAATGCTCCGGGGACAGGCGTTGCCGACGACAAGGCTGTTTACCACTATGTCCCCGACATCATCAGGTACTACCTCAACGAAGAACCCATCCTGAACAACGTTCAGACCTACCATTGCGAGAATGTATCGGAATGCAAATATGTGCTTGAAAATATTGATAAACTTGTCGTAAAGCCTGTGGATGAATCGGGCGGATACGGCATCACCATTGGAACCACCCTTTCCAGGTCGGAGATTGAAGAGGTGAAGGTGAGGATTCGATCCAACCCACGAAAATACATAGCCCAACCCATTATGAGTCTATCGGTACATGCCACCTTCATAGAGGAGACCAAAGAGTTCGAGCCACGTCACATCGACCTTCGCACCTTCTGCCTGATGGGCAAAAATGTGGAATACATCCTCAAGGGGGGATTGACCCGGGTTGCCCTCAAAAAGGGGAACCTAATCGTCAACTCCTCACAGGGTGGTGGTTCCAAGGATACATGGGTATTGGATTAGCAAAAACTGGTTACTAAAAAAACAAAACTATGTTATCAAGAGTAGCAAACAACCTATATTGGATGGGACGGTACATCGAAAGAGCCGACCATTTCGCCAGGTACAGCAAGGTATTGTATTTCTCCTCCCTCGATGCCCCCATCCTAAAAACCTACAACCGGAAATTCGTTCTGGAATCGATCCTTTACATGGCCGGCATTTTTGACATGGAGAATGGTTCGGAGAAAGAGGTCCTATTTAAGATTGGCCTGGATCTGGACAATTCAAATTCGATCCTGAGCAACATCACCTTTGCCCGCGAAAATGCGCGGGGTGCCCGTAACGCCATTTCTACGGATCTTTGGGAGTCTATCAACAAATATTACCATCTTGCAACAAATTATCCGCAGGAAACCTATTTATCAACAGGGTTTGACAATTTTACACAGCTCATTCTGGACCAGACCTCCATTGTCAGCAGCAAGATCTACAGTACCCTGATGCACGATGGTGAATGGGCCATCATCCTGATAGGCATGTACATCGAACGGGTGATCCAGATTATTCGGATCATCAACTCCAAGTTGCACGATATCTACAAGATCGAACAGGCCGGGCATCCGGTGACGGAGATGAGCTTCGAATGGACCACGATGCTGCGCTGCCTCGAGGCCTTTGACATGAACCGAAAATTTTACCGGACCATTCCCGACCGAGAGCAGGTATTGGAATTTCTGATGCTCAACCCCCATTGTCCCCGTTCTATCGCATACTCTTTGAATGGAATCAGAAGATATGAGGAGAAAATCAGCAGGAATGAGAGCAAGGATTCGAATACCATCAGCTTTAAAATCGGGAAGCTTTTTGAACAATACCGGTATCTTTCATTTGATGAATATAAAGATGATATTTACGGTTTGTTAAACAGTACCCAGGATAAGATCATAGAGATCGGATCGGAACTTGAAAAGAAATACCTTTCTTTCTAATGGAAGAGTTTTTTTTGGAATATTTTATTGAAAACAAATACGAATCACCGGTAAGAAAGGCAAATTTTCAGTTGCTAGTCATTCCTGAGTCCACCTCACAACAGCAGGTGTTTGAGCTTAAGTTACTGTGCTCCGAGAATCAGCCATTGCACCGCTCGAAAAACATCTTTGGGTTTGAGACGCTCACTTGTTACATTGGAAAACCATTCACGGAATTCTGGTTCAAACTTACCGCAAAAATCAGGAAGTCAGAGATCAATCCGTTCCATGTGAGTCCCTTGACTCCCGCAGAAGAATTTGAAATCACCCATTCACTTGATTATAATATAGATAATTATCTGTTTCTCCTGGCTACGTCATTGACCAAAATGGAAGAATCAGATCTGGTGCTTTTCCCTGTCTATTCGTTAGAGAATCAGCTGTTTGAATATCTGACGACGTTGAATACTTTCATTTCTAAATTGTTGGAATATTCGCCCGAGAGCACCGATGTGAATACGCCCATCGAGGAGATTTTACAAATCAGAAGAGGCGTTTGCCAGGATTTTGCCCATCTTTTCATTGCCGTATGCCGGCAGAATAAAATCCCGGCCAGGTATGTCAGTGGCTACCTCAACCAGGGCGCAGGATTTGTGGGGACGAGCCAGTTGCATGCCTGGGCAGAGGCACTCATCCCGGAACTTGGATGGATTGGCTTCGATGCCACCAACAACCTGCTCGCCGATCACCATTACCTTAAAATCGCCCATGGCACCGATTTTCGCGATTGTAGCCCGATCATAGGGGTACTCGAATCGGCTGGCACGCAAAAAAGCATTCATTCCGTAACCGTAACGAATCAATAACTATGACATTCTGTGTTGCAATAAAAAGTAAAACCGGGGTTGTTGCCCTGTCCGATACCCGGATCAGCAGCGGACTCGGCGTTTCGACCTCCAAAAAAATCCAGACCTTTCAGGATGGAGCCAACTCCTTCTTCATCATGTCTTCCGGATTGCGTTCCATTCGCGACAAAGTGATTCACCTTTTCGAGGATGACCTGCCGGGACAAAAACCCGATAAGTTGTACAAGGTGGCCAATCTGGTGGGGAAAGCTGTCAAACAGGTGCGCCTCGAAGATCTTGAGCCTTTGCAACAAAGCAAATTTTTCTTTGATGCCCATTTCATCATCGGCGGACAGTGCTCCAACGACAGCCGCTCCTCCATCTTTTTAATCTTCCCGGAAGGCAACTGGGTGGAAGCTTCCAACGAGTCTCCTTACACGGTCATTGGGAACACCGGTTTCGGAAAATCCATTCTTCGAAGGCTGTTGAATGAAGATATCACCTTTGATCTGGCCATAAAAGTGGCCTTCCTTTCGTTCGATGCCACCTATAAAAATGCCAGTGATGTAGATTTTCCACTCGATTTTGCCCTCTACAAAAATGGAACCTTCGAGATCCAGGAACTCCGAAAAACGGAGAATGAACTAAAGGGAACCGCCATCCAATGGAACCAGATGCTGGTCGATGCAGCCAACGAACTCCCTGATTTTCTGCATTTTGAAGATTGATTTTATTTCAATTTGTATTTCCGCAAATCGAAGGTATGCGGATATTCGGGATCCGGCTCGATGATTTTAGGAGCAAGTACAACCCTTTGGCCTGTGTCCGATTCCAATTCGACAATGTACCTGCGAACCTCTGTAGAAACCTCCTCTTTGGGGGTATAGACTCCTTGGGTATGATTCTCCTGGTAGAACCTCGAAACCCGCCTTCCCTCCGCTTCGAAGCTGTTTACAGGAAAGCTGTCGTAGGCCCTGCCACCAGGATGGAAGACGTGATAGGTACAGCCAGCCACCGATTTACCGGTCCAGAGATCGAAAATATCAAAGACCAGCGGTGTGTCGATCCCAAGATTGGGATGGAGCGCAGATGGCGGTTGCCAGGCTCGGTACCTCACGGAGGCTACATGCTCGCCTTTTGTTCCCGTGCTGAGCATAGGTATGCGCATCCCATTGCATAAAATCGCATACCTTTCGGAGGTCAAGCCATTGGCTTTCACCTCGATTCTTTCTACCGAGGAATCTACGAAACGTGCAGTTCCCGAACTTGACATCTCTTCTCCAAGCACATTCCATGGCTCGATACCTGCGCGCAGGCTAAGTTCAACATCCTGAAATTTAACCCGCCCAATGTGCGGAAACCTGAATTCAAAAAACGGCTCCAGCCAATTGACATCAAAGGAATAACCTGCTTCATTCAACTGACTAATCACATCTTTCAGATCTTGCCTCACAAAATGATGGGTGAGAAATTTGTCGTGAAGTTCGGTCCCCCAGCGCACCAGTTTCCCTTTGTAGGGCTTCTCCCAAAACCAGGCAACCAACGTCCTGATCAGGAGCAACTGCACGAGACACATCTGCTGGTTGGGCGGCATATCGAAACCGCGCAACTCCAGGATTCCCAATCTTCCTGTAGAAGAATCGGGTGAATAAAGCTTATCGATGCAAAATTCTGCACGGTGGGTATTCCCAGTTAGGTCGATCAACAAATTTCGAAAGAGCCTGTCGACCAGCCAGAATGGCACTTCTCCTTCTCCCGGATCGGGAATCTGGGCAAAAGCAATCTCTAGTTCGTAGAGCATCTCCTGCCTGCCCTCATCCACCCTTGGTGCCTGACTGGTTGACCCCACAAAAGCGGTAGAGAAGAGGTAGGACAATCCCGGATGGTGCTGCCAGAAGGCCACCATGCTTCGCAGCAAATCCGGGCGACGCAGCAGGGGAGAATCGGAAGGGGTCACTCCACCCAGGGTAATGTGGTTTCCGCCACCGGTACCGGTATGTTTCCCGTCGAGCATAAATTTCTCTGAACCGAGGCGGCTTGCCAGGGCAGATTCAAATAAGATACCATAGTTGAACACAACCTCTTTCCATGATTTGGCAGGATGAATGTTCACTTCAATCACACCTGGATCAGGTGTTACCATCAATTTTTCGATCCGCTTGTCTTTGGGAGGTGCATAGCCTTCCACCACGACCGGGATTTGCAGCTCTTCGGCCGTCAGTTCAATGGCAGCCAGCAAATCCAGGTATTGTTCAATCAGATCGACAGGAGGCAAGAAGAGATGGATTTTCCCGTCCCTAATCTCAGAAACCAGGGCTGTTTTGATGGTGAATTGTTCGTATTCCGGTGCAAACTCTGCACTTTTCTCCTTATCTTCAGGGAGCGCAGGCTTTTTCCAAAGGTTCTTCTTCTCATCAGGAGGATCAGCCTCCTTGTATTCTTTTGGAAAAAGCATCTCTTCGGGAATGGAGAAATCCGGTTTCGCTTTGAAACGATCCAATACTGTAACATGAAAATCGCCCAGTGGGGAAGTCTCCTCGAACGGACTGCGTTCTACCGGTTTGGGCCGCTTCGACTCGGGGATCATGGGCAGTGAATCGAGTGGCAACCGGTGCCCCATTTGCGAATTTCCCGGAATAAGCATCATCTTACCTCCCCTGAACTCCCAGGGGCAACTGATCCATCCATCCTTGGGATAGGCCCATTGCAATGGGAGAACATAACCTGCCGGGTTTTCCAAGCCCCTGTCCAGTTGTTGCATCAGGGTTTTTCGCTCCAGCGAATCTTTTAAATCAATCCGGTGCGGATCGATGTTGATTGGAAGTTTTCGCTCGGTCCACAAGTAATAAAAGGCATCTTCGTAGCCTGGTAGGATATTTTTTTCATCGACACCTAGTCTTTTTGTAAGGTGCTTCAAGAATATTTCAGCGTCCCGATAGGTATAACTTAGCTTTTCACCGAATTCAGCCAGCCATTTTTTATTTTTCCACACGGGTTTACCATCTTTACGCCAATAGAGTGCCATCTGCCAGCGTGGGGTGGGCTCCCCCGGGTACCATTTACCCTGACCATAATGTATCAAACCCCCTTTTCCAAAATGCTCTCCCAATTTAAGGATCAGCTGATTGGAAAGCTTTTGTTTTTCGGATCCATCGGCAGCCGTATTCCATTGCTCCGACTCCATGTCGTCGATCGAGACGAAGGTCGGCTCCCCTCCCATCGTCAGCCTGACATCACCAGCCTCCAGTTTTCCGTCGACCTGATCGCCCAGAGCCATGATGCCTGCCCATTGCTGATCGCTGTAGGGTTTCGTTACACGCGGATCTTCGTGAATGCGGATGACCTCGTTGCTGTGAAAGAATTGCACCTCACAAGGCTCAATCGCGCCAGAAATGGGGGCCGCACTCGAAGGTGCGGGCGTGCAGCACAACGGGATATGGCCTTCGCCCGCCAGTAATCCGGAAGTTGGATCGAGACCAATCCAGCCAGCACCGGGAATATACACTTCGCACCAGGCGTGCAAGTCGGTGAAATCCTGTTCGCTTCCTGAAGGGCCATCGATGGCTTTCTGGTCGGCTTTCAACTGCACCAGGTAGCCGGAAACAAAGCGGGCCGCCAAGCCAAGGTGACGCATCGTTTGCACCAGTAGCCAGGCCGAATCGCGGCAGGAACCCATCTTTTTCTGCAGGGACTCCTCACAGGTAAATACCCCTGGCTCCATCCTGACGGTGTAATTGATCTCCCTGTTCAGCTCCTGGTTCACGGCAACCAGAAAGTCAACGATGTTAAGACCTTTGAAACGTTCAACTTTTTTGATCCATTTAAGGAGCAAAGGACCATTCTCGGCAATTTCGAAATAGGGGGCCAGCTCTTTGATATCCTGGCTTTCGTATTGAAATGGAAACTTGTCTGCATACTCCTCTACGAAAAAATCGAAAGGGTTGATGATCGTCATTTCTGCCACCACTTCCACTTCGACAGTAAACTCCTTCACCTTCTCCTGCATCACCACCCGGGCGAGGTAATTGCCGAACGAATCCTGCTGCCAGTTGATGAAGTGTTCGGTGGGCTCTATGTGCAGGGAGTAGGAGTGAATTTTGGTCCGGCTGTGTGGAGCGGGTTTCAGCCTGATCACGTGGGGCCCCATGTTGATCAGGTGGTCATATTTATAGGAGGTATTGTGCCGAATTGCGACGATAATTGCCATATTTCCTTTTTACGAATTGTTGCTAAAAAGTGGTTCATTCAGCCTGTTCATGCAAGAAAATCCAGCTGAATTAGATGACCGTCTGAACAGTCAGACAATCATTTGACTATATTAACGATTATTGGCCGGATAGGTTATATCAAAGGCAGCAATAATAGTCAACCAGCCTGAATGTTAACTTTTGCTTAATGATCCTTTGCATAAATTTCTAAGAAAGACAATATGAAACTGATCTTCATCGGGAGTCAACCATTTCAATAACCGACTCGCTTTCTTGTTATTTGTTTCTGCTGGATTTGTCTGGAATCTTCAAATTTTTTCAAGTAATCGTAAATTATTTTGAATTTCCCGTCATGATCCGACAAATGACTCTTGATCTTTTCAATTTCGGCAACAAATTCTTTATTCAACAAATCCAATTTCCTCATTTTATTAAAAATCCTGACCACTTGTATGTTAATCTGTATCGCCCTGGTATTATTCAATACACTTGCCAACATCAATATCCCATGCTCCGTAAATG
>Ga0118677_10002438_pt1 | contig 17505 bp, 8 predicted proteins | sample AliMusrvi5mmetaG_FD_86154 | JGI IMG/M metagenome (GOLD analysis project Ga0118677, IMG submission 86154) | reverse complement strand
CCGTTGCCTGCGCGGCCTGGGGATTGGGCCGGATCCATTCCGCCTTCGGCTCCACCACCTGGGTCTTGATCACCCGGGTTCCACCGGCCGCATCCGGTACCGTCACGTCCAGATCGTAAAACGGGGCATCTTTCACCACGCCGGCCGCCGTCAGGCTCCAGCCGCGAACCATCAAAGACCGCAAACTTCGCGGCAGGGGCGTCCAGCCCGCCGTCAAAACCGGGACCGGACTATTACGCACATTCATATCGGCGGCCCCCGCCGGCGGTCCGCCCGATGCCTTCGCGGTTCGCATCGCCACCCGCGCCCCGGCGGGAACGGTTCCCCGAACCAGGACCACCACATAATTCATCGTCTCCACCCAGAAGGGGCCCAAGGCCGTCCCCACCCGCTGAACTTGTCCGGGCGTTAACGCGACATTCAGAATCGTCGCGGATGAGGATTCCAACCGGATTAACGGCCCGTTGGTGCCGGTCGCCGTCAACCCGCAATCGGTCACCTGCAGGCTGGCCTGCCGTCCGAGCAAGGGAACCCCGCCCTCAATTGTGGAGCTCTCGATCACCGCCGGGGTTTTATCGAATGTGGCCCCGGTCCCCGTGACCCGGATCCGATTCGATTTCAACATCGCGTTCTGGCCTTGCCAGTCAAAGCCCTGGACCGCTCCCTCAATCTCATTGTTCATCGCACTGGTGTCCGTGTCGCGAACCAGCCAGACTGCCCGTTCGTAAGCGCCTGAAAACGTATTGTATTGCACCTGGGCCAGACTACACCCGTCGAGCTTGAGCGCCGTCAGGCTGGCCGGTGCACCTGCGCCTGCGACCCAGTTGTTTTTCTGGATCACCGGCGTGTCGCACTGGATCAATTCCACCCGCGCGGCACCCACAAACCGGTTGCCCGTCAATTGCAACCGCTCATCTGAGCGCACCCCGGTGTTGTCCAGCTTTTCGGCCCGGAGTACCGTGTTCGAAAATTCACCCCGCTGGCAATCGAGCTGCACACCGACACCGGCTGTCACGGTCATCAGCTGAGTCTTCGGTCGCCCCGATTCCGGTTTCCCACCGGTCAATTGCAGACTCCCACCGGTCATCCGCACATTCGGCCGCCCGCCCACCGGATTTTCATGCCCCGCCAAAAACAGGGAGGATTTATCCCGGAAGATCATCTGGTTATCCTCGGGATCGACGTTCACCAATCGGATTTCGAGGACACTTTGCGGTTGATGCCGGCCGTCCATCCGGATCAAGCCGTAAGATTCCACTCCCCCGTCAATACTGAGCACATGCGTCGCCCCATCATCCCGGAAGGTCAGCGACGCCTGGGGATCAAGTAATAGTCGGCGACACGAAGCCTCCGTCTGTCCATCTCCGTCGAATTCGATCGTGTCACCGGACGTCAGGATCACCGTGTCGACACTGAAGGGGATAATTTTTTCGCGCCAACTCAGCGGGTCGGTCCAAGCCCCCCCGCCCCGCCCGTTGGAATGCAGTTCGGACGGATAGGCCAGCCCCACATTTCTAAAATCCACCATCGCGGCCTCCTCCCCGACCACCAGGGCCGCGCGGCGAATTTGTCCGGGACGGGGTGGCCCGGTGCAGATCAGCACGTTGTTGCGCCGTTCAGGCAATCCGATCGCTCCGATGGCCAGCAGTTGGCTGTTGGACATCATGCGGATCATGCGATCTTCCTCCCGATCGCCGACCAGCTGCAGTTCCATCATTCCCTTCGGGGTTTGGGATGCATTCAGGCGGATCGAACCATACGACCGGATGGACCCGGCCACGCGCAAGACATAGTGACCCCCGTCCGCCTTGAATTCGAGAACCGAATTGGTCTCCAGGAACATCCCCGCGCAAGTGACCCGCCCGGTCGTCGTCAGTCCGTCATACTCCATTCGATCGCCGCTGACGATCCGCACCGTATCCCGCTCACCGGGAATCCGTCCCCCTTGCCAGGCGGAACCCGCCGTCCAGGATCCGCCACCCCGGCCATTACTGCGCCATTCCGCCGCCTCCAACAAACCGGTCGCCAACAGGCTGGCCGCCAGCAGGAGCCAGATATTAATCCGTGTCCAACGAGGATTCATTGCGGATCCGTCCCTTCGATAAATTGGCGCAACCGTTCCGCCTCCGCATCGCTAACCGCCCGGACCCGCACATCGTCGAACCGGTACATCCCATCGGTCAGATTGCCTAGATCCAAACACATCGTGGCGGAATCCGAATTCGGCACCGCAAACCAGCGGGCATATTTCCGCCAATCGCCATACGTTTGATCGAGCGTTTCACGGATTCGAAGCAAGTCGTCGTGATCTCCCTTGACTTCGATCGTCACCGCCGGATCGGTGAACGGAGGGGCCAAGGTCCGCTCTGCGGCATACCAGAATTCGATCCAGATCCGCCCCCCCGCGGTCAGCTTCGGCAGATCGAGGGTAAATCGAAGCCCTTGCGTCCGGGCCTTATCGATGCTCAGTAGCAACACTCCAGGATTTTCCCGTCCGAGAAGGGGCATCACATCGCCCGCCCTGTTTTCACCCACCTTGGGAAAGGTGCTGTCGAAATCAAACTCCATTCGATTGGACGCCACTCGATTGGTCGGTCCCGCCCCGCGCGTCGTCCATCGGGCCGCCATCGCAGGGAAACCAACCTGCGCATAATACTCCGGAAAACCCGCTTCCAGACTTTTCAACCATTCCAATGCCAGATCCCATTCTTCAGCCCGCGCATGGGCATCGGCTATTCCCGCCAGGGTCGCCGCCCGGTAAGAGGACCAAGCCGGCAATTTCAGAACAGCTTCGTAATTCCGGATGGCGTCCTCATAGGCCCCAATCTTGCGATCGGTCTCGGCTCGTAAAAACCGATAGAGGCCCTCCAGTTTTTGCTCCGGAAAGGCGCTTTCAATCCGCTTCAACAATCGGCGGCTTTGACGCACATCGCCACTTTTCAGCGCCTGCTCCGCCACCCGCAACAACGCGCCCCGGGTGACATCCTGATCGGCGCCGGTCGGATCCAGATCGGCTACGGCGTCACTTCCAAGTTCGGCCGCCGCGCGGTAAGAGGCTGAGGCCTGAGCCCAGTCACCGGCATCCCAGTAAAGATCACCGCGCGCCGTCGCGGCCGCCCGTACCAGCGGATGCCGGATCCGGCGGCCTTCGTCCAAAAGGGTGTCATATAGCCGGCCGGCCGCTTCGAAATCGCGCAGATAAACCTGATCAATCCGCGCCCCCGCCATCATCAACCGCATCCGGGGAATGCGCAACCGATTCACTTCATTGGTGGCGGCACGATACCCATTCAATGCGTCCGACGCCCGACCCCGCGCCGCCAGGATCTCCATCCGCGCGATTTGAACCTCCATCCGGTATTGTGGATCCAAACCCTTCAGGGTCAGGAGCCGGTCGCAAAGCCGTTCTTGCACGTCCCAGCGATTGGTCTGTCCACACATCGTTAGAAAATCGAACATCGAATCGAGTTGGGCACGGGACAGCCGGTCGAGATTCCACCCGCGGAAAACATCCACCGCAGCGGCCAAGGAAAAGGGACTGGTCGGCATCGGCGCGGCCCAGATATTGATCCGCCGCCGAAACGGCGGCAGGGTCGGATGCGAGGCCAGGCTCACTTCCCGGTCGCCCGTTTGGAAATAGACATGCGCCGGGGATTCTCCGGATCCGGTCAATCCGTCACCGAAATCCCAACCCAGCCGCGCTCCGGCGGGATAAGTTCCCACTGCCTGGAACCGTACCAATGAAAGGAAGACGCCATCCGAAACCAGGGTATCATCGATTCCCCACTCCAGAGCCGCCAGCGGTTTGCCATCGCGCGCCTCCAACCCGGCGGGGGTGCCGATCAAGGAACGGGTAAATGCCGACGGCGGAACCAACGACCATCCGGACGCCCCCGGTTTCAGCCAGAGCAAGGCGCAACGACCCTCGGCCCCCGGCGTATTGCCCACCACGTGATGCACTTCGATCGGATGCAGCCCCGCCTCCAATTCGATCTCCTCGCCCACGCCGTACATCGGGATTCGTCCGGCCAACGGCGCATGACTTCCTTTTCGCGAATAGACCTTGTAATGGTCGATGAACAGAAAGGCGGCATCGTCCCCGTTGACCAGGAACCGGTAGACTCCGGGCTCTGTGATCTTTAAATGACCGCGATACGAAGCGGCAAAATTACGCGGAACCGAACGGCGCGCGGGATTGAAGTTTTGCAGAATCGCCGGGGTGACGCCGTTGCCGATGACCGATTCGCTCCGGTTCAACCCCTCATACACGGTCGCCCAATCGGTCAATTCATCTCCGGCCCAATCGCGAAATTCCACCGTCAACCCTTCGTTTAAAATCCGTGGATCGGCATCGGCCACCAACCGGATGTGCCGGGCCACTGCCGCCTGAGCCGCGGCGGCGGCCTGCTCGGCCGTCGCATGTCGGGTTTGAAAGTCCTGGGTCAAACCCGGCAACAGGGGTACGGCGTCCGCCAGGGTTGCGGCCGCGGTGTCGCGCAAGGCCAGGGCCCGATCCCGCGCAGTACGGGCTTCCACCACCGAAGCTTGAGCTTTCTGAAGATTCGATACTCTCTGGTTTCGCTCCTGTCGGGCCGTCTCCATCAGGGTTTCCAGGCGGGTCGCCTCCATCCGGTCCGGTAATGCCACAGCCTCGGCCTCGCGCCATTGCGCTGTCCGCTGGGCCAGATCTTTTTCCGCCGCTTGAATTTGGACCTCCATCGTCCGGCGAGTCTCGACCGCCTTTTGAACCGCCTGACGGGCCACGGCTATTTTATCCGGAGCGGTTTTCTTCACTGCGGACTCGGCTGCAGCCACCGCATTCGATGCGACCAGATAAGCCGTTCGCGCGGTTCCCCAGGCATTGCTGGCGAGCCGAACCTCCTCCTCCAATTTCCGGACCCGCGCCTGGCGTTCCTGAGCGACCGTCCGGGCCGCGTTCGCTGCCGCAGTGGCCGTCGTCAGCGCTTGCTCCGCGAGCGGAACTTGCGGAACGGCTTGATCGGCCTGGGTCTGACGTTCCAACAATAAGGGATTCCACTCGGCGATTTCCCGCGCCGCGGCATTGCTCGTCGCCGTCGTCTGCTCGATTTGATCTCGCACCGCTCGCAGGGTTTCGGCGGCTTGCGCCGAAAGCTTCTGCACTTCCATCTTGTCGCTCAAGGCCTTGCGGGCGACCGCATCCGCCGCCTGGATTTGCCCCAACAACCTGGCGTCGATCGCCGGCGGAGGATTCGAATGAACCCCATAAACCCAATACCACTCGTCCTGCTCCCGCCGTTTGAATTGGACCAGGGTGAAACCCCGCGGATCGTGGCTCAACACCGCCGATGAAATCAAGTGTCCATCCCGACCCTGCACCGCCACATCGCGGGCATCCGGCAATAGCCAGCCGCCGGTCAGCAGGCGGACAATCACCGTACTTGGCCCCGACGTGGAAGCCGCTTCGGGCACAAAAACCGGATACCGGATTTGGTAGCCCGCCAGCCAATCCGGAGCCGCCGGTCGGTTGGTATCCAATCCCGCCACTCTCCCTCCCCAGGCATCCACCCACCCGCCACAGACCAGCAGAATCCCCAGTGTCAAACCCCACCACCGGGTCCGCCGTCCTGTCGTCAGCCCTTGTTCCCTTTTATGGGACCGGTTATTCGGGTTCATGGGTAATCCGTAATTTCCATTGCCGTTCGCCGGTGCCCACCGGGGAGGCCAGTTGGACCCGAACGCCGGGATCCTCCACCGTCAGCAACCAGCCCCAATTGGTTGCCGCGCCGGCCTTCCACAGTTCGACGTCTTCCGTCACATTTAAAACCTTCTGGCCGGGCGTCACCAACCGGGCCACCACCGTCGGCCGGCCGGCCCGATCTGAAAACCGTCCGCCGGCCCCGGGCCGAGTCCAGGCGATTTTCTGAGGAACGGTGATCCGGTAATCATAACAGGCCCCCACCCCCCATGCCGTCGTCACCCGCCAGACATATAACCGGGGATCAGTCCCCTCAATTACCTCGATCGGCAGAATGATCTCGGCCTGCGTGATTCGCTCTCCCGCCGGAATTTGATCCAACGGAAAACGGAAAAGAAAGCTGCGGTTGGGGACCAGATCCAATAACGCCGTCGTATAGATGCCCGACCGTAACCAGGACATGGCCCAACCCATTCGCGGCGCATCCACCGCAATCCCCGCCGCCAGATCGATTTCCTGCCCCTCCAACACCACGGTGCGGGCGGAACTCAAATTCACCGTCAGGCCGAGAAGCAGGATTACACAGGCCGACACATTTCGTACAAACTGTTTCCAAGGTAGGGACGGCTCGCTGAGCCGTCCGCGGCGCTTTCGGCGAAAGCGCCCTACCAGTGAAGTCACTGTAATTTTAATCGTCTCCCTCATGGCGAGGTCTCCTGCAAGACGTAGAGGCGGTCGGTCCGGGCGGAATATTTCAAATCCCGTACCCCGCCACCGGACACCGGAAGGCTCTCCACGGTTCCGTCAAAACGTCCCGCCGCATCGATCGACAATAGATGCACCATTGCCGAACTCGGCGCCGCCACGTACATCGGCACCCGCGAAATCACCGTCGGCGGAGCGCAAAAAGCCGCCCCGGTCACCGCCAGGGTTTGCGGGCGGCCCGACAAAAAACCGTCGCTCTGGGCCACGCTGCAAGCCATGTTGCGCTCGACTTCCAGACTATACGCGGCGGGAACCTCCGCGGCCCCGCCCACCCAAACTTGATTTACCAATTCCCGGATGGGAAAGACTCCGAGCGGTGCCAGCCGGTTCCCGGCATCCCAGGTCGCCGGGCCAAATTGGGTTCCGAAAATCACCGCATTTGAAAAAGCCATAAATCCAAATCCGTTCGGCGGGCTGCGCAGGATTTCGATATTGACGGTCACGGGAACCCATTCGCCGTCGCTCAGGCGCGGCCAGCCGTTGGTCAGCAAAGGCAGAGACCCCAAGCCGAAACCCACCCCCGCTCCAATTGTTAAATTGGATAAATACAATCGGCGGGCACCCGCCTCGATCGCCATCCGACCGGGTTTTAAACCGCTGAAGAACATCGCCCCCCGGGCGAAGGTGTCGGACCGATCCAACCCTTTTTCGGTCAATTGGTAAATTCCCACACTTCCCAGGTTTGTGGAGGCCGCCCGGGTCGCCGGATCTTTAAGACTCTCCGCCGGCCAATCCCATCGGACATACAGCAGGGGTTCGCGGGGATGAAACATCAGATCGACCACGGTTTGCGGTTTCACCCCGGCGGATACCGGTGGCGCCGACAGGGTCACCCAGGAGCTCGTCGCGGGTTGTCCGTTCCCCTCCAGCCGGTAAATCCGCACGGCATCGTCTGTCATCCCTTGCCTCCCCACCGCCAGCCAAGGCTGCACGGGATGGACGGCCATCATCACGGCCCCTGGTTCCCGAACCATCACCAGGCGATTGGACGACCATTCCGCCCGCGCACTTCCCAGCGATAAGACCAGGACCATCACGCCGAAAACCAATGAACGCTTTAGCCAAAGGCTCATCGGATCAACTCCTCATAGTAGCGTTTGACGGCCTCTTCATAACCCGGCAGAGAGGGCGCGGACATTTCATCCAAAATAGCCCCCCGCACGCGCTGGTCGCGCGGCAAACTGGGTGCGAAGTCGGCCGCCGCCCGGTTGAACACCATCAACGTCCCGATCAACCGATCCAGCGTTTGTTTTTGAAGGCGGAAAACATCGGCGGAGGGATTTTCCTTGAGCCGGTCCAGGTTCGCATTCAATTGGTTGGCCAAGGCATCCAGATCTTCCGTGGGCAGATAGAGGTTGTCAAGTTTCTTGCGGATTACCTTGATCCGTTGGATGATCTGCTCCTGGCGGCTCGCCCAGTCGCGCAGCTTGTCCGCGACTTCCGGAGCCAACGGTTTCCCTTGATGCTCGACCACCTTGTTGACCGCATTCGGCGGTTTCATCCGGTCGGCCATCTCGTCCTTCCATTCGCCGGCATCCTTGACGCTGAAACTCGAATCGTCCGAGGCGACCTCCTTGCCGCCCACCCCGGTGGAGGTGTCCTTCTGGGGATCGTTGGATTTTGTTTCCGAGAGCTTCCCGGACTGATCCGGGACTTCCTGCTCGCCTTCCTGCGCCTCATCGCGGCCGCGCCGGTTGACCGATTGATCCCCGACTACCATCCCATGGGCCCGGGCGCCCTGCCGGCCGGTCCGGGAGGCTCCGCCAATATTTTGCGAGGGCGGCTTCATGTTGCCGGTCGCGGCGGCGGCGGCGGTCGAATTTAAATCGCCGGCCTGTTTGCCGATCTCGCCCGGTTCGGCGATGTTGAACGCCGCATTCATGTTGTAGGTTTCATAATCTTTTCGAAGGTCGTCGGCCTCTTTCAACAGATCCCCCACCAAATCCTCGAATTCCTCCTGGACGTGAGGCTTGACGCGATTTCCGGCGCGATCGGAGGAGTTGGGGAAACTCATTTGGCCGGAGGGTTTCTGCGCCAGTTTCAGATCCGCGAAAGCCTGGCGGCGTCCGTTGTCGGGCGGAGACAGCAAGGCTTTCATTTTTTCCTCGAACAGGTAATCGTTGCGCTGGTCGGCGGCCGCTTTCCGTCGATCATGCTCATGAGCGGCCATTTCCTGGAGATGCACAATTTCCGCCACGCTTAATTGGTCGGGATTCAAATCCAATAAATTTTCCGAGGAGCCGGCCTTCAATTCCTCGACCGCCTTTTGTCCTTCCAAACCGCTCTCGGTCAATTTCTGGACATCTTCCAAAGCCTGTCGCGCGGCGTCGGATTGAACCTTGACCAGCCCTACATACAACGACATTAACCGCTCTGCGCATCGGCGCTGAATCCCGGACGCCTCGGACCAGCGGGCGGCTCGCAAATGACCTGCGGCCTCGCGCAAGGCTGGCCGGACATCCGGCTCCTCCAATGCGGCCGCCGTCGCAACAAAGGCAGCCCCCAAAACCGGCCCGGCCGGCGGCGGCTCCCCACTTCCCAGTCCTTTCATCGCCGTTCCGGCCAACCCCAATAATTCATCCACCTTGTCTTGACGCCGCCCGGTCCCCGTCGCCACGCGGGGGTCGATCGATCCCGCCTCCAACCCGGCATAGGTGGCGGACTCGGTCGCCATGCGATCCTGTCGTTCGGCGAGCATCTTGAGGAAGGCCGACATGTGCGCCAATTCCCAATCCCGGCGATAGCGGGCATGATGGGCCTGATTCTCCTTCAGGCCCCGCACCATCCGCTCAAGGGTCAGTCGCGCCTCACCCAGGGCCGCCCGTTTCCCCTGCAAATTATCCCGCCCCGCGACGGATTCGAAAACCCGACGGAGGCGCACCTGTTCAGTATCCGCCAGCAACCCAAGGCTCAACCGAACGGCTTCCTCCTCTTCATCCAGGCCGCGGGCCAAGGCTGCTGTGCGGCCGCGCAACCCTTCCGCTTCCTGGGCCAGCACCCGTACCGCCTTCAAAAAAGGATCCAGGTTTTCCCGGGCATCCCAGCGCAGACCTGAGGCCGGATCCAGTTTTAGACTCCATTCGTTTTGCCGCGTAATCATTTCCTGGACATCCGCCGTCAGTTGGGCCAGGGTCACTTCGTCGCGCAGAATCTTTTCATATTGGAGTTGCAAGGCCGTGCCGATTCCCCCCATCACGACCGCACAGGTCCGACCCGTCACCCATTGATCCGCACGGGCCGGGCAGGTATCCCGCCCCCGAATGGCGATCTCGCCCCGCTCTCCCTCGGCCACCGCCAGCGCCGCCAGCGCCAGCGTTGCATTCGTGCTGAAGACCATCGGCATCTCGGACGGATCCCATTGCCGCAACATTTGCCAGGGTTGCGTTTCGGCCGAACTGGCCGGCACATTCGTTCCCCCTTCGCCCTCGGGGCGAAAAAACAACCCGATCGTCTTCAGTCCGAAATCATCGCGCCCAATCACCGTGACCGGAATGACCGCGTCAAGCATCAGTTCCGCCTGCGGTTCGATACCCCCGAATTGAAGATCGGGCGGCTGGTCTTCGAAAATACGGATTTCATAACGGCGGCCCAGTTCGGCGGGACGGCCGGCCGGGCGCGATTCGATCCGGTAACCGCTAAAACGGCCGATCTCAAATTCACCCCGGTAGGTTTGGGCGTCCACCCGGGTCAGGGCAATCCGCTGGGTCGCGTTGGAATCCGCCGTCGGATCCGTGGTCCCCTCCAAGATCAGAACCGCTTGCTCCACCGGCCGGGTCAGCCCCCAGAGCCCGGTCACCCGCGTTCCCCGAATCGCCTCCAACTCGCCCTGTGAGCCCTCCTGGACTTTATCCGTCCGGCGGGTATAGGCCGGATACACATAGGTGGCGGTTAACCGCTGGAGATCCGCCGGCTGGGGAATGGTGATCGCATAAAATGGGGTTATGTAATCTCCGCCGCGAACGGCGTAGGTCATCGAGACCTGGACATTCCGGAGGAGGTAGCTGACCCGGTTGCTGCCCGGCGGCACCGGCAGATCCTCGCTGAACCGCGCCTCGGCCCCATGCCGCAGCAGGGTGATCGACTCCGGCACGCGCCCTTCGATCTGCGCTGTCACAAGAACATCGCTTCCCGGGCGGACTTCGACATCGCCCGGCGCCAACAGGATACGGGTGCGATAGAGCGGGGAGACATCGGCCAGGGGCATGAAAATTCGGGTGGCGGCGTTTACAAAGCGATCCCGTGCAATCCACCAGAATCCGATGCCCGCCATCGCCATCGCCAACGCCAGTCCGGCGGCGATCGCCGCCAACCGGCCGCTCATCGCCGGGGGCATTCGAGCGGCCGTCAAATGCCGGCAATTGTCCTCGATGACCGCCGTCGTCATCGCATTCGGGTCGTTGGTTCGCGCCAGTTGCAAGGCATTGATCAAACGGTTCTCGAGATGATTCTGCGTTCCGCCCTCGATCGCCAGCGCCACCTGGTCCTCGCCGAATCGCGACCGGCGCCAGCGGTTGACCACCCGGATCAGCCCGAACAGGACACCGACTCCGAAGAACCCGCAGACGATCAGCCGCAGGGTCATCGAGAAATGCAAGGCGTTGTCCAACAGGAAGACGAGCCAAAGCGCCGCCAGCAGGGTCGCCGCTGAAAACGAAAAAGCCTCGGCGATCACCAGATTGCGCCAGCGCCGGTTATGATGCCGGACCAATCGCCGGAGGGACTGGAGATTGTGGGTCGTGTTCATACATACCCCCGGATCAAACGAATCAGCCAATCGGTTCCTAAAACCAGGACCAACAACAAAAGCAAACGATGTAAGGCCCACCCCTCGATAAAGCGCGGCACGAGAATCTCGCGCTCGGCCGTGGCCGGCGGCGGCCAGGTCGTCGGATCCTGCGGATCGATACGCATCCCACCGGTCGCCTGCGCCAGGTTGGCCAGGTACACCGGATCCGGCGGTTGAACCTGCGCCTCGGGCGGTGCGTCGGCCACGTTCAGGATCAACTGGGCTTCAGCCAAGGGCTGGCCGCCGTCGTACCCGGTCGCTCGCACAGTGTAGGATCCGGGAAGTGCCGCTTCAAAAACAGCCTGGAAGACTCCGGGCCGAAGAGGATCGGCCAGCAGGTTCAGGGGGAGCGTCTGCCCATCGGGTAAAGTCACGCCCGTCTCGAAAACGGGTTGGTCCGCGATTTTATCGCCTTCCAATACGGCCTTCAAAAGGACTTCGGCGCCCGCCCGGTAATTGCTTCGGTCGGCTTCCAGGCGCAGTGACTGATTCCCCTTGCGGGAATGGAGAGGCTGGAGCGCTCGCAGGGTCTGTTGCCAGAAAAAGAGGTAGGGCGTATTGCCCTCGGCATCGGCCACGGCCGCCATCTGCCACTTCCAGAGGGTGTCCGTCGCCAGGAAGACCACCCGGCCCCGGCCCACCGTGTGTTCCGCCAGGACAATCAGGGGCCCGCCGGCATTCGACAAACCGGGCGCTTCCAATAGGATTTGGGCCGCCGGGCGCTTGCGCGCCACCGGATAAATTTGATCCACCGGGGGCAGATCCGCCCAACGCTGAAGCGCCTGCCCTGTGGGCGCGAAAAACCAGGCGCTATTCCGGGACTCCGGCCGCAGTCGAATCTCAACCGGACCCGGCAGCGGTTTTGCCGTTTCCGGGGTCATCTCCACCGGCAACAGGCCGGCCAGTTCGGGCACATCGGCCCAGCCGGCCAGCCGGGGGCCGGCGATCACCAGCAGCGATTTACCTTCCTCCACAACCAGATCGCGCAAGGCCGGCGCCAGGGTCCGGGGCCACAGCCGGGGATCGGTGTCGCCCAGGATAAAAATATCGAACCAGCTCAATTCGGTGCGGCTCTGCGGAAAACCGCCCAGGCTGATCTGCCGGTCCGGCTCGCCGTATTGCTGATACAATCCTGCCCCGCGGGATAAAAATGCCGTCAGGGCGAAATGGGGATCGTCTTCCATCACCCGCCGTAAAAACTTGAAATCCCAACGCCAGGCGTCGTCCAGAAATAACACTTCGTTTTTCAAACTCGGAACGGTCACACTGAAAAGCCGTTCCGCTTCATTGGAAAAGGGAACCTTTGAGGCCGATGAGGTCAATCGGACCCGGTAATGATGCGTGCCGGGCAGGGTCGGCGAAAAAACCAGTTCAACCGGTCCACCCGAAAGCGTTGGGCCAGCCGGCAGATCCTGCCGTACGAGTTCCTGATCGCCTTCGATCAATCGCAGGACCGATCCTCCGCTTGACGCGGCCGGCATCGCCAAGGTCACCCGGACCCGACCTTCCGCCCCTTGCAAAATCCGGACGGGTGCTTGAATCGCCGTAATCGTCGGCAGAACGTCCGTCGCCCGGGGCCCGGGAGCGGGCCACTCGAGGACATCCACCGCCAGCCCCAACGCGCGGGCCACCACCGCCGGATCGCGCGGATCGCGATCCAGCCCATCGGACAGAAGCAGAACCCGACTGGCTTGCATTCCCGGCAGATCGTCCGGCGTGCGCTGTTGGCGGTAAAGGCTCCAGGCGGTTTGAATCGCGGCGGCCACGCGCGTGGTTTCTCCGTCCGGTTTCATTCGCGCCAGACCTTGGATTTCCGCTGGGGTTGCGGTTCGATCAAAAACAAACAGATGCGTATTGTGCCGGCTGAGGTAACGAGTCGCCAACGGACTATCGGTCAGCGTCCGGCGTAAATAGTCCCAGCGGGCCGGTTGGTTAGTGCCGGCCGGAGCCGTCATGCTGGCCGACCGGTCCACCAGCACGAGCAGGTCGGGAGCCCGCCGAACCCGGTGTTCCATTCGCAACGTCGGCCGCACCAGGCAGAGGGTAAAAATCAGGACCGCCAGAATCCGGAGGGTCAGCAGGATCCCTGCCCAGCGAATGGGAATGTTCCGGAGCCGCATGATCCGATACCCCAGCCAGGTCAGAAACAACAGCAGGATGACGGCACAGCCGATCGCCCACGGTGGCCATACCGGATTCCAGATCCAGATCATGCGTCCCCCTTTTTCGCCGAATCGCGGAACTCGATCCGGGGACAGACCCAATGCGTCCAGAAAAATTCCGTCAGCAGAGCCAGCAGAGCCAGCAACATCAGCCAGGCATCGATTTCAAACCGGGGGGAAAATCCCGCCGCCGCATGCCGCTCCCAATCCGTGCCGGCAACCATTTCGAAAGAAGCCGGTTTCCACCAGCGCTGGAGCAGGGCGGAATCTGCGGAGACCCAGGCACTGTCCCGCCGACCGGTTTGAACCGGAATCACCCGCTCAACCGTCACGCCCCCCCGGTGATAGGATAGCGTATACAGGCCCGGTCGGCGGGCCTGGTCTACCTGGACCTCCCACCCACCGGCCGCTGAACGAAGTTGAACGGGGAGCGCCTCGTTGGCGGGATCCCGGACCGTCACACCCGTAGGCGGTTCCGACTCGCGGATCGGAATTCGCAAAGGCGTGTCAACCGTCGGTTGTTCGTCGAGATACAGGGTCCCGGCCGCAAACCGCGTGAGACGATCGATCAAGGGCACAAAAATCCGACGCCGGGGCAAATCGCTCCAGGCATCGTTGGCTGAGGAATTCACCAACACCACCCGGCCCCGTCCTGAATCAGACTCCAATAAAAGCGGAGTTCCGTCGTTGGCGCGGGCCAGGACGTGGCAATTTTCCGCGGAGGAATTGATTTCCAAAGCATGCCAGGCCGAAACCTTGACCTGCAATAAATCGCCAAAGGTGTTGTCCTGAAGCGGCGCCAACAGAGGATGCCGCCAATCCAAGCCCATGAGGGGCGACGGTTCCGCTGCGGGAGCCGCGGGTCGTTTTGCGGCCAGACGAACCGGCACCAGCGGAGGAACGGAAAGCCCCGTCTGCGCAAAAAAGTCATTGTAAAAGGCGGGCTTGCTCGCAGGCCCCAGAAAGACAACCAATCCCGCCCCCTGTCGAACCCGGGCTGCGATCCGAGCTCCCAAATCGCCACCCCATTCCGGCAAATCGGCCAGGAGAATCACATCGGCTTGGTTGACTTCTTCGCGCGTAACCCGGTCCGGCGCGCGCACAGTCAATTTCTGCCGGCCTCCGCCTTCATTTTCCAGAACCGATAACGCAGTCTTCAAATGCCAGGCCGGGGCCAGGGTTTCGGGGCCGCCTCCCGCCTCCTCCAGAATCAGGATATGCGGGGCCGAGGGAGAATCCAGCGCCAGCCAGTACTGATCGTCCGAAGCCAGGGCGTCGAAAGGCAGGAGGCTGATGGCGGCAATCCGGCCCGCCGTTTCATAGCCGAGGGGCAACTTGAAATTCACGGTTACCGGCCGGTGGGCGGCCAGGGTGACCGGTTGAGACGATTCCGGCAATCCCGGTAGATTTCCAATCTTGACCGTTCGGTCTTGGATTCCCGAACCAACGGCCGACAGGGTCACTCGCACGGAAGTCGGATTGGCCCCCTCCCCCGGTTGAACGGCGGCAGAGGCGATCCAGGCATTCTCCGGTTGCTCCGGTTCCACGGTCACGACCCGGACCGTAACCGGCGGGGGCGCGGCTTCCAGAAAACGAGCGATGCTCGAGGGATCCCAAGCCTGGGCTTGGTTGTCGGTGATAAAAATCAATTCCACACGCGCGTTCGGCCGACGTTCGGCGAGCAGCCCGGCCACGGCCGGCAGAGCTTCGGTGAGTTCCCCTTCGGTGGATTCCGCGCGCAAGGCTCGCATGCGAGCCAGAAGGGAACGGGGATCCTCAACTAACGGGCCCAAGGGTTCCGGTTGTCGTCCGCCGACCAGCACAACGGCCGATCGATCGCCCGCCCGCCCGCTGGTCAGAATGTGTTCCGCCAGGACCCGGGCCCGGTCGATGGGCCGCGTTTTACCCGGAGGCTGATAGGCCATACTCCGGCTGACATCGACCATCAGGAACCGTTCCGCGTTACCGGCTGTATGGCCGGGCGAAAATATGGGCCGGGCCAGGGCCAGTACCAGGGCGGTGATGATCAAGACTCGCAGGATGAAGAGCAGGACCTGATGCAGTTGGATCCGTCGCGACAGATGATGCCGGCTGGCCTTGAGCCAACGCAGACTGCTGAAGGGAACCACCCGGATGCGGCGCGGCTTGAAAAGATGGAGCAGGATCGGCACAATGAGAAATGCCAATCCCGCCAGAGCCATCGGTGCCAACCATGCCAACATCTTCCACTCCTTTTTCGATCACGATATCCGTTTGTGCGCGTATCTTTAGGTAAGGCGCGCTCGCCGTAGCGCGCCGCGGCGGCCTCGGCGAGGCCGCCCTACCCTGTTGAGTGCGGGCCATGCCCGCCTTACCTTACCGCAACTTCATCCGCCGGTGCAAATAAGCCTCCAGCGACCGGTCATGGGGATCCCGGATGTTCACGGGCTGATAGTCGATCCCCGCCTCAGCCAAACCGCGCCGGTAAAAATCGGTCAGAGCGCGAATCTGCTCCTGATAGGTCTCCCGAATGGTCGCCGGATCCACCTCCAGTTCCTCGCCGGTTTCGATATCGCGGAATCGGGCTGAAGCGGTGAAATGAAAATCGATTTCCGCCGGATCCTGGACTTGAAAAACCAGCACATCATGGTTATGGCTGGCGATCAGGCGGATGCCCCGCAAAGTCGTTTCGGGATCATCCTGCAGGTCACTGATCACCACCACCAGGCTTCGCCGCTTAATGCGCTGCAGGAGGGTGCGTAAACTTTCCCCCACGTTCGAGGGGCCCGACGGCGGATTCTGGATCAAGGCCCTCAACAAGGTGTGCAAGTGCTGGCTGCGTCCCCGGGGCGGAATTAACACCGTCGGCGAATCGGCAAAAAGACCCAGGGATACCGCGTCCTGCTGTTTAATCATCAGGTAAGACAGGCAGGCCGTCATCTGGCAGGCATAATCCCACTTGGTCATCCGCCCGGTGCCAAAGGCCATCGAAGCCGATCGATCCAGCAGGATGAAACAACGGACGTTGGTCTCTTCCTCGCTCCGCTTGATGTAATAATGATCGGTGCGGGCGTAAAGCATCCAATCGAGAAATTTCAGATCGTCGCCCTGGACGTATTCGCGATGGTCGGCAAATTCCACCGAAAATCCACGGAAGGGCGAGCGGTGCAGCCCGCTGATGTACCCCTCCACCACCCGGCGCGCCATCAAGGGGGTCAACCCGAATCGCGCAATCGTCTCGGGATCGAGAAAGCGCCGGGAATCATTTCCCTCCCGGACCCGGGTCGTCACCGTCAAATCACCCCGGTCCCGCCACCGGGTCCGCAGACGATCCCACCGGTCCCTCAGGGCGCCCCACCAGGGCGGGGAATGAAGTGGACTCAGGCGCGGCAAGCTCATGCGTTTCGATTTCCTTGCGGATCGGTCGGTCTAACCGGGATCAGACGTGCGTCCGCTCCGGCACCGTCGCCAACAGTTTGTTCAGGATCATATCGGACGTGATGCCTTCGGCTTCGGCCACAAAACTGGGCGCCACCCGGTGCCGCATCACCGGCAGAACCATCCGGCGGACATCCTCGCAGGAGACATTGATCCGGCCGGACAGGGCCGCCCGGCATTTGGCGCAAAGGATCAAGGCCTGCCCCGCGCGCGGCCCGCCCCCCAAAATCACCTGCTTGCGAATGAACTCCGGCGCCGTCGGATCGGCCGGCCGGCTGGCTCGCGCCAGATCCACCGCATAGCCCGTCACATGCCGCGAGACCGGAAGACTGCGCACCACCTTCTGAAAGGCGATCAGACGATCCCGATTCAATACCGGCTGGACGTCAGCCTCCCAATTCGCGGTCGTTTTTTCGACGATCTCCTCTTCCTCGGTCAAGGCCGGATATCCGATGAAGGTATTCAATAAAAACCGGTCCTTCTGGGCCTCGGGCAGGGGATAGGTCCCCTCCTGGTCGATGGGATTCTGGGTGGCGAGGACAAAAAACGGCGGCGAGAGCGGATAGGTCTTCCCCGCGGCGGTGACTTCTTTTTCCTGCATCGCCTGCAACAGGGCCGACTGGGTTTTGGGCGGGGTGCGGTTGATTTCATCGGCCAGCAACACATGGGTAAAAATCGGGCCGGCCATGAACACCGAG
>Ga0118677_10007794_pt1 | contig 17507 bp, 14 predicted proteins | sample AliMusrvi5mmetaG_FD_86154 | JGI IMG/M metagenome (GOLD analysis project Ga0118677, IMG submission 86154) | reverse complement strand
CAATTATTTACCGATCACACCGGCAGGGACCAACAAATACCTCTATAACGGGAAAGAGGTACAGGACGATGTTCTGGGTACTGGAAGTACTGTTCTGAACTGGTATGATTACGGAGCTCGATTCTATGACCCACAAATCGGAAGGTGGCATGGCGTAGATCCGCTGGCAGAGAAGTACAGGAGATGGAGCCCGTACAATTATGGGGTTGACAATCCTATTAGATTTATAGACCCAGACGGAATGGGCACTGACGACACTAACAATAAAGATAAAATTCAAGTAAACACGGGAATTAGTAAAAGTTCTATTGTAAAACAAGCAATGAATGGGGTCGGTTTAAATATTGAGACTCCAAAAAACTCTTCACCTAAGGAGTTAGAACAAACAGCTGTCCACAATGAGAAACAGGCTGAAATCCGCAAAGAGATCAAGGAGACTGCAAAAGAAGGTGTCCATAATGTAACTGATGTTATGGAAGCCACCGGAACAGGAGTAAAAGCCGCAGGATATCTTGCTGCTCCAATTACAGAAGGGGCATCATTATTAACAGTTGTTCCATTAGGTGCAGGGATTGAAGATGTTGCCCTTGGTATCAATACAGCGTTAGACTTTACCGAAGGTAATGATGGTAAAGCTTTAACAAATTTAGGTATTAGAGCAGTTTTTGGGTCTACCGCTAAAGGTATAAATAATATGAAATCGGCGGGAAAACTTACACAAACAGACACAGGTATCTTACAATTTGTAAATGATAGCTGGAATCAATTTGCCAATTTTATTTCCAATAAAGTATTTTAAAACCAAGAAGATAAAAAACAATAGATTATGAATTTTGAAAAATTTATTATTGGAATGATAGCCTTAATTGTAGGAATAATACTTTTTATTTGGATTACTAATGCAAGACAAAAAGGAGACAAAGGTGGTTACGGTGCTCATTTAAATATATATACTGCAGCTATTGGATTTTTTATTCTTGGATTATTAATGATGATAAGAGAGTTGTTAAAGCTTTATTAAAGCTTGTTCCATTTTCAATTGTTCGTTTTATATTCGTCCATCTCAAATAAAAAACAGACTTTGTCTGTAAGTAACAAAACCCGGCCACTGAGCCGGGTTTTGTTACTTACAGTGCAGCAATATTTTTTTGAAAGAAGTCTTTAAACTTTTTCTTGGTAAGCATGGTATCGATGATTTTGAGCACTACGGTGCGGTCATCATCGTCAAGCTGTTTAATCAGGTTCATTTGCTCCACGGTGGTTTTATCTTCGAGGACAATCTCTTTTGGGATATTGCCATCGTGGTTTATCACCTGGTCGGTGGTCATATTAAAGAGCTGCGCCATTTTTTGCAGTTCGTCCACGGTCAAAGCCCTTGACCCCTTTTCAATCTTGCTGTAAGCCGATTTATCCACACCGATATGCGTGGCCACCTCAATTTGTTTGAGGTTCTTCTCTTCCCTGATTGCCTTTATGTTATCTGCTAAGCTCATAATGCAAAAGTAGCAATAAAGAATACTTTTGCAAATATGTTTTTAAATAGGAAACATTTAAGTTTTGATAATAGAAACTTTATTTTATTTTTGTGGTGGTGAAAATAACCACAAAAATTTTGTCGTATGGAAATCACAGAAATAAAGGCACGTTTATCCCTTAACACCGTTCTAAAACACTACAATTTAAGCCCCGACCGGAACGGAATGCTCCGCTGCCCTTTTCATGCCGATGAAACGGCCAGTTTGAAGGTTTACCCTCAGACCAATACGTTCAACTGCTTTGGCTGTGGAAAGAATGGCGACCAGATCGAGTTTTGCACGCTTAAAGAAGGCAGCAAACACAAGGGATTATTAAAAGCCACGGAATTAGCAGGAGAAGCCCTATCCCAGCCTTCTCCCAAGGGGAAGGAGCAAAAGCCCACCGGGGATAACCCAGCCCGCTACGAGAGCCAGACCGAAATCTTAACCAGGATCTTCGAGGGCTTTAAAAACGGGCTGAACCACCCGGTAAGCGTAAAGCCCAAAGAATACTTAAAGGGCCGGAACCTGGATTATACAAAATCAGAAATGGGTTACAACTCAGGGCAGTTCCACCATCGGGGGCAGTTAAGTGAAGCTGACAAACAAGCTTGCATCAATGCCGGGCTATTGATTCCATACAATGGCAGCGTACCCAATGGCAGCGGTACTACTTACACCCCATTTGCCAAAGAGTGTATTATCTTTCCACTCAGGGACAACCAAAACCGGATTGTTAGTATTTACGGGAGGAGTATCACCGGAAATGATACTTCGGCAAGCTCAGTCGCCGGTACTTCGAAAGGCTCAGTCGCCGGCAAACACTTTTATTTAAAAGACCGGCAAGGGCTTTATCCGGGCTATCCCAAGGTGGGAACCACCACGCTGATACTGACCGAGGCTATCATAGACACAGCAACCTTGTTGCAATATTCTGAGACTCTTAAGACACTTTTTCAGACTGAGCTTGTCGAAGTTTTAGCCCTCTACGGTACAAATGGTTTAACCGGTGAACACCGGAAAGCAATTAACGGGTTAAGTAACCTGGAAGAGATCATCTTCTTTTTTGACGGTGATAAAGCCGGGCAGGAAGCTATTAAGAAATACAGTGAAGAACTAAGCGAAGTACTGCCAAAAGTAAAGCTGTCAGCTGTTCAGACACCGGAAGGGGAAGATGTGAACAGTTTATCAGTTGCGTATGACCCTAAAATCTTTACCCATCTTCTGGAAAGCCGGATTGTACAAAGCAGAGGCGAAGGGAAACCTTTTCTTTTAACTGAAAACCCTTCAATTAAAAAAGAAGAGAAAAGAGAAACGCCAGATGTGCAGCCAGAGATACAACCCGAAGTACAGCCGCTGCCTTTACGCTCTGAGCCCGGTAAACGTCAGCCGGTGGAATCCAGTGAATCCGGAGCAAAGCCGGGGCACGGGTTAACCATCCGAAATCCCGAAAGTGCTCAAAGCAGTTCGCCCGAAGTGATGAAAGTCAATTTTAATAATGAGCAATTTATCACCTACACCACAGGTGGGCTGCAGATCATCATCCTTGGCGGGATTAACCTGCAGCAGCTGGACCGGCTGCGGGTCACACTGAAAATCAGCCGTACCGATACCAATGACCCTTTACACGCTATCCGCCATACCGTGGACCTGTACCACACTGATTACCTGGAAAAGTTCATTGGTAAGGCCGGAGATCAGCTGGAAACCGGCACCACTGTTCTAAAACGGGCACTGGCAGAGCTGACCGGACAGATCGAACAGTACCGTTTATCGCGGATAGAAAGCCTGAAGGAGCAGAAGCCGCAGGCAAGGCAGCTGACCGAGCAGCGGCAGCGCAGGGCAATAAAGTATTTAAGCTCACCAAAGCTGATGGAGCGCACAAACAGCGATATCGGACGAACGGGGATGATCGGCGAAGAAAACAACCGGCTGCTGATGTACCTGGTCTTTACCTCGAGGCTCAGGGAACAGCCCCTGCACATTATCAGCCTGGGGGCATCGGGAACAGGTAAGACCTACCTGCAGGAGAAAGTATCGGAACTGATCCCCGAACAGGGTAAGCTGGAAATTACCATCCTGAGTGAAAATGCTTTTTATTACTTCGGGCGCAGGGAGCTGAAACACAAGCTGGTGCTTATCGAGGACATGGACGGGGCGGAAAACGTCCTTTATCCGCTTCGTGAATTGCAGAGCAAAATGCGCATCAGTAAGACCGTACCCATTAAGGATAGCAAGGGTAATTTAAAGACCATCACCCTACAGGTGGAAGGTCCGATCTGCCTGGCCGGTACCACCACCAAAGAGCGGCTTTTTGAGGACAACTCGAACCGCAGTTTGCTGGTTTACCTCGATGGCAGCCACGGGCATAAAGAGCAGATCATGGAGTACCAGCGCCGGTTGTCAGCCGGAAAAATAAACGATAGGGAAGAAAACGAGCTGAAAGAGTTTTTCAAGGATATGCAAACGGTATTAAAACCTGTCAGGGTAAGAAACCCTTATGCCGAACTGTTAAAGCTTCCGGAATACATTTTTAAGCCACTTCGGACAAACGCCCATTACCTGGCCGTTATCGAGACCATCACCTTTTACCACCAGTACCAGCGGGAAGTAAAGTACGATAAAAACCCCTCCCAGGCAGGGGTTGGGGAGGCTTATATTGAAACCACGCTCGAAGATATTGAATGGGCAAACCGGCTGTTAAAAGACGTTTTATTGGCCAAGGCAGATGAACTGCCGCGGGCGGTGCGGGAGTTCTTTGAGCGGCTTAAAAGCTGGCTTCAATCCGGCACGAAAGAAACCTTTTACGTCAAACAGGTCAGGGAGACCTTCCGCATGTCGCCCAGCAGCTGCAACCGCTATATCCTGGAGCTTTTGCGCAACAACTACATCAAAATAACGGGAGGCAACAAATACCGTAACGGGTTCGAATACCAGATTGTCCGGCAGGATGAGTACCAGAGATTACAGGAACATGTCAGGAATGCTCTTGATCAGGCTTTGGAGCATATCAGGCAATCAGTATCCCGTATCCCACCAGTATCCCAACACGCCAGTGGGATGCTTAACTCGAATTAAACCAGTAAGTTAAACACAGTGTCCCAGTATCCCACCAAAATGCGGGGCAGGGGGCAAATAAAAAGTCATCGTAATGGAATTAAACACAGTACTTACCGGATCTTTTGAAAAGTGGCTTAAGACCCTGGGATATGCCCAAAGCACAGTTTACCTGTCGGTAAAATGTGTGCGTGATTTTTTCTTTTATCTGAAATCTTCTCAGATCACCACCATAGAGCAGGTGCAGGCAGAACGGATAAACGGCTATTACCGGTATCTGCAGACCCGGGACAACAAGCGGCAGGGCGGCGGACTGTCACAGAACTACATAACCGGCAACATCAACGCCATAAAACGTTTTAGCAGGTATTTACAGCAAACGGGAAAGCCTTTTTTTGAGGTAACCATCCAGACAAAACCCGACAGGGAAACTCAGAAAACCATTTTAACCCGGGAGGAGATAAAGGCATTTTACAAAGTCTGTGACAACAGTATTATAGGACTACGGGACAGGGCGATACTGAGTATTTTTTATGGTTGCGGGCTCAGAAGAAGCGAAGGGGCAAACCTTGACGTGGCGGACCTTCTTTTTAAAAAGAAGTTGTTGTTTGTAAGGGAAGGCAAAGGCTACCGGGAAAGGTATGTCCCCATGAGCGGAGCTGTGAGGACCGATCTTGAGAATTACATTTATCAGGCACGGGAACAGATACAGCGTTCTGCGGGGACAAAAAATGAAGCGCTGTTTTTAAGTATGCAGGTAAAACGCATGTGTGGCAGTGCGTTAATAAGCCGTATACAGCGCATTACCAGCGCGGCACAGATCAATAAAACAATAGGGTTACACAGCCTGCGCCACTCGATAGCCACGCACCTGTTACAGTCCGGAATGACCCTGGAAGAGGTAAGTCGTTTTTTGGGACACAGCAGCCTGGAGAGTACCCAGATTTATACCCACCTGGCCAATGAATGCTGAGCGGGGCGACCTCCCGGTAAAACCGGAAAGTAAAAGACCGGAGTACCGTTTTAACCGCGAAACAGAGCACAGGCTAAAAGGCTTTAAAGCCTACCTGACGCAGCTTGGTAACGGGAAAAGCACTGTAGGTCAGAAATCGAATTACACCGGATACTTTTTGCAGTGGCTCGAAAACGAACGTCTGCAGCCCGAGGATGCACAGTACAACGATTTGCTGGACTTCATAGATCACTGCACTCTGGAAGGGCAAAGCAGGAAACACATCAACAGCAAGCTACGTAGCATCCGAAACTTTTACCAGTACCTGAAAAAACAATATCCGGGAATCATCAACCCAGCCGCCAACCTGTATATCAAAGGGATCAGGCATAACCTGCCTTTAAATGCCACCGATTACCGGGAGCTTGAACAGCTTTACCACTCGTTTGACTCGGGCGATAACCGGGGGAAACGGAACAAAGCCATTCTTGGATTACTCATTTACCAGGGGATAACCACCGAAGAACTGCATCGGTTAGAGACAGGCCATTTAAAACTCAAAGAGGGTAAAATCCATATCCCAGGCAACCGCAGACGAAACAACCGGACTCTTGAGTTAAAACCTTTTCAGATACTGCCGCTTTATGAATATGTAAGCGAGGTGCGACCACAGATCATTGAGCAGATCACCCAACCAAAACCAGCCCGAAAGCCGGATAAGATCGATAAAGCCAAGCTGGAGAACCAACTCTTTGTAAGTATCAACGGTAGTGAGAATCTTAAAAACAGCCTCTTACACCTGTTTAAAGCGGTACAGAAAACGAATCCACAGATCCGGAACCCCAAACAAATCCGGGCAAGTGTAATAACAAACTGGTTGAAAACCTGCAACCTAAGGCAGGCACAGTACTTTGCAGGACATAAATATGTAAGTTCAACAGAGCGTTACCAATCAAGTAACCTTGAAAATCTGCAAAACAAAGTAGAGAAGTGCCACCCATTGAATGGGAACTTTTAATTGCCTATTTTTGAGAACCATAAAAAAACAAGGCAATGACTGAACGGCAGCAAGGGATAACCCTGTCAGATAATCTGGTAGCAACCAAAATATATTTGATACGGGACAAGCGGGTGATGTTGGATAAGGATTTGGCTGAGTTGTATGAAGTTGAAACCCGTGCATTGAACCAGGCTGTCAGTAGAAATACAGAGCGTTTCCCTGAAGCTTTTATGTTCCAGCTAAACCCACAAGAGTTTGAAATCTTGAAATCACAATTTGTGACATCAAGTTGGGGAGGTACCCGAAAACTTCCGTACGCATTTACAGAACAAGGCGTTGCAATGCTTTCCAGTGTTTTAAGGAGCAGAAAGGCCATACAGGTAAACATCCAAATCATGTTGGTATTTACAAAAGTCCGTGAAATGCTGGTCGATACCCTTGGCTTAAGGCTTGATATTGAGGTCATCAAAAAGAAACTGGAGAACCAGGACAAAAACATCGACCTTGTTTTTAATTACCTCGATGAGTTGATGGAAAAGCAAGAGAACCCAAAGCCAAGAAACCAAATCGGATTTAAAAACACCCAGGAATAACAGACCCGCAGAAATATCCCTGGGAACTTGAAACAGGGGAAGTGGTATTGGTTAGCAAAAAATCACGTCAAGCCTTAGCAGCACTTGTTTTTGAAATGACCTTTTTTTCTTTTATCTGAAATAATTGAAAATCCCTGATAACATGCACGGTATAAAATAGAAGTACTGAGCGTTCCCACACCCACCAATTGCAGATAATGAAAAGCTAAACGCTCGTCCGGGTTCATTCTGGATGACGTTTAGCAGTAATTATATGCAGTTTTAACCTGTACCCGTCCTAACAATCAAAACTTCAATTAAAAGTTCAGGTAAAAGAAAAAAATCGTTACTTTTGAGAGGTAAACAAAAAAAATGGGTTGCCTAAAACTTGCCTATAGCCCTGAAAAATCAACTGTTTTGCGGTGCGTCTGGAACGCCAAAGAACAGCAAAAAAACCGCGTAAGTTGGTATGATTACGGCGCTCGATTCTATGACCCACAAATAGGCAGATGGAATAGTGTAGATCCGCTGGCGGAGAAAAGCAGAAAATGGAGTCCATATAATTATTGCGTTAATAATCCAATGAGGTTTATTGACCCGGATGGGATGTTCCAAGATGATTATAAATTGAACAATGATGGAAATCCAGAATTTGTAAAGACTACCAAAAGTAAAACAGATGAACTTTATGCAACCAATAAAGATGGATCAATCAACAAAGATAAGTCTGTTTCTGTGAAAAAAGGAACTTTTAATAATCCAGTTAAAAGCAAGGATGGGGAAACTACGGGTTTTAAGACAGACAATGTAGATGATGCGAAAAAAGTATTTAAGTTTGAAGCCGACATCTCATCCTCCGGAGACGGTAGTTCCCCTGTAGAACATGCTCTAATTAATTTTGAGCAAGATGGTAAATCACAAGCAGCACTTGTTACAGATGGAGCAGAAAATTATGTTAGTGGATCATCCTTTGCAAATGAATTAGCTAAAGATGGCGCAGACATAAAAGATGTGACACATAATCATCCGGATGGCACTCCACCTTCTGGGTATACTGCAACCGGCAAACCTGACGGCACAAATACTGGCGACTTTCGTGTAACTAACGAAATTGGTGGAAAAGAAATTAAAAGGCACGTTTATACTCCTCAAAAAAGTATGATATATGAATATGATAAGAAAGGTTTTGTTGGTTCTCCTTCTAGTTCCTATTTTGGGTTTTAACCTAAAATTACAGCAGAAATCAGAAGATGCTAATTGTCTTAAATTGACACCTTTAAGCGAGCAATTATTAAATATGTTTATTGCTGATTCAATGAATAGCAAAAGACTTAATCCACGGGTTTGCTCTCTTGTTCTAAGTTTTGGCGATAATTCGGATTCAGACGTTGATTTGTGGATACTCGATGCGGATTTATTGAATTCATGTGTAGACCATTTTTATTTGACAAAATATGAAGGTTTTTATCTCTTTTATCGGGGGGAAATTAATGCTAAATATATTTCTGGAATAAGGGGTACACAACAACTGAGATGTAGTATTTGTGATTCCTTAATAAAATCAAAAGGTAATCCAATAGTATTTAAAGAATATGATGGTTCAATATATAAGGTTTATAAAGAGACTAACGAAAGAAATAAGAAAATCGTAAAAATACGTGGAGGCTAAGTTTAGCGTGCAAAAGCAGAGAAATCGGAGTTTATCCACAAAATAACAACAAGCCCGGCCGCAAGGTTGGGTTCTGTTGTTTTATTTTGGGATGAGTTTAATAAGTTCGAGTATCTCGTTCTCGGTAAGGTTTTCCAGTTCCGATTTGTCGTAAATGGAGAGCAGGTAAGCAGTACTGTTCTTAAAAACAATGTGAACAATAACCCGTGCGCCGCCCGATTTGCCTTTGCCCTTGCTGGCAATGGACAGGCGTATCTTTTGGCAGTCGTGGCCAATGGGTTTTCCTTTGAGCAGGTCTTCCTTTAGCTCATTGACAAGGGTTTGAAGTTCCTTTTTAAGAGACGGGAATTTTTTTGCCAGGCGTTTGGCCTGCCGGTCAAAAACAGATATGGTCTTGACGTTAAAGCTCATTGAGCAGGTCTTCGGCGTTACGGGCCTGGATTTTACCTTCCTTCACCTGCTTTATTTCTTCAACGGCTTCGGCCAGTTCTGCCAGGAAGAGTTTTTTGTTGCGCAGACGTTCAAGCTCGTTAAGGTCTTTTTTGATCTGTTCCCAATCCTTCAAGGGTAACTGTACTGCATTCTTATGGCCTTTCCGGTCGGTAATATACTGAAGTTCCATCGTTGTCGTGTTTAATGTGTTGCATAAGCTTTCCTGGTCTTAAAATCCCGGATCAGGGCATCAATAACCATAAATACCTGCTTTTTCTCGTCGGCAGGCAAGGTCGAAACATCCTGTATCCTTTTAAGGGTGTCCTTGTCCAGTTCAAAGTCGGTTTTGCCGACCATGTAGTCAATCGAAACGTCCAGGGCATCGGCAATTTTTATAATTACTTCAATCGACGGCTTTACTTCGTCCCGTTCATAACGCCCAATAATATCCCCCGATGTTCCCGCCTTTTTTCCCAGTTCACTTTGAGAGAGGGCTTTGCCCTTCCTTAACGCAGTGATATGTTGTCCTAAAGTCATACCTATATATCTTTAAAATGACTCAAATAATGAGTTTATTGCAAAAGTAGTTGATAAATATATCACAAACAAGAAATGTTTTTCTTGGCATTCTCTGATATATATTTTAGATTTGCGACAGATATATCAGAAAGTAGTTTTCAAAAATATTTCTAAACAATGGAAATCACAGAAATAAAGGCACGTTTATCCCTTAACACCGTTCTAAAACACTACAATTTAAGCCCCGACCGGAACGGAATGCTCTGCTGCCCTTTTCATGCCGATGAAGTGGCCAGTATGAAAGTTTACCCTCAGACTAATACGTTCAACTGTTTTGGCTGTAACCGGAATGGCGATCAGATCGAGTTTTGCACGCTTAAAGAAGGCAGCAAACACAAGGGATTATTAAAAGCCACGGAATTAGCAGGAGAAGCCCTATCCCAGCCTTCTCCCAAGGGGAAGGAGCGAAAGCCCACCGGGGATAACCCAGCCCGCTACGAGAGCCAGACCGAAATCTTAACCAGGATCTTCGAGGGCTTTAAAAACGGGCTGAACCACCCGGTAAGCGTAAAGCCCAAAGAATACTTAAAGGGCCGGAACCTGGATTATACAAAATCAGAAATGGGTTACAACTCAGGGCAGTTCCACCATCGGGGGCAGTTAAGTGAAGCTGACAAACAAGCTTGCATCAATGCCGGGCTATTGATTCCATACAATGGCAGCGTACCCAATGGCAGCGGTACTACTTACACCCCATTTGCCAAAGAGTGTATTATCTTTCCACTCAGGGACAACCAAAACCGGATTGTTAGTATTTACGGGAGGAGTATCACCGGAAATGATACTTCGGCAAGCTCAGTCGCCGGTACTTCGAAAGGCTCAGTCGCCGGCAAACACTTTTATTTAAAAGACCGGCAAGGGCTTTATCCGGGCTATCCCAAGGTGGGAACCACCACGCTGATACTGACCGAGGCTATCATAGACACAGCAACCTTGTTGCAATATTCTGAGACTCTTAAGACACTTTTTCAGACTGAGCTTGTCGAAGTTTTAGCCCTCTACGGTACAAATGGTTTAACCGGTGAACACCGGAAAGCAATTAACGGGTTAAGTAACCTGGAAGAGATCATCTTCTTTTTTGACGGTGATAAAGCCGGGCAGGAAGCTATTAAGAAATACAGTGAAGAACTAAGCGAAGTACTGCCAAAAGTAAAGCTGTCAGCTGTTCAGACACCGGAAGGGGAAGATGTGAACAGTTTATCAGTTGCGTATGACCCTAAAATCTTTACCCATCTTCTGGAAAGCCGGATTGTACAAAGCAGAGGCGAAGGGAAACCTTTTCTTTTAACTGAAAACCCTTCAATTAAAAAAGAAGAGAAAAGAGAAACGCCAGATGTGCAGCCAGAGATACAACCCGAAGTACAGCCGCTGCCTTTACGCTCTGAGCCCGGTAAACGTCAGCCGGTGGAATCCAGTGAATCCGGAGCAAAGCCGGGGCACGGGTTAACCATCCGAAATCCCGAAAGTGCTCAAAGCAGTTCGCCCGAAGTGATGAAAGTCAATTTTAATAATGAGCAATTTATCACCTACACCACAGGTGGGCTGCAGATCATCATCCTTGGCGGGATTAACCTGCAGCAGCTGGACCGGCTGCGGGTCACACTGAAAATCAGCCGTACCGATACCAATGACCCTTTACACGCTATCCGCCATACCGTGGACCTGTACCACACTGATTACCTGGAAAAGTTCATTGGTAAGGCCGGAGATCAGCTGGAAACCGGCACCACTGTTCTAAAACGGGCACTGGCAGAGCTGACCGGACAGATCGAACAGTACCGTTTATCGCGGATAGAAAGCCTGAAGGAGCAGAAGCCGCAGGCAAGGCAGCTGACCGAGCAGCGGCAGCGCAGGGCAATAAAGTATTTAAGCTCACCAAAGCTGATGGAGCGCACAAACAGCGATATCGGACGAACGGGGATGATCGGCGAAGAAAACAACCGGCTGCTGATGTACCTGGTCTTTACCTCGAGGCTCAGGGAACAGCCCCTGCACATTATCAGCCTGGGGGCATCGGGAACAGGTAAGACCTACCTGCAGGAGAAAGTATCGGAACTGATCCCCGAACAGGGTAAGCTGGAAATTACCATCCTGAGTGAAAATGCTTTTTATTACTTCGGGCGCAGGGAGCTGAAACACAAGCTGGTGCTTATCGAGGACATGGACGGGGCGGAAAACGTCCTTTATCCGCTTCGTGAATTGCAGAGCAAAATGCGCATCAGTAAGACCGTACCCATTAAGGATAGCAAGGGTAATTTAAAGACCATCACCCTACAGGTGGAAGGTCCGATCTGCCTGGCCGGTACCACCACCAAAGAGCGGCTTTTTGAGGACAACTCGAACCGCAGTTTGCTGGTTTACCTCGATGGCAGCCACGGGCATAAAGAGCAGATCATGGAGTACCAGCGCCGGTTGTCAGCCGGAAAAATAAACGATAGGGAAGAAAACGAGCTGAAAGAGTTTTTCAAGGATATGCAAACGGTATTAAAACCTGTCAGGGTAAGAAACCCTTATGCCGAACTGTTAAAGCTTCCGGAATACATTTTTAAGCCACTTCGGACAAACGCCCATTACCTGGCCGTTATCGAGACCATCACCTTTTACCACCAGTACCAGCGGGAAGTAAAGTACGATAAAAACCCCTCCCAGGCAGGGGTTGGGGAGGCTTATATTGAAACCACGCTCGAAGATATTGAATGGGCAAACCGGCTGTTAAAAGACGTTTTATTGGCCAAGGCAGATGAACTGCCGCGGGCGGTGCGGGAGTTCTTTGAGCGGCTTAAAAGCTGGCTTCAATCCGGCACGAAAGAAACCTTTTACGTCAAACAGGTCAGGGAGACCTTCCGCATGTCGCCCAGCAGCTGCAACCGCTATATCCTGGAGCTTTTGCGCAACAACTACATCAAAATAACGGGAGGCAACAAATACCGTAACGGGTTCGAATACCAGATTGTCCGGCAGGATGAGTACCAGAGATTACAGGAACATGTCAGGAATGCTCTTGATCAGGCTTTGGAGCATATCAGGCAATCAGTATCCCGTATCCCACCAGTATCCCAACACGCCAGTGGGATGCTTAACTCGAATTAAACCAGTAAGTTAAACACAGTGTCCCAGTATCCCACCAAAATGCGGGGCAGGGGGCAAATAAAAAGTCATCGTAATGGAATTAAACACAGTACTTACCGGATCTTTTGAAAAGTGGCTTAAGACCCTGGGATATGCCCAAAGCACAGTTTACCTGTCGGTAAAATGTGTGCGTGATTTTTTCTTTTATCTGAAATCTTCTCAGATCACCACCATAGAGCAGGTGCAGGCAGAACGGATAAACGGCTATTACCGGTATCTGCAGACCCGGGACAACAAGCGGCAGGGCGGCGGACTGTCACAGAACTACATAACCGGCAACATCAACGCCATAAAACGTTTTAGCAGGTATTTACAGCAAACGGGAAAGCCTTTTTTTGAGGTAACCATCCAGACAAAACCCGACAGGGAAACTCAGAAAACCATTTTAACCCGGGAGGAGATAAAGGCATTTTACAAAGTCTGTGACAACAGTATTATAGGACTACGGGACAGGGCGATACTGAGTATTTTTTATGGTTGCGGGCTCAGAAGAAGCGAAGGGGCAAACCTTGACGTGGCGGACCTTCTTTTTAAAAAGAAGTTGTTGTTTGTAAGGGAAGGCAAAGGCTACCGGGAAAGGTATGTCCCCATGAGCGGAGCTGTGAGGACCGATCTTGAGAATTACATTTATCAGGCACGGGAACAGATACAGCGTTCTGCGGGGACAAAAAATGAAGCGCTGTTTTTAAGTATGCAGGTAAAACGCATGTGTGGCAGTGCGTTAATAAGCCGTATACAGCGCATTACCAGCGCGGCACAGATCAATAAAACAATAGGGTTACACAGCCTGCGCCACTCGATAGCCACGCACCTGTTACAGTCCGGAATGACCCTGGAAGAGGTAAGTCGTTTTTTGGGACACAGCAGCCTGGAGAGTACCCAGATTTATACCCACCTGGCCAATGAATGCTGAGCGGGGCGACCTCCCGGTAAAACCGGAAAGTAAAAGACCGGAGTACCGTTTTAACCGCGAAACAGAGCACAGGCTAAAAGGCTTTAAAGCCTACCTGACGCAGCTTGGTAACGGGAAAAGCACTGTAGGTCAGAAATCGAATTACACCGGATACTTTTTGCAGTGGCTCGAAAACGAACGTCTGCAGCCCGAGGATGCACAGTACAACGATTTGCTGGACTTCATAGATCACTGCACTCTGGAAGGGCAAAGCAGGAAACACATCAACAGCAAGCTACGTAGCATCCGAAACTTTTACCAGTACCTGAAAAAACAATATCCGGGAATCATCAACCCAGCCGCCAACCTGTATATCAAAGGGATCAGGCATAACCTGCCTTTAAATGCCACCGATTACCGGGAGCTTGAACAGCTTTACCACTCGTTTGACTCGGGCGATAACCGGGGGAAACGGAACAAAGCCATTCTTGGATTACTCATTTACCAGGGGATAACCACCGAAGAACTGCATCGGTTAGAGACAGGCCATTTAAAACTCAAAGAGGGTAAAATCCATATCCCAGGCAACCGCAGACGAAACAACCGGACTCTTGAGTTAAAACCTTTTCAGATACTGCCGCTTTATGAATATGTAAGCGAGGTGCGACCACAGATCATTGAGCAGATCACCCAACCAAAACCAGCCCGAAAGCCGGATAAGATCGATAAAGCCAAGCTGGAGAACCAACTCTTTGTAAGTATCAACGGTAGTGAGAATCTTAAAAACAGCCTCTTACACCTGTTTAAAGCGGTACAGAAAACGAATCCACAGATCCGGAACCCCAAACAAATCCGGGCAAGTGTAATAACAAACTGGTTGAAAACCTGCAACCTAAGGCAGGCACAGTACTTTGCAGGACATAAATATGTAAGTTCAACAGAGCGTTACCAATCAAGTAACCTTGAAAATCTGCAAAACAAAGTAGAGAAGTGCCACCCATTGAATGGGAACTTTTAATTGCCTATTTTTGAGAACCATAAAAAAACAAGGCAATGACTGAACGGCAGCAAGGGATAACCCTGTCAGATAATCTGGTAGCAACCAAAATATATTTGATACGGGACAAGCGGGTGATGTTGGATAAGGATTTGGCTGAGTTGTATGAAGTTGAAACCCGTGCATTGAACCAGGCTGTCAGTAGAAATACAGAGCGTTTCCCTGAAGCTTTTATGTTCCAGCTAAACCCACAAGAGTTTGAAATCTTGAAATCACAATTTGTGACATCAAGTTGGGGAGGTACCCGAAAACTTCCGTACGCATTTACAGAACAAGGCGTTGCAATGCTTTCCAGTGTTTTAAGGAGCAGAAAGGCCATACAGGTAAACATCCAAATCATGTTGGTATTTACAAAAGTCCGTGAAATGCTGGTCGATACCCTTGGCTTAAGGCTTGATATTGAGGTCATCAAAAAGAAACTGGAGAACCAGGACAAAAACATCGACCTTGTTTTTAATTACCTCGATGAGTTGATGGAAAAGCAAGAGAACCCAAAGCCAAGAAACCAAATCGGATTTAAAAACACCCAGGAATAACAGACCCGCAGAAATATCCCTGGGAACTTGAAACAGGGGAAGTGGTATTGGTTAGCAAAAAATCACGTCAAGCCTTAGCAGCACTTGTTTTTGAAATGACCTTTTTTTCTTTTATCTGAAATAATTGAAAATCCCTGATAACATGCACGGTATAAAATAGAAGTACTGAGCGTTCCCACACCCACCAATTGCAGATAATGAAAAGCTAAACGCTCGTCCGGGTTCATTCTGGATGACGTTTAGCAGTAATTATATGCAGTTTTAACCTGTACCCGTCCTAACAATCAAAACTTCAATTAAAAGTTCAGGTAAAAGAAAAAAATCGTTACTTTTGAGAGGTAAACAAAAAAAATGGGTTGCCTAAAACTTGCCTATAGCCCTGAAAAATCAACTGTTTTGCGGTGCGTCTGGAACGCCAAAGAACAGCAAAAAAACCGCGTAAGTTGGTATGATTACGGCGCCCGGTTCTATGACCCCGTTATTGCAAGGTGGACAACAGTAGATCAACATGCAGAAAAATATTTTGAATACTCTCCTTTTGTTTATACCTACAACAATCCTATTAAAAATATTGACCCTGATGGGATGGATGGCGTTAGAGTCGTAGATAATGAAAATAAAACAATAACAATTAGGGCTGATTATTATGTGCAGTCTCAATCCAGGACATATCAAGATGGTAATAGACAAAGGTCTTCAGCCGGATATTCGGAGAAAGAGATTTCATCGATGCAAGGAGATTATAATAAGTATCTAAATGGATTAGGTGCTTCTGTGTCAGATGGAGAATATAAAGGCTATACGGTTAAATTTGATTTGCAGTTTAAAGCAGGTGGTGACCCAGATGAAAGTGAAAAAAGTGCAGCTAGTGATAAACAAGGAGATAATTCAATTGGCAATTCTTTTACAAGTGCAAATTCCACTGCTTATCCCAGATTTGCTACGAAAGAAATTGATAACTGGGACGGAACTGTTAGCACATCAACAGTGGGAGGTGTAACAGCTGACCATAAAAATGTAACAATGAATACGAGAGAAGACACCAAGATGAACCGTATTCATGAAATATTTCATACATTAGGATTTAACCATCCAAAAGGTACTGGAGGTAGTCAAGGAATAATGAAATATCCACCTGAAAAACCAACTCAAGCGGATATTAATCAACTTGGTAATGGGGCGTTTTTACCAGCAGTTATAAAGAAAAAAGATGATCAAAAATAGTATATTGATAGTGGTGTTTATATCCTGTTGCTTTGTAGCAAACGCACAAATACCTAAATGTAAATTAGTTAGGGATACGCTTTATTATGTTACGTTTGATATACGAAGTAAATCTGATTATCCTACAGAAATGAGTGGTGTGGGAAAAGTATTTAGTATAAGTGATTTTAACACAAAGAACAAAGATGCATTTATACGTAGTTTTTATAAAAAGTTATTTTATACTCCTGATATATTTAACGGTTATAAGAAAATGTTGTTGCAATGTTTCGGGGATAGCCTGGGATATGTCTATTTGAAGCAACACCTTAGCTCATCTTCGTTGATTGCTAATGCGCTGGTAAAGCATAGTTTGAAAAAAAAGTTATTGCTTGAAAGTAGTGAAATTGTGTATTTCAATATTGTTAAGGTATCAGCCGATTTTTGGAAAGTAGACAAAACAAATCCTGGAATAAGTAAAAACTCAAATGAAGCTGATATTAATATTCTACCGGAGATCGGTCTGTGCTATGTACCATTTAAAGTATATTATTATAAGATACCCAAACGGTCTATTATATTCAATTGATAACCAATAAAGCCCGGCCAAGCCGGGCTTTATTGGTTATAGTGCAGCTACATTTTTCTGAAAGAAGTCCTTAAACTTCTTATTGGTGAGCATCTTATCAATTAACTTGAATATGGTTTGTTTATCCTCTTCTTCAAGTTGTTGAATAAGCCTCATTTGTTCAACGGCCGTTTTATCTTCAATAATTACTTCTTTGGGCATTTTACCATCGTGGTTTATCACCTGGTCGGTGGTCATATTAAAGAGCTGCGCCATTTTTTGCAGTTCGTCCACGGTCAAAGCCCTTGACCCCTTTTCAATCTTGCTGTAAGCCGATTTATCCACAC
>Ga0118677_10007793_pt1 | contig 17508 bp, 11 predicted proteins | sample AliMusrvi5mmetaG_FD_86154 | JGI IMG/M metagenome (GOLD analysis project Ga0118677, IMG submission 86154) | reverse complement strand
TTATACTTCCGCACTAACATAGTACCTTCCAAAGAGGAAAAAGCGCTGTGTGGAAGTGCGGTTTGTCTAACCATGGGGAGGAGGAGTATACTTAATTGGGACTGAATTTTTGCTGTACTCTTACTCTTTCTCCTACTTAATGTGTCGAATTTGGAGCAGGAAAAAAGAACAGAAGATCACTGGGAGCGCAGGCATCCCGCCTACTCGGCTGGATGCAATCCAGCCGGTGAATCTCCCGTTGGGAGATTCGCTGGCAGGCGGGATGCCTGCGATCCCAGTAAGGGCGCCACTATTTTCATGAGGTGGTCGTTGTTACATGATTTTGCCACAAGGACATTCCTACTTGTTGTGGAATGGTAAATGAAGCGAAGCATTACGGCGTCGATCGGGTGGCCAGGACTTGAATCCTAAATCCTGAATCCCGCGATCAGTAATCTCTGCGCGGATCAGTAATTAATAGAAGGAGTATCACGTGAACCCGAAACCTATTTCCATTCAACTCTACACGCTGCGCGCGGAAGCGCAGCAGGACTTCACCGGCGTATTGAAGCGCGTGGCCAGCATCGGCTATTCGGGCGTAGAGCCTGCTGGCTTTGGCGGCCTGAGCGCGCAGGAATTCCGCAACATCATTGACGACCTGGGCATGAAAGTGTCCTCTGCCCACGGCATCGACCCGCTGTCTATGCCGGTCGAGCAGGCTATCGAAACAGCCGGCATCCTGGGGCTGGACATCGTCTGCGGCGGTTTTGGCCCGGCGGAATTCGCGACCCTCGACAAAATCAAGGCCACCGCGGAGCGCGTGTCCGCCGCCATCGCGCAAATTAAGCCGGCCGGACTCAAGCTCATGTTGCATAACCACTACTGGGAATTCAGCGACGTCGATGGACGATTGGCCTATGATTGGTTCGCCGAACTCTGCCCCGAAGTCTACACCTACTGTGCCGCCAATTTCGGCGCCAATAATGCCGCCGAACAGGTAGCAAAATTCAAACCCCGCGCGCCATTCCTGCATATCAAAGACGGCAAGTTAGAGCATAACCAGCCCATGCTGGCGGTGGGCCAGGGCAAGATGGATTTCCCTGCCGTCATCGCCGCCGCGGATGAGAACGTCCTCCGCTGGCTCATCGTCGAGTTGGACGAGTGCGCCACGGATATGTTTACCGCCGTGGAGGAGAGCTATAACTATCTGGTGGGGAATAAACTGGCCACCGGCAATCGCTAAGATTCGTGATAACGTATAGAAACCACAGATTACACAGATTACGCAGATTGAACTCAATGGCAATAACCAAAATCTGTGTAATCTGAGTAATCTGTGGTTTCAATATCCTGAATCGTTACCAAAGGAGTAAACCATGGGCGAGCAACTTGCGTTGTTGGGCGGGGAAAAAACGGTGAGACTTCCCTGGCCGGCATACCCGATGATCAATCATGAAGAAGTGAGCGCCGCGGTGCGCGTGGTGATGTCCGGCGCGCTGTCCGATTGTGGGCGCGGGGAATTCATCGCGGCCATGGAGGACGACTTCTCGGCATATTTCGGCACGAAATACGCGCTGGGGTTGGGCTCCGGCACGGCTTCCATCCACAGCGCGTTGTTCGCCGTGGGGGTAAAGCCCGGTTCGGAAGTGTTGATCGCCAACCATAACTGGATTTCCCCGATTATGGCCGTCTTTCAGGCCGGAGCAGTGCCCGTGCTGTGCGACGTGGCGCCGCGCAGCTTTTCCATCGATCCGGCGGAGATTCGCCGCAAAGTGACGCAGCATACGCGGGCGATTATCGCTACCCACTTGTGGGGCATCCCCGCGGAGATGGACGGCATCATGGCCGCCGCGCGCGAGCTGAATCTGCCCGTCATCGAGGATGTGTCGCACGCGCATGGCGGCAAGTACAAGGATCGTTATCTCGGCACCATCGGCGACATCGGCTGCTTCAGCCTGCAAGGCAGCAAGGCGATGATCGCCGGCGAGGGCGGCTTTTTGCTGACCAATGAGGAACGGTATTTTCAGCGCGCCATGGTGCCCGGCTTGCATCCCTCCCGTCTCGGGGAGGGCATCATCATGGAAGAGGTGAAACCATTTGCGGCCGCGGGCGGCATGTATATGTATCGCATGCCGACCATCGCCGCAGCCATCGCCTGCGCGCAATTGAAGAAACTGAGCGCGTTCAACGCGGCGCGGCAGGCGAACTTTGAGCGCCTCACCGCGCAGCTCAGCGATCTGCCTTTCCTGAGCTGGCCCGCGCTGGCGGAAGGATCGGTGCACGGCTGGTATGGCACTCCGGGATTTTACGACGAAACCCGTGCGCACGGCGTGCCGCGCGACAAATTCGTGCAGGCGTGCCAGGCGGAAGGGATGCCACTCTCCGGCGAAGGCTACACCGATTACAGCCAGCTCCCCACGCTGCAGGACATGAGCTTGCTCGGACAGATGTTCAGCTACAGCTACCCGAACGGCGTCGCTTTCGCACCGATCAAACAGGGTACGCTGCCGAATAACGATGAAATCCGCCGCACCATGCTGCTCTTCGCCCTCCCGGCAGTGGAATTGCCGCAATTGATGGATCAATGCGCCGCCGCCATGCGCAAAGTCGCCGCCAATCTGGACGCGGTGGCGGCCTATGAGCCGGTGGCGGTTTAATTCACCACAAAGACAAGAAGGCACAAAGGCACGAAAAGTATAATGACTTTTTGTGTCTTCGTGTCTTTGAGACTTTGTGGTGAGTTATACCTTCTCCACAGCTTCCGTTTCTACCATTTTATCGTCCAGCGCGCGCACGAAGGGCCAGTAGATGAGGGCGACGAGGAAGATGTTTACCAGTGAGAGCACGGCCGCTTGCCAGGCGCCGCGGGTGGCGAAGTAGGCGCCGATGGGGCCGGGCAGCGTCCAGGGCACGATCAACGAGGGCGCCGGCACCAGTCCGCTGTGCACGGCGAACCAGGTGACGAACAGGGCCACGACCGGCGCCAGCACGAAGGGGATGGCCAGCATGGCGTTCGTCATCACCGGGATGCCGAAGATGAGCGGTTCGTTGATATTGAATAAGGCCGGGATAAGCCCGATTTTCGCGATGGCGCGCAGGCTGGCTGAACGCGCGCGTAACAGCAGGAAAGGCAGCGCGACAGTAGCGCCAGACCCACCGATCCAGATGAAAAACTGCATCGTTTCGCGCGTATTGAGATAATGCGTGCCGTGGTCGGCATTCTGCATGATGAACGTTGTCCAGATGCTCGCCATCACGGAGAGCACGGCGGTGGGAGGCACTCCGCACAGCCAGAGCAGCGAATCCAACAGAATGACGACCAGCATGAAGACGAGAGTGCCGTTGCCGTGATTCATGGCATTCAGCGGTTCCGCCACCACCGTGTTGATCAGGCCGAATAAGTTCACCCCGCACAGATAAACCAGCGCCCACAACGGCAGCAAAATGACCAGCGCGGGAATGAGCGCGGAAAAGGAGCGTCCGACCGCGGGCGGCACGCCGGACGGCATGGTGATCTCCCACTTTTGCCGGCGCACGGCACGCTGCACTTCCGGCACCAGCAACCCCAGCAAGATAGCCAGGAACATGCCGCTGGCGCCCAAGTTGGCCATGCGCACGAATTTGTCGGGTGTGATCTCGCCGGCCGCTGTCGCCATCGCCATGCCATTCGCCAGCAGCAGCGCAGCCACCGCCAGCAGGGAGGAGGAGAGGGCGTCCAGCTCATACCGGCGCGCAAGGCTATTGGCCACGCCGAAGGCCACGAAAATGCCCACCAGACCGATTAAGATGCGTGAACCCATGGCGATTTGCAACCAGAGTGGATGGCCATGGAGCGTGAGCGCCGCATATTTCGCGGCAAGTGCGGGCGGCAGCGGCGGTTGCGAAGCCAGCATGAACAGGCTGCCGATGATGAGCAACGGCAACGTCCCCACCACGCCATCGCGAATGGCATTCAAATGCGGCTGCTGCCCGAGCTTGCCGGCAATGGCCAGCAGTGGTTTTTCAAAACGGGAGAATAAATCGGGCATGAGGCTCCAGGCTATTGATTGAAGATTGTCGATTCAGGACTCAGGATTGTTCTGTCCCTTGCTGACTGGCAATATGGCTCCTGGCTAGGCTGCGAAGTAGTCGGACAGGGAGATAATATCAAACTGTCCGACTACTTTCCGCACCAGCCGGTCATCTGCGGTGAGCAGTGGTAGATTCAATTCTTCCGCCAGCGCGAGATAAGCTGATTATACCATGAGCTACGTGAGGTTATCAACATTTTATCAACATTTGATTACGTAAGTTTTTACTTCACGCGAAGCCATATAGCCACGAAGACGCAATGAACTCTAAGGATCCTTAATGCCTGCGTGCCTTTAAGTCTTTGTACCAACGGGGACAGCCTTAAGCGGGCGCCATCAATACAATGGATAACGAGTATCATCCTGCCCTGGATAGTTCATAGCGAGCATTCAACGCGAAGACAGTCCCCAGCAGCTTCATACGCGTCGATGCATCATACCGAATCCACTCTCCAGGTCAGGCTGATGGTATACGTGCCGGCACGCACGCCGGTTGGCGGGGCCGCCATTTTCCAGGTCAGGTTTACCGCGCCGGACAGGGCGTTGCCGTTCCAGGAGTTAGACTGATACACCACCGTGTAGGCGTTATATACCAGCGTGCCATTATATCCGACGCCGCCGGTCGCATTGGCTGCCGTCCAGGAAAAACTTCCGGCGGGGATGCTGGGACCGCCACCGGGTGGCGTGCAGACGGCGGCATTGGCCATGACGCTGATCCGCAGGTGCGCGTTCCAGTGCAAATTGCCACTCGAATAGGTTATAGATGATGGCGCCGGAGCGCCGGTGGTAGCCGAGAGCACGTTAGTGACCGTATAAGTCACCGTGCTCGGCAAGGTCATATTGACTTTATCCTGCACGGCGTAACTTGGCAGCAAAGCCGTCAGAAAGATCGCTGTAAGTAACAGCGGACGGTAGAGGGACTTTAGCATCGCATACGCTCCTAACCCGGCCAAGCCGGATACTATTTCCCACGTTCGGGAATGTCCTGAAACATGATGTCTTTATCATGCGGCATCACTTTGAAAATCAACTGTTTCATCTCTCCCGATGGCTGCAGCGTCACCGGAAATTCGGTCGCCCCGACGGGAGCCAGCGTGGAGGGTAATCGCTCGATATCCAACCGCACGGTATATGTGCCAGGAGCCAGATTGAAAAAGCCGAATGCGCCAGCCGCATCGGTCACGGTGGCGGCCTCGCCCAGGCGGAGCACCACGCCACTGACGCTGCCCTCAATGCTTTTTCCATCGCTGTCCACCAGCAGTAGCTTCCCGGTGATGGCATACAACGGGATGACACGAAAATCGTGGGTGACCCGATCACCATTCCGCACGTTAAGCCGGTAGACGCCGGCCGTGCTCCGGTCGTTTGCCGGCAGGCTGCTCTTGTCAATCGCAATATCATACTGACCTGCCGGCACATGCTCAAAATGATACTGGCCCAACGAATTTGTCAGCGTGCGATAATCGCCCAGCCGTACCAGGCAATCGGCCAACAGCCGTCCATCCTCGTCACGGACTGTGCCGGTCACGCGTGCGCCGCGTGTCGGCGTGGTAATTTCCCAGCGCGTATGCAGCATCACCATCATGCCGCGACCTGTGGTCATGCTTCCACTTTGAAAGGGAGTGAGTTGCCCATATTCCAGCGAGATGGCGGTGAAGTCCGAGAAGGCATAATCCCAGCGCAGATTGCATTGACCAGGTGAACCCGGATATGGCTGCGAGCTGACAAGCAGCAGATGACTGCGGTGTGATATGCCATATGCGCTGACAAACTGTAAGGAATGATTGACGGTAGTATCATCCAGCCAGTGTGTCATGGTCTGGATATCCACGCGGAGATTCGGGCGGATATTGTAGCCGGTTGATACCATCAAGTCCCGGAAGTTGCTGATCGATGGCATGCTTGTGGTCGAGTATGCCGTCTGTCCCACGGCAAAACGCGTCAACACCCGCAATTTCCCAACCGGTACGGTGAGCATGGCGGCATTGATTGTCGTGTTGGTGATCGGGCCTGCTTGTGACTTACTGTGATCCAGCGTCAAATCAAATCCATGGTGCCATGGAATGCGCACAGACATATCGCTCCAATCCGATTGTGACGCGCCGGCGCCATTGTGAGTCATCCCCCCACTGACAACCATACCATTCTGCAAGGCATAGGTGGTAAACATGCTCGCGCCGGATTGCGCGGGATCCAGAGTATGCCGAAAATCGGTATACAGACCAAAGCGACCGGGTTGATACTGGCTGTGCAGCTCGACTTCCGCGCGCGAATCCACTTCCCCCCCCACTGACAGGACACGACTCAAGGTTATGTTGTCACGAAAGCTCACCACCGGATGGTGCAAGTCGCCGCTGAGCTGGTCCCAGTAGAGCGAGAGTGCAGGCAAGTGGTTCGTTCCCTTGCGCCAACTAAATCGCACACCATCCATACCCCCGAGCAAGTCACTGGAGAGATTCCCGAGTTCAATCCCTTGCCTTGCTGCCCTGTTCACCAGGCTGAGATAGCCGTTGTTAAACTGAGTGCCCAGCTTTCCGCAGGAGAGCAATCCGGACATTTGTAACTCATTGCCATAACAAGGGCCCACCGCATTGAGTTGTATGCCCATGTCCGCCCCCTGCACATAGCCGAGGCCGACATCGAGCAGCATATGATCGGTTGCCGGCGGCAGATTGATAAGCGCCGCATTGCCGCTTACCCCTGAAGAGGTGGTTGTCGCCGGTTGCTGCCCCGGCAGCGCAGCCGGCTTGGGAATATCGACGGCTTGCCAGCCATCGCCGATCTTCTCGGATGTCAGCTTCGCATCATCGGTTTTATCCAGCACGAGATGATGGTCATCCAGGATATTCACCGTGTCGATGGGCAAATAGATGTTTCCTTCTAGAAAGAGTAGCGGATACGGCAGGGAAAGTGAGCGTCCGTCGCTGAGCATCGTGATGCTGCCATCCTGCGCTTGCCAGGCAATGCCGTGTGTATCGCGGATGGTGACCAGGTTGCCGCGCACGGTCAACTGGAAATGCAACACGGGCGCCAACGCGGTCGCATTGACCAGGATCGTCCCCCCGCGTTCAAGGGGAGACGCGGCGCCACTGATATCGACGCCATCCAACAGCACCTGCCATGCCGCTGCGGCCGATAAGCCTGATGCGATGAAAAGGGCGACGATAAGCAATATATGCACGAGTGCGCGTATCAACGGCCCTGTTTTCATTTGAATCATTAGCTGCTTTCTTGCATTATCACTCGCCCTGGCAGCTTGCTGAACTATCCCGGCAACCACTTGCTAACCCGGATTATTCACGCCGCGAAAAGCTGGGACAGGCACGCATTTCGCACGAATACTGAAGTTATAGCTACAAACATTGCTTGCGAAATACGCGCGTTCGACTGAGCTCACGCCAGGACCAGTCCCCGTTTTTCGCTCAACTTTCTCTCGTAATACCTTTGGTTTCTGGAAAACAGAGACTTTGGGACAGGCTCTATTTAGGCTTGTCTGCCGTCGCTTCCCGCTGAATGTCCATCTCCCGCTGAGCGCCGATGTAATGGTCAAGGCCAATATCCAGCACCAGGCGCACACGATAATGTCCCGTCGGGAGTATCGTCGCATTCGGCAAATCGGTAGTCATTACGACGGTATTGATTGGTTCCGGCAGCAGCACTTCGCGAGTAAACGCCACCATGGCTATGGCCTTTTTCTCTCCGGGTTTCATAAATTCGATGTGCCCTTCCACATGTAACGGGCAGTTCCCATCGTTGCGAATTTTAATGGTGGCCTGGGAGGGGGAGAGGGCAATATCGAGAATTTTCGCTGTGCGGGTTACCGGCGTCACATAAATATAGATGCCAACTGAGATGGATACCAGGAACTGAACGCCGACTTCCGGCGGCGTCAGCGGATTGGGTGCCTCATTGACGGTCAGCGCTCCCCAATAACCGCCGGGTTTGGCATCGGCGGGCACCGTGATGCTGACTTTAATCTTCAGTGTCCCACCGGGGTCAACAGTCGATTCCACCGGATTCAGTTGCGCCCACAGCGCGCAGGAACGGGCCAGTGTGCCGGCGGCTCGGTAAAAAGACTGCTTGCCATCTTCGCTGCGCCACCAATCTCCGACTTTCGCCTTAAATTGGGTCTGTTGCTCATCTGAGGCCAGAATCAGCCCAAATGAGAAATTGATAACCTGACCGGGACGGGCATTCTCCGCCACCAGTGGGTCCATTGAGGAATGGAACTTCAGCGCATGCGCGCAACCGGCGAGGAATCCGATGCTTATAATGAGCAGTATGAAACGATAAGTCTTCATAGAAACAACGCAGACGATCCACTTAAGATAATAGCAATGGAGTGCGCTAAAGCGACAACTCCGAATATACAAAAGAACTAAGGTTGGGGTGTGCAGTCATCTAACCCGGATTGTTCATGAAACGTAAGAAGTGTCGGGTTAGCTGAGCATTATTCGAAATAGTTATGAATAATGCAGGCTAACTACTGTCGCCGACACGCTGAAAAGGTAGTGAACCTTGCCAGCGTGTCGACGCATCGGCGATGATAATGCTTAAAAACTCTGGAATTGCCAGGTGGCGACCAATGTCTGTGGTCCGGCCACGACGGCAGCCGCGCCAAAATTATGCGCGCCAAGCGTAAAGACCAGATTGGTCGTGCCGACGGTGCCGACCGGGTTGGCAGCCGATTGAGCCACCTGGGTATAGGCGGTGTTCGTCAACGTTCCTAATACTCCGGTGCCCAGAGTCCAGGTGGATGCGTTCCAGCTCACATCAGTGGCCGCATACACCGGCCCGGTACCGTCGGTGAAGTTAGCGGCATTCGCTTGCAGCAATATTTTTACTATTTTCCCGCTGGCTAAGGTAGCCCCGGTGATGCTCACCGTCTGGGGTGCGGACGTTGCGGCGACGCTGGTATTGGCGCCGGTGATAGTGATATTCCCAAAACTGATGATGCTCGGGACGACAACATTGATCTGCTCACCGACTGTCGCGGAAAAAGTTGATGTCTGCGAGGTGTCCGGCAGGGTCAGTACCGTGGCGCCCATGGCTGGTTGCGCTGAATATGTCATGCCATACAGCAAGGCTACCCCGAGGGTGATGCCTGCTGGAATTCTCAGTGTTTTCATTAGAGTTCTCCTTTCTGGAAGCAGTCCTAAAAAGTTGACTCTTTTTAGTGGCTCTGTAACCATCATACTGCGATCTCTCTGTCGCCACATCGCCCATTCGATGTAGTTTTTATTCTTTTTCATAACTGAAATAATAGCCGACAGTCACTTGCTCGGGGTACCGCCTTTAGCCCGGCAGTCCTTATATTTCATGAATAATCCGGGCTAGTGTGAATAATGCAGGCTTGTCACCCCCAAACAAAAAGCCGGGAGGCTCCATAGCAAGCTATGGAGCCTCCCGCTGTTCGTTTGTGCAAAGTTCAAGGTTAAAAACTCTGGAATTGCCAGGTAGCGACCAATGTCTGCGGACCGGCCACGACGGCAGCCGCGCCAAAATTATGTGCGCCAAGCGTAAAGACCAGATTGGTCGTGCCGACAGGGCCATTCGGGTTGGCAACCGATTGGGCCACCTGGGTAAAGGCGGTATTCGACAACGTTCCCAATACTCCGGTGCCCAGCGTCCAGGTGGATGCAGCCCAGCTCACATCCGTAGCCGCATACACCGGCCCGGTACCGTCGGTGAAGTTAGCGGCATTCGCCTCCAGCGAGATTTTTACCGTTTTCCCGGTGGCTAAGGTGGCCCCGGTGATGCTCACCGTCTGTGGTCCGGACGTTGCGGCGACGCTGGTATTGGCGCCGGTGATGGTAATATTCCCAAAACTGATAATGCTCGGGACAACCACGTTGATCTGCTCGCCGACTGTCGCGGAAAAAGTTGATGTCTGTGATGTGTCCGGCAGGGTCAGTATAGAGGCACCCATAGCTGGTTGTGCCGAGTATGTCATGCCATACAGCAACGCCACCCCGAGGGTGATGCCTGCTGGGATTCTGAGTGTTTTCATTCGAGTTCTCCTTTATGGAAGCAGTCCTAAAAAGCTGAATCTTTTTAGTGGCTCTGTAATCATCATACTGTGATATTTCCGCTGCCACATCGCCCATATGATGTAGTTTTTATTCTTTTGCCTAACTGAAATAGGTGACCACTTGCTTACAAGCGGCGGTGATGAAAATGCCTAAAAACTCTGGAATTGCCAGGTGGCGACCAATGTCTGCGGGCCTGCCTGGACGGCAACCGCGCCAAAATTGTGCACGCCAAGCGTAAAGACCAGATTGGTGGTGCCGATGGTGCCGACCGGGGCGACAACCGATTGGGCCACCTGGGTAAAGGCGGTATTCTTCAGCGTTCCCAATGCTCCGGTGGCCAGAGTCCAGGTAGCCGCATTCCAACTCACATCTGAAGCCGCGAACGTCGGCCCGGCACCGTCGGTGAAGTTAGCAGCATTCGCTTCCAGCGAGATCTTTACCGTTTGCCCGCTGGCTAAAGTAGCCCCGGTGATGCTCACCGTCTGGGCTGCAGACGTTGCGGCGACGCTTGAATTGTTGCCGCCGATGGTGATATTCCCAAAACTGATGATGGTCGGGACGACAACATTGATCTGTTCACCGATTGTTGCCTGAAAAGTTGATGTCTGCGAGGTGTCCGGCAGGGTTAGTATACTGGCGCTGAAAGCAGGTTGCGCCGCGCCAATCAAGCAACCATGCAGCAACGCCACTCCAATGGCGAAACCTGCAGAGATTCTTAGTGTTTTCATTCGAGTTCTCCTTTATTGCTGCAGTCCTAAAAAGTTGAATCTATTTAGTGACTCTTTTATTATCATACTGCGCTCTCTCCGCTGCCACATCGCCCATATGATGTAGTTTTTATTCGTTTGCATAACTGAAATAAGTGATACCTTGTTACCCCCTTACAAAAAACGGGGATCCTCCTTAGCTATGGAGGATCCCCGCTGTTTTAAGTTCAAAGTTCAATGTTCAAAGTTCAATATTCAAAGTTCAACGGCCTGCCATCACGAATCTGGCTTCATTTGAAACTTGACTTATCTGTGAAGATCTTCGCTCGTATAGCGAGGCTAAAAACTCTGGAATTGCCAGGTAGCGACCAATGTCTGCGGGCCGGCCTGGACGGCAACCGCGCCAAAATTGTGTACGCCAAGCGTAAAGACCAGATTGGTGGTACCGATAGTGCCGACCGGGGCGACAACCGATTGGGCCACCTGGGTAAAGGCGGTATTCGTCAGCGTGCCCAATGCTCCGGTGCCCAAAGTCCAGGTAGCCGCATTCCAACTCACATCCGAAGCCGCGAACACCGGTCCGGTACCGTCGGTGAAGTTAGCAGCATTCGCTTCCAGCGAGATCTTTACCGTTTTCCCTGCGGCTAAGGTGGCTCCGGTGATGCTCACCGTCTGGGGTGCGGACGTTGCGGCGACGCTTGAATTGTTGCCGCCGATGGTAATATTTCCAAAACTAATAATGGTCGGGACGACAACGTTGATCTGCTCACCGACTGTCGCGGAAAAAGTTGATGTTTGCGAGGTGTCCGGCAGGGACAGTATGCTGGCTCCCATGGCTGGTTTCGCCGAATATACCATGCCATACAGCAATGCCACCCCGAGAGTGATGCCTACCTGGATTCTCAGTGTTTTCATTCGAGTACTCCTTTATTACAGCAGTCCTAAAAAGTTGATACTTATTAGTGACTCTTTTATCATCATACTGAGATCTCCCCGCTGTCACATCGCCCATACGATGTAATTTTTATTCTTTTGCCTAACTGAAATAGGGGATACTTAGCCTGCATTATTCATAACTATTTCGAATAATGCCCAGCTTGCCCGGCAGTCCTTACGTTTCATGCATAATCCGGGCTAGTCATCACCATACGAAAAACGGGGACCTTCCGTAACTTGTACGGAGGGTCCCCGCTGTTTGTTGGTGCAAAGTTCAAGGTTCAACGGTCTGCCATCGCGAATCTGGCTCAATTTGCAGCAGGCTAAAAACTCTGGAATTTCCAGGTGGCGATCAATGTCTGCGAGCCGGACTGAACGGCAGTCGCGGCGAAATTATGCGAGCCAAGTGTAAAGACCAGATTGGTCGTGCCGACCGTGCCGACCGGGTTGGCAACCGATCGGGCCACATCAGTAAAGGCGGTATTCGTCAGCGTCCCCACTACCCCGGTGCCCAGCGTCCAGGTGGACTCAGCCCAGCTCACATCCCCAGCCGCGAACGTCGGCCCAGTACTGTTGGTGAAGTTGGCGCTGTTCGCCTCCAGTGAGACCTTGACTGTGTTCCCTTTGCTTAAGGTAACTCCGGTAATTCTCACAGTCTGAGGTTGAGACTTTACTGCTACGCTTGAATTATTGCCATTAAAAGTAATATTGCCAAAACTGACGTTGCTCGGGACGACAACATTGATCTGCTCACTGATGATTGCCTGAAAAGTGGTTGTCTGGGAGGTGTCCGACAGAGATACCCCGGTGGCGCCCAGAGAGGGTCGCGCCGAGATTGTCATGCAATACAGCAAGACTACACTATTGAGGAAGGCTAATGGGATTTTCAGTATTTTTATGGTCTTTCTCCTTTTCTGTACGCAGGCAAGGGGGCATTGGTGACGATAACGCGCAATAGCGGAAGGCTATCAGGCATGCGTGATTGAGCTATGGTATGCGATAATCCGACGCATCGCTTTCTACTGCCGTTCAGGCAACTTTTCCTACTGGAACAACTGATTCAGTGGACGCTCCCATTCCTTTAGCCTGCATTATTCATAACTATTTCGAATAATGCCCAGCTAACCCGGCAGTCCTTACGTTTCATGGATAACCCGGACTAGGGAACTGCTGAAAAAGTGGGTATGCGAATCGAGCCGAAATTTTAGTGCAGGATGAGGCACGGATATAGCGTCTTCTATAGCAGATAAAAGCTATATCTGTAACGATGCCATGCACTAAAAGATCGGTGCGAGGCGAGTGCCAACTTTCCAGGAGTCACCAAGTTATGTATTCCACAAAATGCGCGAAATTACCTCTTTTATCAATATTTTTTTCGCATTACCTGTCGTGGACCGGCAAATAACGGGATTTGCCAGTGGGCCGGCGCTTGCAACCGCTGCTGAAGCATCTCACGAACAGCAAAGTAACCCGTGTTTTACATGGTATAGTGCTCCACTAAGCAGTGGTTTGTTGCTAGCCTGCATTATTCATAACTATTTCGAATAATGCTCAGCTAGCACGGTATTCCTTACGTTTCATGAATAATCCGGGTTAGTGGCTGCAATGCGTGAAACATGGTATCAGCGGGGACAGCCTTAAGCAGGCGCAAGATAATAGGGCGCTATAGGGTTTCTTGTGGGTAATTGATCTTCAACTCGTCTTTATACGTGAGCAGCAGCCCGGCTCGTAGTAAGGCTCGGAGGCAGGATGCCGGAGTGCCGTTCGCCTTTCAACACGCTCATGATCAACGACACATCCACCCCTCCTCGTATTACAAACATATGCAGTGTGGATGTTTCGTAGACCAAGAGCGTGTCGAATAGCGACGGCACTCCGGCATCCATGCCTCCGTGCCTTACTACGAGCCGCGCGGCGAATCATACGCTCAATCGTTGGGTATGACCAATAGCGATACTCTTAACCCTGTACCCACAAACTTCCCTATAGCGCCCGAATTATAATTCACTATCTATTTTCGCGCACGAGCACGAATTTTACCCCCATGTAACTTACCGCATTATTCGCGAGCATACCTAACTGCCCACTGATTACTGTTAACTGATCACTGCTCACTGCTCACTCCGTTCACTGCCTGATCGTCACATCCACCTCGTCCTGATAAATAGAATCAGAGGAGGTTTTCCCGTTGCGTTCTTTCACCACGCGGAGACCCTGGACGAGGATATGGTAGTCGCCGGGCGCCAGCATGCGGGTGTCCAGCAGGTAGCTGCCATCCTCCTGCCGGACAAATGGATGGGTGTCGCGATCCAGGATGGCGCCGGCTTTTTGCGCTGCGACCACCACTTTATCGATATTTCCGCACGCGCGCACGGTGATGCGCAACGGGCCGGTGATGCTGTCGCCATTCGACACCCCGGTAATCAGCACATTATTGAACCAGTCAATGGCGCCGTGCGCGAGCGGCGGGATGAAGTCGTTGTCTTGCGTGAGCACCACCTCACCGTAGGCACAATAGCCTTGCGCGCCTTCCGGCGAGACCAGCACTTTCACACGCGTGCTTTTTTCGGTGCTGAATGTGCCCAGATTGTACCAGCCATCTTTAGCGCCGGGCGGTACGCGCCGGGTCAGCAGCAGCGGATTGTGCTCACCGTCGGGCACGCGAATTTGCACGGTCACGTTCACCCCGCGTTCGCGCGGCGCGGCGAGTAGCCAGGCATGGTAGGTGCCCGGGCGGGTGAGGAAGGTGCCGACATCCGTGCCGCAGTCCACCGTGCTGACGCGCCCGCAGCCTCCCCACACCGGAATCGGATACCAGCCATCCTCCAGATCATGCCCCTGCGCATCGCGCTCATGCAGCAGCGCCGCCGCCTGCAGCTCGCGCGTGCCGAACAACGCCACCGAGTGCCCCGCCGCGCGTCCGATGGGGACGGCCGCATACGCGCCGGTGGAGACGTTCCCTTTCCGGTCCACCGCTTCCACCCGATAGAGCAGGCGCGTGCCCTGTTCCTGCGCGGGAATGTTGCCGGCAAATTGCGCGTGAAAGGCGCCGTCCACAGGTTGGAGCGCTAGCGTGTGCATGTGCGCGGCGCCGGGTTGGGAATAATAATACAGCGTCACGCTCTTCACGCCTGCGGGAGCATAGACGATCACCTGTACCGGGATGGGCACCCCGGCAAAGGGATAAGCCGGAGAAAGCTGTGCCGGCAACAGATACGGCCCATCCGGATTGCCGGTGATATCCAGTGAGAGCAGGTGCATTGGTTTGTCGCCGGCCGTGATGGTCACTGCCAGCTCTGCGCCCGGCGGTTGCGCGCCGGCCAGCGGCAACGCGGTCAACGCACCCTCGGCAGGCAAGGTTTCCAACGCATGCGCGGCTCCCCCGTTAAGTGTGATACTCCCTGCGCCGGAACTGCCCACTTGCAGCCACGCCTGCGCCGCGGGGATATCTTGCAAGGGAATGCGATAGCTAACGGAAGAATGGGCCGGGATGAGCCGTCCCTGTTCATCCCCCGTCGAAGTGCCGGCACGGCTGAGTACGGCCCGGTCGACAGGAGGAAAAATGGTGGGCATCAACTGCGGGACATCGCGCGAAAATCGCACCGGGAAGGAATGGAGGCCATCCGGCAAGCCGTCGCTCAGCGAATTCGGATTGTGCGGATCCGTGCCCAGATACTCCTCCAGCGTATCCTCCAGTCCGTCGCGGTCGCTGTCGACATGCGGGATCGTCAGCGTGAGCGGATCGGTCATGCTGACGCCATACCCCTCCTGTTCCACCACCCGCGCGCGGACGGTGCACTCTCCGCCGCTGAGCATGGGTGGCAAGGACGCCTGCCAGAGGCCATCGTGCGCGGGTTGCAGATCAACCGTGTCTACCTCGCCACTCGTCGCGTTATAAATCAGACGCGCGGCGAGTACCGGCGTCGCACCTTCGATATGCACCGATACCGGGATCGCTTCCGCGGCAGTAGGCGCAACGAGGGTGGCGGCAGGCACACTCACTTGCAACTTCGCCGCGGCACGTTTAGCTTTCTCGCCCTGCGCCCCGAGGTAGGGCAGGACGAGGGCGGCTTCTTCCACGCCACGCAGCGCTTGCGAGGGCGCCTGCAGCGAATAGTGCGGCGTGATCTCCGGCAGCATGCGCGCGAGCATATCAGGCGGGATAGCCACCGGGTCCAGATAGAGCACGCGGAAGGGTGCCTTCGTGTCGCGCAATGCGGCGCGCAACGCGGTGATAGAGGTGATCGGCTCGCTGGTTGGCCAGGCCAGGAAATTCATCTGCGACACTGACTGTCCTGCCTTCGGCAGAAAAGCACCCAGCCATTTCGTTTTCGCCAGATCCGCCACCGCTTGTGCGATGTGCTGCGTATCTTCCATGCGGCACAGCGACATCGCCGTAAGGTTCATCGCGCGGCGATATTCGTCCAGCTTCCGCAACATTGGCGCCGCAATAAACTCGGCGGAGGTGAAGCGCTGGCGCGCGAGCAGCGTTTGATAGACTACCGGGGCGACATCCCACAACGCCGCCGGCACTTCAATGCCCACCGGCAGCGCGGCGAAGGCAGGATCATCGAGCAGTTCGCGCAGCGGGCCGCAGGCGTAATCGAGCGAGCGGCTCCCGCCGGGTATGCTGTTGTGGGAGCCGTAGAGCAACACCAGGATCGATTTCCCTTCGGGCATGTCCAACTCGCGCCGGCTTTGCAACATGGGACGAATCACGGGGAAACAGGCGAAGCAGGACAGGTTGCCGGTGACGCGGACGGGCGCCAATTCATCCTGAAACGCGCCCAGCGCCGTATCTAACTGCGCGATGGCCGGGTTCACCTGGGTGCGGTCATCCGGAGCGCCGAACACCGTCGTCCCTTCCGGGTAGCGTTTGAGCAACGCGGTCAGCATCTCCAACTCACCCGGTAATTGCGGAGACAGGTCGAGCGCCAGGTAGCGGCGCGCGGTGATAAAATCCGCCAGCATCTGCCCGCTCTCCGGCGCCAGCACCAGCCCATGGTTATCCGCCTTATCGGCATATTGCTCGATCATCCAGCCATAGGCATCGCGCCGGTTCGTCCAGCGCTTGTGCAAATCGAGCACGGTGGGCACGCCCCAGTCCGTCGCGGCGGCGATGACGGCACCCGGCTGCACCGCGGCAATGGTGAGTGCAATATTGCGCGTCCACGGCTCCGCCGGGTCATAAAGCACCTGCCCGGTAAGCTGGTCTTTTTCCGCTGCCAGCAGCGCCTCCGCGGAAAATTGCTCACGCTTCAGGTGATAGCTGCGCACCAGAGTATCGGCCCAGCCGGCTTCCGTATTATTGGTGATGAGAAAAATCGCCGTGTCCCCGTGCCGGCGATTAATGACGCCTTGCAGGCACCCCAGCCAGGTGGTGAGCTCGGGCTGGGTGCGCAGCCAGCGCAAATCCACAATGCGCAGGGTAGTAGGCTGTTGCGCAGACGGGCAGCAACAGGGCAACGCCAGCAGCAACAGCAACAGGTATTTTCTCATCGTTCAGTACCTTCTCAAGTCAATAGACTTTACCGCAAATACCGGTTGAGTGTATCGCGAGTCCATTTTGGTGGCAGGCAAGGCGTGCTTTTCACACTTTGTCAAGGTAAGACAAACGTGAAAAGCACAACGCGGTCTGCCGCCAAAAGGGGCCGGGAGACGCCATCCGGTATTCTCGGTAAAGTCTCATTATACTCTTCTATCCACCAGGAGTATCGTTTTTAGATTCAGGATTCAGGATTGTTCTGTCACTTTCTGACTGATAATACGGCCCCTACCCCAACC
>Ga0118677_10002101_pt1 | contig 17515 bp, 15 predicted proteins | sample AliMusrvi5mmetaG_FD_86154 | JGI IMG/M metagenome (GOLD analysis project Ga0118677, IMG submission 86154) | reverse complement strand
GTCACCTGCGTCGTCTATCTGGGCGGGCAGAGCACCGCGCCGGCCGCGCTCGATGAAGTCCTCGACATGCGCGGACGGAACAATCTGGTCGCCGCCATCACGGCGGGCGACGAACTCACCGCAGCGCAAGTGGCAAGCGGCTTGCGCAAGATGGGCGCAGGGCTCGGCAAGGACGGGTTCTTCAATGCCGCCTCGCTTGGCGTGGCAGAATTCATGCAGGCATCGTTCGTGCAGTTGGCGGACAATCTGGTGCACCTGGAGTTGCTCACCAAAGCCGGCGATGGCTACCGGCCAACGCCCGCGTTCATGCATGCGGCCAATTCCGCGCCTGAAATGCTCAGCGCCTGCATTGGAGGCAATCCGGGCCATCTGCCGGAAGCCCTGATTTGCGATGCCACCTGTGCGGAACTCGGCCCCATCATGCGGGGTGAGAAGGAGGCGGTGCAGGTCTTGTTCACCAGCACCGGCGCGGATCTCTTGGATCAATTTTATGGCGACGGCCTGGTCACCAGCCCGTGGCTCGCCGCCATCGGCCGGGCGCTCGCAGAAGCCGCCCGGCAGTTGCCCGAGGGGCGGGGTTTGCGCATCCTGGAAATTGGCGCGGGCACCGGCGGCTTGGCATCGCAGATGTTGCCACTGCTCGAGCGCGGCCTTCATTCCTATGTCTTCAGCGACCTCTCGGCGGCGTTTTTCCCCGCGGCGCGACAGAAGCTCGCGGCCTTTCCCGAAGTGGATTTCAAGACCTTCGATCTGGAAAAACCCGGCACTGCGCAGGAGTTCGAGGCGGGTTCGTTCGATTTCATCCTTGGCACCAATGTGCTCCATGCGGTGAGCGACGTGGGTGAGGCGTTGCGCAATCTCCATGAATTGTTAGTACCCGGCGGCAGCTTGTTGTTCGTCGATTTGGCAACGCCCAATGTGTGGGTCAACGCGACCTTCGGCTTGACCGGCGGCTGGTGGCGCTTCACCGATCGCGAGTTGCGCCCGCACCATCCGTTGCTGCAACGGTCGCAATGGGAATCGGTCCTGCGCGCTTGCGGATTCGACGAAACCGCTTCCATGCCCGGATTGGTCCGCTCGCAGGGCGGCGAAAGCCTCATCGGCCTGCTGGCACGCAAGGCCTGGATCGAGCCGCAAGACAACGCAGCCACCGCGGTGGAGACGCCGGAGGAGAAATCATGGCTCGTGTTGGCAGACGGTTCCACGCTCGGCGACCAACTCACCGCGCGGCTTCGCGCCAGCGGCGTCCGCTGCCGTGTCGCGCAACGGGGCACCGCCTTCGCAGCGGCCGGCGACGACGCCTTCACGCTGCGTGCCGAGGCGCCGCAGGATTGGTTGGATCTGCTGGAGGCCTGTTCCGACGACGCTCCGGAACGGTTCGTCGTCATGTGGAATCTCGACGAATCCGACCCGCACCCCGGCGACGCCGTTGCCATGTTAGGCACGGACTGCCTGTTCCATCTGGTCCAGGGGCTCGGCGCCATGACGCCGGCGGCCAGGCTGCGCATCGATCTGGTGACGCGCGGGGCGCAGGCGGTCGGACGCAATAACAAGGTGACCGTGGCCCAAGCCGCCGCCATCGGCTTGATGCGCGTGGTTGCCAATGAATATAACAACTTCACCTGCCGCGGCATTGACTTACCGCCCGTATCCTCGGCTGCCGACGCTGTGTTACTATGGCATGAACTGCTTGAGCAAGACGCCGAGCGCGAGGTCGCCTTTCGGGGCGAGGCCCGCTATGTCCGGCGCATCAATCGCGGCTTGCAGACCCGCCAACAAGTCCTCGCCAGCACGGTGCCGTTGCGGCTGGAGTCGCGCGAGCGCGGGCTGTTAGACGCGTTGCGCCTGGTGCCCTTTGCCCTGCCGTCCTGCGCTGCGGGCGAGGTGCTCATCGAAGTGAAAGCCGCGGGCATGAATTTCCGCGATGTGCTCAAGGCGCTGGCACTCTATCCGGCCGAGACGGCGGACGCGCGAATCTTCGGCGACGAAGTGGCCGGGGTGGTCAAGGCGGTCGGCGCCGGCGTCACCCATGTGGTGCCGGGCGACTCCGTGTTCGGCCTCGCGGTGTTCGGGTTGGCGACCCACTCAATCGCGCGGGCCGGCGACGTGCGTGCCATCCCTAACGGGTTGTCGTTCGAGGAAGCCGCGACGCTGCCAGTGGTTTTCATGACCTCCTGGCATGCGTTGAAAACCGTCGCGAATTTGCAGCCGGGCGAATGCATCCTCGTGCATGCGGGTGCCGGCGGCGTGGGCATGGCGGCTATCCAGATCGCCCATCACCTCGGCGCGGAAGTCATCGCCAGCGCCGGCAGTCCGGCCAAGCGCGCATTGTTAGAATTGCTCGGGGTGAAGCACGTCGTGGATTCGCGCCGTGGCGACTTTGCGGCGGAAGTCATGGAACTCACCGCGGGCAAGGGCGTGGATGTGGTGCTCAACTCACTCTCCGGCGAAGCCATTCCAATGGGCCTGGCCTGCCTGGCGCAGTTCGGCCGCTTCATTGAAATCGGCAAGCGCGATATCTATCAGAACTCCCGCATTCCCCTCTGGCCGCTGCGCAAAAACGCCTCGTTCCATGTGGTGGCCATGGATGCGATTTTCTGCGGCGACGAAGCGCGGACACGAGCTTTGTTAGAAAAGATTGCGCTGATGGTTGAGCAGCGCGTGCTGCATCCGCTGCCGTTCCGTGCATTCCCGGAGTGTCGCATCGATGCGGCCTTCCGGCTCATGGCCCAAGGCAAACACACGGGCAAAGTGATTGTGTCGTTCCCCGAACCCTTTGTCGCAAGACGCGGCGAGCCGCTCGCTCCCGCCTTCGAGGTGAAAGCCGATGGCTGTTACCTCATCACCGGCGCGTTCGGTGGCTTCGGCAAGGTGCTGGCCGAATGGCTTGTCGATTTGGGTGCCAAACATCTCGTGCTCACCGGTCGCAGCGGTGCTGCCACTGCCGAAGCGAAAGCCTTCCTGGAGAAGCTGCGCGCCCGTGGCACCGACGTGACCGTGCTGCGTGCCGATGCCGGCTCCCCGGCCGATGTGCAGCGATTGCTAGATGATATCTCAGCGGCCGGCCGCCCGCTCAAGGGCGTATTCCATCTGGCGATGGTCATCGACGACGCGCCGATCGCCGCACTCACCCGCGAACGGATGAGCAGCGTGCTCGCGCCCAAAGCGCAGGGCGCCTGGCTCCTGCACCAAGGCACGCGCCACCTGCCGCTCGATTGTTTTGTGATGTTCTCGTCGGTTTCGAGCATCTTCGGCAACCCGGCCCAAGCCAACTATGCGGCCGCCAACGCCTTCCTCGATGCCCTCGCCCATCACCGCCAAGCGCTCGGTTTGCCTGCGCTGGTGATCAACTGGGGCGCGCTCGGCGGCGATGGCTATGTGGCCCGCAACCAACGCGTGGCAGAGTATCTCGCCCGTCAGGGCACCACGCTGTTGTCACCGGGCGAAGTGGTCGTTCTGCTGGAATCCTTCCTCCATGCCGGCACCACCCAGGCGATGGCCATTCGGGTGGATTGGTCGAAATGGCGCCAGGCGTTCCGCAGCAGTCAGGACAGTCCGTTGCTGGAGCAGGTTTTCGCCGCCGGCATCGAAGGACCCGAAATCAACGGCGCGAAAAGCAATTGGCGCGCCAAGATCGAAGCGGCCGCGCCGGCCGAGCGCATCGAGGTCATCGGCCACGCCGTGCGCGATGTGGTCGGTTCGGTGCTGCGCGTCAAAGCGGAAAGCCTGCATGCCGAACAGCCGTTGATCGACTTGGGGCTGGATTCCCTGATGGCCGTGGAAATCGAAAACTCGCTAGAGAGTTCCATCGGTGTCGCCTTGCCACCGGCGAGCTTGATGCGGGCACGCACGATTGGCCAAATCGCCACCTTGATCGCCGAACATATGGGTGGCAGCTCGATCACCCCGTCCAAGGTGACGGCAATACCGGAGTCCCCTGACAAAGTGGACTTGGACGCGCTGTCCGATGAACAGATCGATCGTCTGCTCGGCGATGCATCCGCTGATGCAAGCAGCGAACCGGTGCTGGAAACCCGAGCCTGAATCGGCCATGTCACAGGATCAGCGAGCCCGTTTGAAGGAATGGCTGGAAAGCGGTGAAATCCGCCTGCAGCCATTGACTTTTCCGCAGCGGGAATTGTGGGAAGCCTCACCGGTGCCCGCCACAGATCAATCTAACAACATCTGTGCGATGATTCATATTCGCGGCCGCTTGACCCCGGAGGGCGGCGAGGCGGCGTTGCAAAAAGTGGTGGACCGGCAGGAGGTGTTCCGTTTGTCATTTCTTCCGGGCAAGGGCCAGCCGATGCAGATGATCCGGCAATCCGGCAAACCGGCCTTGTGTTTCAGCGAGCTACCGGCATCACAACGATCCCCCGAAGCGATCGAGGAACGGGCCGGCGAAATCTTCGACGCTCCGTTCGATCTGGTGCAAGGCCCGCTCTATCGGGCGGAAGTGTTGCGGCTTGCCGCCGATGACCACGTGCTGGTGTTCGCGATTCATCATGCAATTGCCGATGGCTGGACCTTGGGCGTATTCGTCCAGGACCTGTTCACCGCATATCTTCAAGTCGTCAGAGGCGTGACCTCAAAACTGCCTCCCGTACCGCTCTCCTACACCGACTGGGGCGCCGCCGAGCGCGCATTCTGGCAACCCGCCGAACTCGCCCAACGGGCCACGTTTTGGAAATCCAATCTCGCCGCCGCGCCCCGGCTTTGGAGCCCGCCTAACGACCCGGATGCCGCCTCCGGCAGGCCCCAACGCTGGGTTTCGCACGTCCCGGCCGAGCTGGGCCGGGCGCTGCGTGAGCTGGCCCGCCGCCACGGCGCCACGCTTTTCAGCACGCTTCTAACCGCCTTTCAAATCACCCTGGCGCAATGGACCGGCTCCGATGACATCGTCGTCGGCACACCGGTGGCCAACCGCAACAAACCCGCCATTGGCGAAACGATGGGCTATTGCTCGGGCATCGTGCCGCTGCGCGGCCAAATCGATCCGGCCCGCAAGTTATCTAACAGCCTCCGGGCGGTGCACCTGGCAACGCTGGATGCCTTCGCCAATGCGATGCCCTTTGCCGAACTGGTGCGGGTGGTGGGCGGCGCGCCGGCAGCCGGATCCAATCCGGTTTTCGAAGTGCGGTTTGCCCTGCAAAACCATCCCGTTCCGGATGTGGAGACGCCGGGGCTGTCGCTGCAACTGCGGATGCGCTCGACCGGCACCGCCCGCTTCGCCATCGCCTGTGAGATCAGCGAAGAAGGTGACGCGCTTGAAGTCGCCTGGCTGTTCCGGCCGCAGCTCGTGCCACTTGCCGATATCCAAAACCTTGGCCTGATGTATATTGCCGCGTTGGCCGGTGTCTGCCAATCACCGGAAAGTTTGACATCCACCCTCATGACAAGCCTGCCATGAAAACGCCAACCCTATCTAACAGTGTGAACGATTTGCCTGAACCAACCTGGGTCAGCCGCTCGGCATTCCAGATCGTAATCATCCTCTTCATCGTCGCCGAGATCGCGCTGGTGGCGGTCTTGCGCAGCGGCGCGTCGCTGTGGTTGGCCGTGCCGCTGGTGCTGGTGGTGAGCCATCTGATGCACGGCGCGGCGGTCGGGTTGCACGAGGCGTCCCACGGCCTGCTGCGGCACAACCGCCGCTTCAATGAATTCGATGGCTTGCTCATCGGCCTGCTGAGCTTCATGAGCTTCAGTCTCTACCGCGCGGCCCATCAATCGCATCATGCCCATTTCGCCACCGAGCGCGACGAAGAACTCTGGCCGTTTGTGATGACCACCACCCCGCGCTGGGCGCGGATCGTTGCGGCGGTGCTCGAACTCTTCGCCGGCCTGCTGTACTTGCCGTTCTTGTTTCTGCGAACGTTCCTGCGCGAAAATTCACCGATCCGCAGCAAAAAGGTGCGGCGGCGCATTTGGGCCGAACTGCTGCTCATCCTCGTGGTGTGGACCGGCATTCTAACCGCAGTCGCGCACTTCCACGTTTGGACCTACTTTCTATGGATGTATCTGATTCCCTCGTATGTGGCCGGCAACCTTCAAAGCTGGCGCAAATACATCGAGCATGTCGGTCTAACCGGCAATACGGTCAACAGCTCCACGCGCAGCATCGTGGCGCACGGCTGGCCGGGCAGGCTGTTTGCGTTCTCGTTGTTGCACGAACCTTTTCATGGTGTGCATCATCTGCACATGGCGCTGCCGCACGCCGAGTTGCCGCGCCGCGCCGCGGAACTCACCCCGCAGACGCCCGAGGAAATCCACCCGTTCCCGAATTACCGCCGCGCCCTCGTGCATTTGCTCCTCGCCTTGCGCGACCCCCGCGTCGGTGCCCAGTGGCACGTCGCCTCTAACCAATCATGAATCCCCCTCCCCCAGACTCCGCTCCCGCCGCACCGAACGGCAGTGTGTTCGTGCTCAAGGGAATCCAAAAGCAATTTGATGATGGCAGCGTGCAGGCCCTGCGCGGCGTGGACCTGTGCATCTTCCCTGGCGAATTCGTGGCCATCACCGGCCCGAGCGGCTGCGGCAAAACCACCTTGATCCAATTGCTCGGCGCGCTCGATGTGCCCAGCGCGGGCTCCTTGCACTACCGCGGCACATCACTTGCCGATTGGCCCGACCCGGCGGCCTATCGGGCACGCGAAGTCGGCATCATTTTCCAGGCCTTCCATCTGCTGCCCACTTTCACCGCGCTCGAAAACGTGCAACTGCCGATGTTTGAAACCGATTGGCCCGCGGCAGAGCGGAGCAAGCGGGCCGTCGAACTCCTCACCTCCGTCGGCTTGGAGCAGCGCCTCGATCATTTCCCGACGAAACTCTCCGGCGGCGAACGCCAGCGCGTCGCCATTGCCCGCAGCCTCGCCAATGGCCCGTCCGTATTGCTCGCCGACGAACCCACAGGCAATCTCGACAGTGAGAACGCCCATCATATTCTCGATCTCATCGTCCGTCTCCACCACGAGCGGAGCATGACGTTGGTGCTGGTCACCCATGATCTAACCATCGCCAGCCGCGCGTCGCGGACGATCAAGATGTTAGATGGACGCATCGTTTCCGACCAACCGACACCCCCCACCCAATCGTGACGTGAATTTCTTCACCATCATCGTGCGCGGACTGCTGCGGCGACCGCTGCGCACCGGACTGACCCTCGTCGGCATCGCCATCGGCATCGCCGCCGTGGTGGCGCTGGTTGGCATCTCCCGCGGCTTCGAGCAAAGCTGGGCCACCGGCATGAAGGCGCGCGGCACCGATGTGGTGGTTAGCAACATGGGCAATGCACTCGCACCCAAACCGTTCGCCATCAGCGTGCGCGACCGCATCGCCGCCATCCCGCAGGTCGTCGAAACGTGTGCGATTTTCGTCGATCTAACAAGCATCGAGGAGTCCTCGATGATGGTTGTCTCGGCCCGCGAGTGGGGCAGCTTCTCGTGGCTGAACCTCAAGCTCGTCGCGGGACGCATGCCCAAGGACGCGCTGGAGCCCGTCGTGGTCCTCGGCCAGAACGCCGCGGAGGTGCTCAAGAAGAAGGTCGGCGATCCGATCCAAATCGAGGCCCGGGAACTATCCGTCGCCGGGATCGTCGATGGCGGGGCCTTGGTGGAGAATGCCTCGGTGATCCTGTCGTTGTCGCTCTATCAGGAAATTTCAGGCAACGAGGGCAAGATCAACATCATCGATCTGCGCGCCGCTCCCGGCATGAACGTCGACGCGGTGAAAAAGCTTTGCGCGCAGATCAACGCCCAGGTTCCGGAAGTGCGCGCCATGCCGGCGGGCGAGCACATCGGCAACAGCGAGGCCTATCGCTTCATCAGCGCCATGAGCTGGGGCACCTCGCTGCTGGCGGTGATCGTCGGCGTGCTCGGCGTCATGAACACCATGATGATGACCGTGTTCGAGCGCAAACAGGAGATCTGCATCCTGCTGGCCATCGGCTGGCAGCGCCGCCGCATCATGCGCATGGTGTTGCTGGAATCGGCCCTGCTCGGGCTGTTAGGCGGGGTTGTCGGCGTGATCATCGGCGCTGCCGGCGTGAAGCTGCTGGAAAAATCCCCGGCCATCCACGGCCTGTTAGAACCGGACCTGAGTCTCGAACTCATGCTCACGTCCGTGGCCATTGCGGTGGTGGTTGGCGTGTTCAGCGGCCTCTATCCGGCATGGCGCAGTTCGCGGCTGGCACCGAGCCAGGCGATGCAGGGCTAACAATCAAGCAAGCAATCAACGAACCAACCACCATCATGAAACCGATCCACCGATTGATCTCGCAAGCGCTCGCCGGCGCGCTCATGACCGCGTGCGCTTCGGCCGCCGACGCGCCTCCCGCGCTGTCGGCCAAGGACATCGCCGCCAAACTCAGCGCGTTGCAACAGGATGGCTCGTCCTACGTGCGGCTCAAGCTCGACGTCAAGCCACCGTCCGGCGGCGCGAAAGTCACCCTCCAGATCCAAATCAAGCAGCGCCGCAGCCCGACCTCCAGCGAGATCGTCTATCAGGTCCTGTGGCCCAAGGAGCGCGCCGGCGAGGCGGTGCTCTTGCGCAAAACCGGCAATCAGCCGGCCAGCGGCTCGGCATTCACCCCGCCTAACAGCCTGCGCGCCCTCAGCGCCTCGCAGTTGAAGGAACCGATGTTTGGCTGCGACCTGTCCTATGCCGATGTCATCGAGAATTTCTTCGCATGGGACAACCAGGCGCTCGTCGGTGCCGAAGTGGTGGACCGCGTCAATTGCCAGATTCTCGAATCCAAACCGGGCAAGGCCCAGCGCTCCAATTTCGCCTCCGTGCGCACCTGGGTTGACCTGCGTCGCATGGTGCCGCTGCGCGTCGAGAAATACGCCTCCGCCGGCGGCCCAACCCGCCGCATCGACACCACGCGCGTCGTCAGCGACGACCTCAATCGTCCGATTCCCGCCAATCTAACCATCCAAAACCTGCAAACCGGCTCCACCACCGAACTCGACGGCTCCAAAATCAAACACGCCGTCACCTTCACCGACCGCGAGTTCACGCCCGAGGGCCTCAGGGATGCGATCAGTCATTAGCGGTTACGCCAGACGCACCTCATCGGCCTGGATGATGCGCTCCAAGCCGCCAGGCATGCGCAATAACAGCTCGCCGCCGGGACCAAGGCCTTCCATCATGCCGTAGCGCGGGCCGCCCGCGGTGACCAGGCTCACCCTGTGGCCGCTGAGCACACAGCGCAGCCTCACCCCGTCTAGCAGCTCGTCAAAGCCGGCGGCGATTTGGTTGCGGCGCATCGCGAAACGGCCCAGGATGTTTGTTAGAACGAGGGCCCGGTCCTGCGTCTGCCCTGCGGCCGCTTGCAGCGAGGTGGCGAGTTCGGCGAGTTTCGGCGGAAACTCGCGCGTATTGACGTTGATGCCGATGCCGACCACCGCGAAATCCTGGCCGGCCTCGACCAGGATGCCTGCAACCTTGCGCCGCCCGATCCAAACATCGTTAGGCCATTTGATGCCAACCTGCGGCGCGCAGGCCTCGGCCGCCTCGGCCACCGCCAGTCCGGCGGCCAGCGCCAGGCGGGGCCACAGCGCCTTGGGTTCGGCCGGGCGCACCACGATGGAGAATGCCAGCGATTCGCCCGCGGCCGCAAACCAGTCGGCCCCGCGCCGCCCGCGGCCTGCGGTCTGATTTTCCGTTAGAACGACCAACCCGTCCGCCGCGCCTTGCTCGGCGAGGTAGCGGGCCTCGTCGTTGGTTGAGGCCAGCGCCTCGCGCACCAACAAGGTGAAGGGCGGGGGAGCCGTGAATGGAGGGTCGGTTGTCAGTTATGGGTTATTGGTGAAAGACAGAAGACCGCTGCGCTATAAGACAGAAGACAAGATGAAGAAAGGAGGAAGAGGATCGGTCGGATCCGACCGATCCGACGGATCTCTTTTCTTCTGTCTTCTGTCTGGGAGCGCGGCGGTCTTCTGTCTTCTGTTTCACTCTTTTTGGAAATCCAATGCGATATCGAGAGCGGGAGCGGAGTGGGTGAGGGCACCGACGGAGATGAAATCCACGCCGGTCAGGGCGATGTCGCGCACCGTGGCCAGCGTGACGCCGCCGCTGGCTTCGAGTTGGGGCGTCGGGTGTTCACCACGGGCGGCGACCGCGCCGCACAGCTCATCGAGCGTCATGTTGTCGAGTAACAAGTGATCGACCCCGTCCAGGGCCAGGAACGCGCGAACCTGCGCGAGGGTGTCGGCTTCCAGTTCGACTTCCACCTCGGGGTGCTCGGCCTTGAGACGCAGAATGGCCGCCTGCAACGCGGGCAGCCCGCCGTCGGCCACCAGGTGGTTGTCCTTGACCATGGCACGGTCATAGAGGCCGAGGCGATGATTGGTGCCGCCGCCGTGGACGACCGCCTGTTTTTCCAACATCCGGTAGCCCGGGGTGGTCTTGCGGGTGTCGAGGATATGCGCCGAGGTGTCCTTGACGAGGGCCACGTACGCGGCTGTTAGGGTGGCGACCCCGCTGAGGCGCTGGAAGAAGTTGAGGGCGGTCCGCTCTGCGGTTAGAATCGAGCGGGCGGCGCCTTCGATGCGCATCAGCAAGGCGCCGGCGGCCACTTGGCTGCCATCGGGAATGAAAATTTCGACATCGAGGGTGGGATCGACGGCAAGGAAAACGCGTGCGGCGACCTGCGCGCCGGAGATGACGCCGTCGCGCCGCGTGGCGGCGAAAGCACGGGCGCGGCGTTGTTCCGGGATGAAATAGCGGGACGTCACGTCGCCCGCACCGATGTCTTCGGCCAGCGCGAGGGCGATGAGGGCGGCGACGGGATCTTGCATGGCGGACGGAAGGTGGAGTCAAACCGGCACCATGGCGCGCACCGCGGCCGCGGTCTGGTGGAAGGCGGCGGACACCTTGTTCGCCGCGGGCGCCAGCAACGCGATGGGCTCGCCCGAATCGCCGCGTTCGCGGGTGGCCATATCCAGCGGGATTTGCCCGAAGAGCGTGACACCGTTGAGTTCGGCCTCGCGTACGCCGCCGCCATTGCCAAACAGATAGTAGCGCTTGCCGGCGTCGCACTCGAACCAGGACATGTTTTCTATCAGACCGAGGATCGGCACATTGACCTTGCAGAACATCGAGATGGCCTTGCGCGCATCGATCAGCGCCACCTCCTGCGGCGTGGTGACGATGATGGCGCCATCGACGCTTACGGTTTGGACGATGGTGAGCTGAATGTCGCCGGTGCCCGGCGGCAGATCGAGAATGAGGTAGTCGAGCCGGTCCCACGCCACCTGACGGAGGAATTGTTGGGTGTAGCGCGTGGCCATCGGCCCGCGCACGATCACCGCCGAGGCCGGGTCTAACAAAAATGCCATCGACATCAACTGGATGCCGTGGGCGTTGATCGGAATGATTTCGTCCTGCTCGTTGGCCAGAGGGCGTTCGCTGGTGCCGAACATCTGGGCCATCGATGGCCCGTACAGATCGCAATCGCACAGGCCCACCCGCGCGCCGGTGGCTGCCAGCGCGACGGCGAGATTGGCCGCCACGGTGGATTTGCCGACCCCGCCCTTGCCCGACGCGATGGCGATGACGCGCTTGACGCCGGGAATTGACGACTTGCCGACGGTGCTGCCGAGGCCGCCGCCCGCCGCGGCCGGCGCGGCTTTCACCTCGATGACCACCTTGGCGTGGCCGATGTCCGGGAGCGGGTCGAGGATCGCGTGACAGTCGCGGAAAATCTGCTCGGGAACTTGTGCGTCGGCGGTTTGGACCTCGATTTGCACCGTGGTCAGACCCGGCTCGCAGGTGATGTCTTTGACCAGTCCAAAGGAGACAATGTCCCGGGAAAAACCGGGGTAGCGGACTTGGCGAAGGGCTTCGCGAATGAAATCTGGACTCATGGGCGCAGGATTGTCGCTCGATTTCGCCACTGTGCAACGTCATTTTGCAGGGATTGGCTCCTGGACGGCCAAACCATGATGGGGTGACCGATGTCGCCATCAAGAAGCACAGCGTCAGGGCCGGGATCGAGGCACCACTGAAACGACAGGCTGGAAGCCCGTCGGCCATTGCAGGCAGGATGCCTATCCTCCCCGGCCTTGGCCCTGGCGTATTTGGTGCTTGGCAAGGTGCGGGCGTTTGCTCAACGTCGCCGCGCAACAACCAACAGACCTGTTGCCCGATCCAATGAAGAACCAACTCCTTGCTGTTTTGCTCCTGCTTCCGATAGGGCTTGTAACGTCCTGCGCGCCCCCGGTCACCCCGCCGTTGCCCCCATCCACGGCGGACACTGCGGATGCCATGCCGATTGGTACCGCGCAAACTTATGTCGGCAGTGTGGGAACTCACAGCGCCGTGTTTGTCCTCACCTGGCAGCCCGACGGCAACGTCACGGGACACTACTATCACCCTGACAATTCCGGCGTCATCTTCAAGCTCAAGGGCAAGAACACGGCTCTCGGCGAGCTGGTGTTGACCGAATACGCCGCCGACGTCCAAAGTGCCATCATCAGCCTGAAGAAATCCACCTCCCACGGCCTCATCGTGTGGAGCGGCAAGATGCACAACACCGACAAGCACGACAGTCGCGTGCTCGACGTGAGCTTCACCCGCAAGGCCGACGCCTGAATGCGCGCGGCCGGCATGCCGGCGAATGGGGACGCTCCCCATATTCGGGCTAAGAGGACCACAGATTACACGGATTACACGGATTATGAAAGAGTTATGAACATCAGGGCATTCAGCTTCAAAGTAAGCCTGAAACTGGATAGATCGTAGTCATCTTTTCCGTGTAATCCTCTTCAATCCGTGAAATCTGTGGTTAAGAACGGCACGGCAACCATTTCCATTTTCCTGTTGATGGTGAAAGGTTGCGCCGCGCCACGGCGTAGCTTAACGTCCAAATCGTATGATGATCACCCGTCGCCAAACCCTCAAAGCCCTCGCCACCATGGCGACGGTGCAAATCGTGCCCAGCCGCGTGCTTGGGCTCAATGGCCAAACCCCGCCATCGCAGATCCTCACCCGCGGCATCATCGGCTGCGGCAACATCAGTGCTTCCCACCTGACCATGCCCGGCAAGCTCCTCGCCCTTTGCGACGTGGACAGCAACCACCTCGCGGAGCGCATGCGCGACGCGGGCGGCGAGGCCAGCGGCGTCAAGGGTTATCATGATTTCCGCGAACTCATCGCCCGCGACGACATCGACATCATCCACATCGCCACCCCGCCGCACTGGCACGCGCTGATGGCCATCGCGGCGGCCAAGGCCGGCAAGGACATTTGGTGCGAAAAGCCGATGAGCCGCACCATCGGCGAAGGCATGGCGATGGTGCGCGCCGTCGAAAAGCACGAGCGCATCTTCCGCCTCAACACCTGGTTCCGCTTCAAGGAAAGTTTCTACGACATGAACGTGCCGGTGAAGATGCTCAAGAAAGCGGTGCTGCATGACCTGTTAGGCTGGCCCTTGAAAGTCACCGTCTCCGGCGTCACCGGCTTCGACTGGAAGCTGGACACATGGGCCGGCAAGGTCGGCCTCAAGCCCGAGCCGTGCCCGCCGGAAATGGACTACGATTTCTGGCTTGGCCCGGCACCCAAGAAGCCCTACAATCATCTGCGCTCCCATCTGACCTTCCGCGGCTACTGGGATTATGATGGCGGCGGCCTCGGCGACATGGGCCAGCATTATCTCGACCCCGTCCAATACTTGCTCAACAAGGACGACCAGGCACCCGTGTCAGTGGAAATTGACGCCGACCCCCAGGATTCCGAAGCCGTCGGCACGTGGCGGCGCATCGAGCATACCTATGCCGACGGCTGCAAGGTCATCCTCGACGGAGCGAACAAGGACGCCGACGCCAAGTACATCGTGGGGCCGAAGGGCTGGATTTCCAAGGGGCTCACCTCGAACATTCCCGACCTGCGCCAGAAGCTCGACGCCTTGGCAGACCCCGAGCCGCAGCTCACCGACTTCCATGAGGCCGTGCGCACCCGCAAGAAATTCGCCGTCAACGAGCACAACGGGTTTTGGTCCTGCACTTTGGTCAATCTGGGTATCACCGCCCATCACCTCAACAAGAACCTCAAGTTCGACTCCAAGACGCTTCAGTTCGACGATCCGGCGGCCAACGCGCTGAGTCATCAACCGATGCGCGCGCCATGGAAGCTCGATGGCTAAGCGGCGTAGGGAGGGACGCATTGTGGTCCCCCCAGCCCACGAGCCGGGCGCAAGTCCAGCCGCCAAGCGGCCCGACTTGGCCGCCCCCACGGGCTCACCGAGCGCCGGCTTGAGCCGGCGTGTCAGGGGAGGGCAAGCGGATAGGTGCAATTAGACACGCCGGCTGAAGCTGGCGCTCCGTGGGCTGCCGCAGCGCGGCAACGACCCAACGACAAGTGACCCGGCAATGGCTCACGGCCCGGCCAGCCATGCCCGCCTTTACGCCAGCAGCTCATTGACCTTCGCCATCACCGCGAAGGCATCCGCCACGTAAAGCACGTCGGCCTTGCCGCGGGCCCAGCCGCAATTGCTATCCAGCGAGATGGCGCGGCGTTCGCCGATGAAGCGCCAACCGACGGTGTGAGGTTCCTCGCCATGGCAGCAGGTGGCTAGGCCCTTGGCGTGGCGCGGCGTGGAGCCGGTCTGGCCGACTTGATTGAGATGGCTGAGGAAGGGCAAAATGTCCTGCCCTTCGCCGCCGAGATCAACGAGGGATTTGGTGCTGCCTAACGAAGCGCGGGATAGCCGCAAGAAGTCGAGAATCAACTCCTCGGCCGCCGCTACCTTGACCTGGCCATCGGCTTGTTTCTTGGTCCAACCGGCGCCGGTGACAAATAACAGCTCCGCATCCGGACGGATCGTCTGTTGGTCTGCCGCGGGGGCCTCAAAGCCGACGACCTGGGTGCGCGCCAACGGCGGGGTCAGGGCGACGGCCTCCACCGTGGCCGTGCCTGCGGCACCTTGCCAGGCTGGGACCATGCCGCCTTCGAGGGCCAACAGCCAGGGGCGGGTGCTGCGGCTGAAGACCGCTTCCATGCGTTGGCGATAGAACCAGCGGGAAATGATCGGCTGGCCGTTAGCGGCATCCAGGCCCGTGACGTGGGTGTCGGCGCGACCGCCGAGGCGGTGGGCGACGCCGGGCAGCACGCGGTTCCAACGGGAGGTGGCCGCCACGGTGACAAGGGTGGCGGCGGCGGCGCGGCAGAGAGCTTCGGCGGCGGCGGCATCCGTGGCGTAGCGCCCCTGCGCGAACGCGGCACCCGAGATGGTTAGAAACCGGCTGGCGCCGCAACCCGCGATGGTGTCGGCCGCCGCGCCGGGAGCCTCACCGATGAGGCCGACGCTCAACGGGGTGCCGAGGGCTCCTGCCAGTTGCACGGTGGCGGCGAGGGCTTCGAGGGCGGATTTGGCGAGAGTGCCGTCCGCTTCGGTGTGGGCGAGGAAAAGGGTGCTCATGGGGATGGAAGAATAGTTATCAGTTAGTAGTTATCAGAAAGGGACGGCAGACCGAAGATGGCAAGAGTGAAGAAATGAGTTTAGACGACGGATTCGGTATATCTTGTCTTCTGTCCCTGAGTCTCCTGTCTTGTTCACTTCATTCGCCCTTGATCCAGGCGACCAGCTCGGCGGCAATTTGCTCGGGCGGCTGGTCCTTGACGATCTGGGTGGCGCGGGTTTGCTTGGGCAGCGAGACCGAGGTGAACGTGATGTCACCGGTGCCGACCGGGGCGGCCTTGGCCTTTTGCAGGGCTGGCATGATGCCGCGCATGTTGACCATGCCGACTTGCGGGTTGTTGCGCGGTTCAGGCAGATTGCCGGTGGCCCAGCCCAGCACCGCGGGCGGGGCGGAGCAGACCGACACCTGGTGCTTGCCGCCCTCGACGCGCTCGAGGATGCGCAGGCTGCCATCGCTGCCCACGGTTAGGGAGTCCACCCCTTGGAATTGCTCGGTGATGCCGAGTTGCTCGCCTCGCGCGGTGCCGGCGCGACCATGCAACTCGTCGGCGAGCAACTCGGCAGCAGTGGGAGCCGCAACCGCCGCAACAAGAGCAGCACCCTCGCCCGACTTGGCCCCTTCAGCAGCAGGCATCGACCCTTCGGCCCCGGGAGCTGCTGCCTTTTTCGGCTCTTTGACCTTTGGCGACTCACCATCGGCCTTGGCAGTGGACTTCTCGACGGACTTGTCTGCTGAACCTTCCGGCTTGTTGGCAGGTTTGCCTTCCTTCTTGGTAGCAGGTTTCTTTTTGATTTCGTCAGGCATGGGCGATTAAAACAGTTGATTGTTAATAGATTGCAGTTGCTGGCCCATCAATGGATGCCAGCCTTGGCAGTTGGGCTGCGGACGACGCCGACCGTCTTGCGCGGGCCCTTGCGGGTGCGCGCATTGGTCTGCGTGCGTTGACCGCGCACCGGCAGACCGCGGAGGTGACGAATACCGCGATAACACTTAATACCCTGCAGCCGTTTGAGGTTCATCCCAATCTCGCGGCGCAGATCGCCTTCAATGACGTATTTGCCGTCCTGAATGGCGTGGACTATTTGCGAAAGCTGTTGCTCGGTCAAATCCTTTGATCGGACGCTGGGATCGATATTCGCCTTGACCAGGATTTCTTTCGCGTTGCTGGGGCCAATGCCGTAAATGTAGCGCAGCGCAATGTCAATGCGCTTGTTTGGCGGAACTTCGACGCCGATGATACGAGCCATATATTCGTTAGAGAGTTAAAAGAGTTACCGGAGTTGCCTCAGAGCTGCATCTCAGCCTTGCCGCTGCTTGTGACGAAGGTTAGTACAAATCACACGAATGATCCCCTTGCGGCGAACAATCTTGCAATTCTCACAAAGCTTCTTAACTGATGCGCGAACTTTCATATCTATTTAATTTGCGTTTTCACTATCATGCGCCCGACCGACAAATCGTAGAGCGACATTTCCAACCATACTCTGTCCCCGGCCTGCAAGCAGGCAAAGCTTAATCGTGCTTTGCCAGCCGCGTAGGCCAGCACCCGGTGCCCATTAGCGAGTTCTATTCGATACATCTTGTTCGGTAGAACTTCAACTACGGCACCCTCAACTTCGATGGCACCTTTTCGGGCCATGTTAAAATCTCCGGCTCAGCCTCGGTGACCAACACCGTATGCTCAAAATGAGAGGACAGTGAACCATCTTGCGTAACCACTGTCCAGCCATCATTTAATATTTTTACGCCTGGCAAACCGGCGTTTACCATCGGTTCGATCGCCAACGTCATCCCGGGCCGCAGCTTCGGCGATGACTTTCCGTCCACAAAATTCGGCACCTGCGGTTCTTCGTGCATCGAACGACCGACCCCATGGCCTACAAATTCCCGGACGACGCTAAAACCGTGACCTTCCACATGATCCTGGATCGCCCGCGATATATCACCAACCCGCTTGCCCGCGACTGCCTGCGCGATACCCTCATGCAGGGCCTGCTCGGTAACATCCATCAACTTCTGTGCCAGCAAATCACAGCCGCCCACGTGAGGCTTGCAGAAAAAGAGGAGTGCAATTTCGCCTTGTTTCATTATAACCCTCT
>Ga0118677_10007791_pt1 | contig 17518 bp, 13 predicted proteins | sample AliMusrvi5mmetaG_FD_86154 | JGI IMG/M metagenome (GOLD analysis project Ga0118677, IMG submission 86154) | reverse complement strand
AATAACCATTCACGCAACTCTTGGTGGTTATCAATTTCACCATTACACGCCATCATGACACCGGTCTCTGTGTCGATAATGGGTTGCTTACCATCACTTAAGCCACGTATGGCTAAGCGGGTCATCCCAAATACGGCGGAAACATCACCATCGATACCGGTATCATCAGGGCCTCGATGCATTAAGGTATCAATCATTTTGTTAACACGTTCCTGGCTAGCGGGACTGTCTTTAAGCCCTTCTAGCGCAACTAAACCACAAATACCACACATAATTAATGTCCTGTTGGTGTGGGAAGTAAAACCGCTGAATATTTATAGTCGAGCGCTTTGATTTCAACGCCTTGTGCCGTGGCAATGGCTTGTAGGCTTGGTAGATGGTTACTGTCGGTCATCAGATAAATGGGGTGCTTTCTTGACGCAAGCCAGCTTTCTTTTTCTGTAAAAGGAATCATCCCTTCAGGCCAGGGTTTGAGTGTTTTAAGATTAAAGACGACATAATTACTGGTTAATTCACTGCCGTCACGACTGATGACAGTGACCTGATGTTTAAGGTAAAACGGTAAGCCGTTAGGCATACATTCCAGGCAAACAAGTTCAGCTTCGGGTGGTATGGCCGTGGTAATCTTTTCTGCCAGATGCCGTGCAGAACGGATGTCTGAAAAGGTAGCTAACACATTAAAGTTGACCGTCATTAACAGGATCGGAAAACTGAGAAATGCAGCAAGTACTATTCGACTATGTCGAGTCCAGAGTGCCGCGATAGAGATTAAGGCGACAATACCAAAGGAGATTGCCATAGGCAATATAGTGGGTATAAAAAGATCAAAAGACTCTTGTTTACCGGAAAGTCGGCTACGGAGTATTTCAGGATCTGCTGCAACAACACCCACGGCGATAGCGAGAATTGTGCTTAATAGCAACAGTGGAATAGTCGCATGCCATAAAATTTGTTTAGATCGTCCTGTTTCGTTATTCAATGCCTGAGCAAAAACACGCGCGGTTAATACGCCCAGTACCATGACTCCTGTGAGAATATAACCGGGTAACTTTGATTTGGAAACAGAGAAAAATAAAACGACAACAATGACCCAGATGATGAATAAGCGATCTGCTTTAGTCCACTGTGTCCGGTTACGCCAAGCGACAACAGTCGCTTCCGGTAGGATAAAGCTCCAAGGGAAAAATGTACTGGCGATAATAATAGCATAATAATAAAAAGGCGCGGTTCGATGAAACTCTGTGGTGGTGAATCGCGAAATAGACTCTTTCATGATGCCATAATAAGGAAAATCAGGGCAGAGTATCGATAAACCAATAAACCACGGTAATACGATGGCGAAGAAGAGCAGCCAGTTAGGCCAGGCAAAAACCCGTTTTAGAGCACTTAAACGATGTTCAAAGCCATTAAAAATTGCGACAACCAGAGATGGAATAATAAAGCCAACCGGCCCCTTTACCAAAGTGGCGCAGCCCGCTAAAAAGGCTGCCAGTAAGTACCAGTATTTACGCTGTTTATCGTCATATTCTTCTGCCAGATAACACGAAAAAATGGTGCTGGAAACAAAGAACGCTAAAGTCATATCAAAAATAACGATCCTTGCAAACGCAATATAAAGCGGTGTCGAAGCAACAATTAGTGTTGCCAGTAGTGCGGTACGCTGATCGTATACTTTTCGGCAAAAGAAAAACACCGCAACGACTAATGCAAAGCCAAAGAACGCTGAAGAAAAGCGTGCTGCGCCTTCTGTTTCACCGAATAATGAAAAAGACAGTGCGACCGTCTTAAAATAAAACGCCGGCTTATCAAGATAAGTTAGGCCATTATACGTAGGCGCTAACCAAGCATGAGATTCACTCATTTCTCTAGCCACTTCAGCGTTACGACCTTCATCAGGCGATATTAATGCTGAACCACCTAAGTGTCCAAACAGCAGATAGGCCGCAATAATGAAAGTGATTATCGAAATCCATAAAGTGGATTTGGAAGAATTTTCATCATCATTATGAGCAGGGCCATTTGTTTGAGTAGAGAAAAAAGTCATTGTATCTGGGTATCTTTATAAGCGATGGATAAGGGTACTAATAATATTAGGCTAAGCTCTTGCTGGCAACTTCATAAACATCTTTAGAAACGGCATCGGTGGCGATGATTCTTTCTAACTGTGTTTTCATCAGTGCTTGTCTACCCACATCATAACGACGCCATGAGGTTAAGGCATTTAACATCCGTGAAGCCACTTGCGGGTTTAAGGTATTAAGGGCAATGATGTGGTCACCTAAAAACTGATAACCCTGGCCATTGGCCGCATGGAAGTGTAAAGGGTTCGCTTGGCTAAAAGCACCAATGAGTGAACGCACTCGATTAGGGTTTCTTAAGTCAAAAGCCGGGTGTTGCAATAAGCTTTGCACCACACTAAAGGTATCAGGATTAGAGCTTGATGCCTGTAAAGAAAACCATTTATCAATAACGAGGGCTTCGTTCTGCCATTGTTGATAAAAGCTGGCTAAGCAAGTTGCTTTAGCCGGGTGCGAGCTATTAACAATAACCGCTAAAGCAGCGATTTGATCAGTCATATTTTTAGCAGCAGTAAATTGTTGCTCTGCCCATTGCTGAATGTCTGCTTGCTCTAGTCTACCTAAATAAGCAAGGCAGACATTTTTGATACGTCTACGTCCAATAGCACCGGCATCAAACTGGCCTGATTCTTCTCGGTGGTTCTCTAAATACAGGGCTTTAAATTGGGTTTGTAATTGTTCAGCCAAGGATATTAAAACAAATTCACGTGCGGTATGAATCGCGTCTACATCAATGACGGTCATTTGTTCTGCCAGATACGTTTCTGACGGTAAGGTTAATAATAAAGAGAAATAAGACAGATCATCCCAAGGTTGTGCAAGGACTTGTTTAAAGGCATTAACAATAATCGGGTTTATGTGTAATTCACGCCCCGCTTGCACATCACTAATAAGACCAGTAATGATTTGTCCGGCCAGTTGTTGACCTGCTTCCCAGCGATTAAAGGTATCGGGATCAAAGCTTAATAAAAACGCCAACTCTTCAAGACTGCGTTCCATGACTAATTTAACCGGTGCAGAAAAACCTCTTAATAGCGATACGATGGGTTGTTCTGTCAGGTTTTTAAATACAAAGCGTTGTTCGGCTTCGGTCAACTGTAAAATGACTTGATCTGTAGCGCTTGCGTCACCTTGTAATTGACAATTAAGCGTCGCACCTTCTTGATTAATTAATCCGACAGTGACCGGAATATGTAGCGGCTCTTTATGGTCTTGCCCAGGCGTAGGAGGGCAATGTTGTTTAATGGTTAAACTGAGCGTTTGAGCAATGGCATCGTAGACTTTTTGAACCGTTAGGGCCGGCGTACCCGCTTGTTCATACCAGCGCCGGAATTGAGTGAGATCAACCCCATTAGCCGCTTCCATCGCATTCACAAAGTCATTACAGGTGACGGCTTGACCATCATGGCGAGCAAAGTATAAGTCACTGCCTTTTCTAAAGCCTTCTGCCCCTAACAGGGTATGGATCATGCGCACGACTTCGGCGCCTTTCTCATAAACCGTGAGCGTGTAGAAATTATTAATTTCAATATACGTGTCAGGTCTAATGGGGTGAGCCATTGGGCCTGCATCTTCGGCAAACTGACGGGTGCGTAAGTTGATCACATCCTCAATGCGCTTAACGGCTTTAGAGGTACGATCACCGGTAAACTCCTGGTCACGAAAGACCGTAAAGCCTTCTTTTAAACTGAGTTGAAACCAATCACGACAGGTGACGCGGTTACCTGTCCAGTTATGAAAATATTCATGACCAATCACGCCTTCAATATGCTCATAATCAAAGTCTGTGGCGGTATCAGGACGGGCTAATACAAATTTGGTATTAAACACATTGAGGCCTTTGTTTTCCATCGCCCCCATATTAAAGTGTCCTACCGCTACAATCATGTATAAGTCCAGGTCATATTCCAGACCATAGACTTCTTCATCCCATTTCATGGAGTTTTTAAGTGATTGCATCGCATGATCACATTTGTCTAAATCATGTGGTTCAACAAATATTTGTAAACTAATCGAGCGGCCTGATTTTGTGATGAAATGATCTTCAATACAGTCTAATTGTCCAGCGACCAAGGCGAATAAATAGCAGGGTTTATTAAAGGGATCTTCCCAAGTAACCCAATGCTGGTTATCGGCCAAGTCTCCAGAAGCCACTTTATTACCATTTGATAATAAAACTGGGTATTGCGATTTATCGCCTACCAGAGTGGTGGTAAATTTACTCATCACATCCGGTCTATCCAGAAAATAAGTAATTTTTCTAAACCCTTCGGCTTCACATTGGGTACACAGCATTCCGTTAGACAGATACAAACCTTCTAAAGCGGTATTTGCTTTGGGATTTATGGTATTTTCGATCGTTAAGACAAACTCACGGTGTTGTGGCACTGAGTGAATGATTAATGAGTCGGGTGTTAGCTGGTAGTCTGCTTCAGTGAGTTCCTCGTCATCATGGATAATAACACGGACTAATGTCAGGTTTTCACCCAGTAAAACCAGGGGGGCATCGCCTGTTTGACTGGCAGGGTTTCGAGTTAAGGTCAGTCGTGAGATAACCCGGGTATTTTCTTCAGTTAAGTTAAAGTTTAGATCAACACTACTAATCAGAAAGTCTGGAACAGTGTAATCTTTCAGATAAATGGTTTGTGGGTTAGCTTCGCGCATTCTTATACCTGCTGTTATATTGTTTTTGTGTTGCAAAAATAGCGATTAAAACCCACGCCATGATGAAGCTGACTCCGCCTATCGGGGTAATTATACCTATCCACTTTAAATCGAGTATGGCCAGGAGGTAGAGACTGCCAGAAAATACAATAATACCTATAAACATCAACCAGCCGGACCAATAGATTAATTTAGATTCAGCGGCTTGGTGATGTACTAAGGCAATACCCATTAAACCCAGTGCGTGCCACATTTGGTAAGTCACGCCGGTTTGATAAACGGTTAACAGTTCGGGGCTTAAAATATTTTTTAAACCATGAGCACCAAAAGCCCCCAAGCCAACACCTGTCATAGCACTCAGTGCGGCAAGAAGCAAAAAAACAGATTTCATATTATTTCTCCATAAGTCTAGGCATTAGTTGCACCAAGTTACAGGGGCGAGTCCGATAATCAAGCTGATCCTTAATTAAAGCGTCCCATGCTGTTCTACAGGCCCCGGAGGAACCGGGCAGGCAAAATACATAAGTGCCGTTTGCAACGCCTGCGAGTGCTCTGGATTGAATCGTTGAGGTTTTAATATCCTGATAGGATAGCCATCTAAAGGTTTCACCAAAACCATCCAATACTTTGTCTAATAGAGGAGTAACGGCTTCTGGCGTGCCATCTCTACCGGTGACGCCGGTTCCTCCCGTGCTGATGATTACATTGATGTTATCTCTGGCAATCCAATGTGAAACAACGGCTCTGATTTGATAAATATTATCCGGTACGATGATTTTTTCCTGAACAAGGTGTCCGGTTTCCGTAGCGCGATCGACCAATGTTTTACCTGAAGTATCATCGGCATCGGTGCGGGTATCTGAAACCACTAATATGGCAATATTTAAGGGAATAAAGTGTCTATCGTTCATACTTAATTAAAAAAGACAAAAGGTAACGGCGAAAGGTAACGTGAGTTATGACCTTTCGCCTGTTTTTTTATCATCTTAACACAACAAAGAAGCCTTCTTGATCGCGTTGGATATTAATTAGTAAGGCATTAACAGGGTCAACAACCTTTTTTAATTCTTCAAGGTTATTCACCCGATAACGATTGGCTGAAACGATAATATCACCGGGCCGTAAGCCAACCTTCCAAGCGTAGGATGATGATTGTATCTTTTCAATTAAGACGCCTTCTACTTGATCTTTTTGGGTCGCTGTTAATAAGGTGCCTTTTAGAAGAGGGTGTAATTTTTCACCCGCTAGTTGAGGAAGTGCTTGTTTGCCTATGGTAGCAACCACTGATTTTTTCTCATTACCACGGAAATATTCAATATTAACATGATCACCAATTTGTAATAAGCCTACGATATTACGGATATCCTGGCTACTCTTGACCTGTTTTCCATTGGCGCTGACAATAATGTCGCCGGGTTCCAAGCCTGCGTCTGCTGCAGGCGAATTATTTTCAATACGGCTGATAGCCGCGCCGTGTTTGTTATCCAGATTAAAAGCATTCACCAGTTCCGGCGTTAAATCCTGGGTGGTAACACCAAGCAAGCCTCGTTTAACTACGCCATGTTTAACCAGTACGTCTTTAATGGGCATAATCATATTGGTGGGTATCGCAAAACCTATACCCACGTTGCCGCCAGTGGGCGCCAGAATAGCCGTATTCATGCCAATCAGTTCGCCCCGTAGATTAACGAGTGCGCCCCCTGAATTGCCCGGGTTAATAGAGGCGTCAGTTTGAATAAAGTCTTCATAACCCTCAATACCCAGGCCTGAACGACCCAAGGCGCTAACAATGCCGGAGGTTACGGTTTGTCCCAAGCCAAAGGGGTTACCAATGGCGACTACAAAGTCACCGACTTTAAGTTGGCTAGAGTCTGCAATAGGTAGTTGAGTTAAGTTATTGGCGGGTACTTTAATAATTGCTATATCCGCTTCTGGGTCAGTGCCTATTAGCTCTGCATTGAGTTGGCGACCATCCGTCAGGGTGACCAGAATCTTGTCAGCTTTATCAATCACATGATTATTGGTCAGTACCAAGCCCTGGTTGCTGTCGATAATAACACCAGAACCCAAGCTGTTCTTTTGTTGCTGACGAGACTGATTGGGAACATTAAAAAATTGCCTAAAATACGGGTCCTGCATTAACGGATTTTCGTTAACTTGTATATTTGTAGAGGTCGAAATATTGACCACTGCCGGCATGCTGTGTTCTAGCATAGGGGCCAATGAGGGGAGTGCTTGTCCATCCACAAAAGGAGGCAGTCCGGCGGCTATCGATGGTAAGGGAGTCGATAAGCAAACGGAAACGATAGACCTTAATAGCAGTTGTTTTATGAATGCTTGTTTCATCAGGAGTTCTCAGGGCTAGTTAAACATGAATGACAGACAATATAAGTATAAAAATGTTTAATACAAGAGTACGCTTAAGTTAAAAAAGAACTCATAAATAAAAGAGCGAGGTGATACACCCCCGCGCTAACCTGTCTATTTTGCAATGTGTATAATGAAGGCCATCCAATGACGGGAGCACAACGACTATGAAAACACTTTTATTAGAGATAGACGAATCTATTTACACACAAGTAATTGGTTTTTTACAGATATTACCTGAACAGAAATGCCATATTATTGAAACATCCCAATCAGTGAATGGAGAGGAGAAAACACTCGACATTTGCTCAGCGTTTGGCATAGTAAAAACACCCATAACCGCTTCACTCGCGGAGCTTAGGCAAGGCATGGTCGCAGGGGCAATTGATGATTGCCATTGATACGAATGTTCTAGTCCGAATTATTGTTGAAGATGTCGGGCAAGCGGAACAAACGAAAATAGCGCGTGAGTTAGCTAAGACGGCACAAAAAATTTACCTTACTCAAATCGTGCAAGTTGAAACTACCTGGGTATTAGCAAAGGTATATAAGTTAAATAAACCTGATTTAATTGCAGCACTTGACCACTTACTTGAAAATCCAGCTTTTGTTTTACAAAACCTTGAATCATTTCAAACTGCACTGGGATTATTTAAACAAAGTCAGGCTGATTTTGCGGATTGTTTGATCTTGGTTGAAAGTCAGCATGTTCAAACGATGCTGTATACCTTTGATAAACGTCTAGGCAAGCACCCGGACACCAGCTTAATATGACAATATGAGTAAATATTTTCGAAAACGGCTTGCCCTTGTTTATTCTTGCTTACCCTCTTGCTTACCTTCTTCGAGTCCTTCGGCAGAAGCTTCCTGATAAAAACGGGGTTGTCTTAACTGTGGTAACTTATAAACCAAAATAGTTTCAATAAAATCCAAGCCATCCACTTTACTATGCAACGGTGAAATGCGGAGACAGCACCGGTGCAAGCCCCTAATGTCGATAGTGAAGTGCGGGCATGTTGTCCTTGCGATTCTTCCAGTTATTGCCTGATTAAGCCAGAATGCAACCCTTACATGCCCTAACTTCGTATAAGGATTGCCCTAATGTTACCGGTGAAAAGTGCAGGGTTCGTGAGTTAGAGTTTGGGTTGTATATACGATCGGTGCTAATGATAACGGCGAGTGATGATGCTTCAGTCCCTGAGCTGCAGGCACAGCATATAAGGACTTATAAAAAACCCTAAAAAAATATTATTTTATTTCCCACAAGTGATCAAAAGTAGACTATGCTTCTCATCAGGGCAACCGCCTTTTTAGAGTGGTGCGTGAATGAGTTACCTTGCCAGCACTCTTATCATTTGATGGAGAACAATATGCAAGCTAAATTGATAGTCAGTCTTGATCGCTTAAGTGAGGTCGAATATTTGGCTAAAGCGGGTACTATCTTAGCCGCTTTAACAGGGAATCCGAATTATTCAGAGCCGTGGATAGTGCAAGTCCCAACATTGCAGCAACTGGCAAGTGCTTATAATGATTACCAAACCGCCTACCATGATGCTTTAACTAAAGACACGCTTAAAATAGCGTTGCGTGACAGCTTTCGGGTTGTTTTGACTGCCCTCCTTAAACAATTGGCGCCTTATTTAGAAGTGGTTGCTCAAGGTAATATCAAGATACTATCCACCACTGGATATGATTTACGTCACGATATAACCCATACTCAAGGCAGTGATCCTTTGCCACCGCCTGACAATTTCCAGGTTACTTATGGTGTGATCAGTGGCACTTTGATTGCTCGTGTCGCCCAGTTGACCGGCGCAGCGAGTTATGACGTGCAAATCACTCAAGGTGATCCCATGATAGAAAGTAACTGGCAACACTTCATATCATCTAAAAACTGTAGCCATATCTTACTGGAGGGCTTGATACCCACACAGACTTATTGGCTGCGTATTAGGGGCGTTGGCGGCAATGGTCTGGGCGCCTGGAGTAATTTGTTGAGTATTATTGTGGTTTAGAGGGGGTTGTAGGGTGATTTGAAGAAATGGGCAGGGTGAAAGCTCTGCCTTTTTTAATTGGGGACATGATGTTGACCACGGCTGACATGCAATGTTCGAGAAAGAACTCGCTTATTGTCATTATCAAACCCGACCAGCGCGCCGTTACTAACACAATCCAGAACAACGCCACCTTAAAAGAAAGCCATTTTGTCATCCGATGAATCCACGATAGAATTGGGTGCGGGTAAGAATAGGGTAAACATGATTAAGTATTGGGAGCGGAGCCTCATTCCTGTTAGAAGAAAACACTGAAGGTTTAGAAGCGACTAAATTAACTATAGCTATTTTTTCTGAAAAGGGCTGAAATCAATATCTTGAAGATGATGTGACTACTTGGTTAATTCAAAGTAAATATTGATATACTCACGCATTAAAATCTAACGTCGCAGATAAATATCAAATAACTATGATAACTTCATTCCACGCGAAATATTTTGCATACGAACTAACACGGCAACATGCAGCTAATGACGGTGGTCGATTATCACAAGCTTTATTTGATGCGCTAAAACAAGAAATGGATGAAAGCATTAGAGATAGGATGAACCAAACCCGTGAACAACTGCTAGAAAATTTTGACGAAGAGGTACACGAACGCTTACGTGTACAATTAAATAATACTAATGCGCAATTAGATCGGTTTAGTAAAAGATTTTGGGCACTGTCGCAATTTATTTTGGCAGAAAAGGCATCCTTTAATGATGAAGCGTTGGTTTTTGATCTTGAGCAACCACCATTAGAAACCATACCCAAGGGGCATTATCATCTGATATCAAAAACACGACCTAGCGAAAATCAAGATAAGGTGGCTGAAAAGCCCGTTGATTATAGCGGTCATTTATATCGCCTCTCTCACCCCTTGGGTGAATTTGTTATTGATCAAGCTAAGAAGCTAGAAACTGCTTCTGCCAGTATCGTTTTTAATATCTCTGTGCATCCAACTCGCTTGCATGTTATTGAACAACTAAAAGGTAAACACGGCTATTTAACCTTGCAGTTTTTAGCGATTGATAGCTATGAGCGGGAAGAGTTTTTACTCTTTTCTGCCTTAGATGATCAAGGGCAATCACTAGAGCAAGAAACGTGTGAAAAACTTTTTAACTGCATTGCAGAAAATAAATGGGTAAGTAATATACCGGACGATGTAGACCAACGCTTGGCTTTAGAATTAGAAAGACATACCAAAGCGACCATAAGCCAATCCTTAGAAGCGAATCATAAATATTTTAATGAAGCCCGTGAAAAGCTAGAAAAATGGGCTGATGATCTAGTGTTAGTGGCTGAGAAAGCACTCAAAGATACTAAAGAACAAATTAAAATCTTACAACGACAAGCGAGGCTCGCCAATAATCTAGATGAACAACATGACCTACAGCAAAAGATACAAAGTCTTGAAAAACAACAACGCCGCCAGCGCCAAGAAATCTTTAAGGTCGAAGACAGCATTATCGACAAACGTGATGAACTGATCAATGCCCTTGAAAAGCGACTGACCCAACAATCACACACAGAACGCTTATTCACTATTGAATGGGCAGTCATTTAATTAAAACTCAATACTCTATCAATTCGATTATTTACAGGATAAATCATGATGAATGCCCTTACTTTCAGCTTTGCCCGTAAAAACCTTGCTGAGGTTATGCGAACCGTCAGCGATGACCACGCACCTGTCGTAGTCACCCATCAAAACGCTAAACCGGTAGTTATTATGTCGCTTGAGGATTATCAAAGCCTTGAAGAAACCAGTTATTTATTAAGAAATTCAACAGGTGCACACAGATTACTTGAAGCCGTTGAAGAATTACGCGCAGGCAAAGGTGACATCAGAGAATTACTCAATGATGATTAAATTCTCCAGCAAAGGTTGGGAGGACTACCTTTACTGGCAAGTAACAGATAAAGCACTGCTTAAACGCATTAATATGCTGATAAAAGAAATTGAACGCGAACCTTTTACTGGCAAAGGCAAACCAGAACCTTTAAAACACCAGTTATCAGGTTTTTGGTCACGTCGTATCGACGCACAACATCGTTTGGTTTATAGCTTTGAAGCAGATACCTTACTCATTGCACAATGTCGGGATCATTATTAAAGCTGCGAACTTAAACACATCACATATCTACCCGCATACTTCGATCGTTGTAAGTAGTGTGGGTAAAATTTATAAACGGAACTAGCTATGAGTACGACTGATAAAAATCGCAACCGCCTGATCACTTTACTTAAAGAATTGTTCCAGTTAGATCAACCTGAACTGGATTTTGGTCTGTATAAAATCATGCACGCGAAAAGTGAGCAGATCACTACGTTTTTGCAAAGTGATTTACTCAAGGAAATCGAAGCTGCTTTTGGAGAAGTTGATCAACAACATGCGGCTGAAGCCAAAGCTAACTATGAAGCCGCCATAGAGCAAGCTAAAAAGTTTGGCGCACCCAATCCAGATGAGACACCGGGCGTTCAAGAAGCTAAAAGCGCTTACGAAAATGCAAAAGACAAGGGCAACGCAGAAAACGAAATCTATGATCATTTATATCGCTTTTTTGAGCGGTATTACGACAGCGGTGATTTTATGTCACGGCGTTATTACGCGCGTGAAAGTGACAGCCGTGCCGCCCCTTACTCGGTGCCTTATGATGGTCGAGAAGTTTACTTACATTGGGCCAACAAAGATCAGTATTACATAAAAAGTACTGAGTATCTCAGTAACTATACCTTTGAATTAAATGCCGCCATTAGACAAGAGGCACAAAAAAACCAGGGGGCAGGTTTAGATGCTTTTGCAACACGGGAAGATGAAACAGAATTAAAGGTGCATTTTAGAATTATTGAAGCCAGCGAAGGTGAGCACGGTAATATTAAAGCGGCAAGTGATCAAAAACGCTTTTTTCATATACATAAACAAGCGCCGATTCTGTTAGAAAATGGTGAGTTAGTCATTCAATTTCATTACCGCTCTGACGCTGAAAAAACCGGGCAAGATAATAAGTGGCAAGAAAAGTTATTAGAACAAGCCGAAATTGCTATTTTAAATGCACTTAAAGAAGAAGCGTCTGCCAACGATTTTTTACAAGGCTTACAACGTCTTGCACCTACCGATAGTAAAGCTAAACGCACGTTATTAGGTAAATATCTCTATCAATACAGCACCCGTAATACGATGGATTATTTTATCCATAAAGACTTGGGCGGTTTTATGCGCCGCGAGTTGGATTTTTATATCAAGAACGAGATCATGCGCCTTGATGATATAGAAAATGCTGATGCACCAAAAGTGGAACAGTATTTGGCGCAAATTCGTGTTTTACGTCGCATTGCCCAGCAATTGATTGCCTTTCTGTCACAACTCGAAGACTTTCAACTTAAGTTGTGGCTCAAGAAGAAATTTGTTACTGAAACAAATTACTGCATCACGCTCGATAGAGTACCGGAAAAATTCTATGCCGAGATTGCTGCCAATGACAAACAGCGAGAGGAATGGGTAAAGCTGTTTATCATTGATGAAATCAAAGAAGACTTGGTTAATCCCGTCTATAGCGATCCGCTGACATTCGAATTTCTCAAAGCCAATCCCTATCTGCTGGTGGATACGGCCCTATTTGATGAAGATTTCAAACAAAAACTACTGGCTGAAATACCCGATTTGGACGCGCAATGCGATGGTGTGTTGATTCATTCGGAGAACTTTCAGGCCTTAGGTTTGATGCAAAAAAAGTATCGGGAACAGGTGAAGTGTATTTATATTGATCCGCCTTACAACACGGGTGGGGATGGCTTTGCTTATAAAGATAGTTATCAGCATGCATCATGGTTAACCATGATATCGGAGAGATTGTCCGCATCATATAGTTTACTTGCTCGAAAAAGCGTGCTTTTCACAAGCATAGATGCTATTGAGAGAACTCATCTTGAAAAAGCCTTGGATATGGTATTTGGCAGGGAAAATCGAGTTGAAGAAGTTATATGGGTACAAAACACTACAAAGAATCAGTCGCCTACCTATTCGACTAACCATGAGTATGTAGAGGTTTACTCCAAGGAAATTAGAGAAGTTAAGTCCGATTTTTCTATGTTTCGTGAGTCAAAGCAAGGCTTTGCCGAGATAATGGCTGTAGTTGAAGAATTAAACCCCAAATATCCGCCATTACTTGATATTGAGACCGCACTAAAAAACCTGTACCGAGCGCATAAGGCGGAAATAGCTTCGGAGGGGAGTGACAGTATTGACGAATGGAAGGGTATATATAATTACAATCGTGCAGAATATCGCAGTCTCTCTGGTGAATATGTGCCAGAAACTGATGCCAGAAAACGCGCCGCAAAGATCTGGATTTGGAGAGAAGTTGATACATCAATGCCCCAAGTAAAAGAAGACTCTCAGAAGACTGAATTTCGTGATCCAGAAAATCCGGCATTCAGATTTTATACACCACTTCATCCAATCGCAGAAAAACCTTGTCCTGCTCCAAAGAGAGGATGGGCATGGCCGTTCGATCCGCATGAAAAACAACAAAACTGCTTTTCCAAGTTGGCTAAGGATAAGCGCATTGCATGGGGTGAAGATGAAAACAAAATCCCACAAAGGAAAAGTTTTCTTCACGAGGTTGAGACGAACGTCTCTAAATCAGTTATCAATGATTACACCGATGGCGAGAAAGAACTCACTAACCTGTTTGGTAAAACCAGAATTTTTGGCGGACCAAAACCTACCACGTTAATTAGTCGATTTTTTCAACAAGCCTCTGTGTCAAATGAGCTCGTTTGTGATTTTTTTGCAGGATCTGGAACAACTGGCGAAGCTCTCATTAAATTGAATCATAATGATAAAGTTAGGCGGAAGTTTATTCTCATCGAAATGGGAGATCATTTTAAAACAATACTTAAACCCCGCATCCAAAAAGTCGTTTACTCCAAAGACTGGAAAGACGGTAAACCGGTTTCCCGCGAGGGCCTCAGCCACTGCTTTAAAACCCTGCGCCTTGAAAGCTATGAAGACACCCTGAATAATCTGATACTGAAAGCCGACAGCAGCCGTGATACCGCGTTAGCCAATAACGCTGACCTACAACGAGACTACCTGCTTAATTATTTCCTGGATGTGGAAACCCAGGCCAGCCAAAGTTTGCTGAATATCGCTAATTTCCGAGATCCGACGGCTTATAAGATGAATATCAAAAAGCCGGGTAGTGAAGAGCAAAGACTACAAGCCATCGATTTAATTGAAACCTTCAATTGGTTGATCGGTTTGTGGGTATCCAACATAGCCGCACCGCATAGCTTTAGTGCGGAATTTGAGCGTGAACAAGATCCCGATTTACCTAAAGACCAAAAGACGCGTTTAATTTGCAAACGCTTAAAAGTGGATGATCAGGGTGATTACTGGTTCCGCTTAATCGAGGGGTATACCTTAAAAGTACCCGGTGATGAAACCTCTAAAGTAGCAACCTTAATTATTTGGCGTAAGCAAACCGCTGATGCAGAAAAAGATAATGTGGTGTTACAAAAGTTTCTGATGGATAAATTAGGTATTTCACCGCGAGCGCAGACTTACGATGTCATTTATATTAATGGTAGTCATACCTTGCCTAATCCGGTGGTAGAAGGTGAAAAAACTAAAGTACGCTTGATTGAAGAAGCTTTCCATAATGCCATGTGGTCTGGAGAGTAAGCGATGGCTGTTAAAGCAAAAGCCCCCTCCAAAAAACAGAAAGTCGATACACTTAATTTTACCGATAAGTTGGTATTGAACCAATGGCTTATTTCGTTGTTTGGTGTAGACATGTTTGCTGTCTATAAAGACGGCAACCGTGAAGTACGCCCCATGCAGTTTTTAGCCAAACAATTACGAGATTGCCGAGAAGGTTTAGATGCGGATAATCTGCATTTTTTTTACCAGCAATTAAAACTTACACACCAACCGCAAGCGGCGTTACATCCAAATGCTTTATTACAATACGAGCAAAATATTGTTAACCATACTCAATGGCTCAACGAAGGCAGAGAGCGACCGATTGAATGGAAATATTATCAGTGGCTATCGTTGTTGTTTGCTGAAATTTACCTGCATCAGTATTTTTCTGACCGCGAAAAACTACTGGAACAGTTGAATGACTATGTTCGGCAATTTAACGCACACTGGGCGAGTCGCAAAGTACCCATGTTTACGGGTATTAGCGAGTACAGCTTAGAAGAGTTAAATAAACTTTGCCTGCAAAATGCCACCGGCTCCGGTAAAACCTTGCTGATGCACGTTAATTATCGCCAGTTTGCGCACTACGCCAAAGAAGCGGGCCAACATGATTTGGTTTCTCGCACCTTATTAATTACGCCCAATGAAGGTTTAAGCAGTCAACATGAGCAGGAGTTATTACAAAGCGGTATAGAAGTTTCACGTTTAGTTTTGGATAACAATGCCATTGGTTCAACCAGCGGGATTTTTAGTAGTGATTATGGTCATTTAACGCGCATTGATTATATAGAAATCACTAAGCTAGGCGATAAAGATGGCCCCAATACCATTGCTACGCGTAATTTGGGGGATCAGAATCTTATTCTAGTAGATGAAGGTCATCGCGGCATGGGCAAATCCGACGAAGAAGGCTGGATGAAACAACGGGAACGCTTGGTAGAAAAAGGCTTTGCTTTTGAATATTCAGCCACTTTTAAAGAAGCCGTTAAAGCGGCTAATAATGCCAAAATTGAAGAAAGCTATGCCAAAGCCGTGTTGTTTGATTATTCGTATCGCTACTTTTACGAAGATGGTTATGGCAAAGATTACCGTATTTTTAATATCCCCAAATCACAAGCCGATCATGAATTTATCTATTTGACCGCGTGTCTGCTGGGCTTCTATCAGCAACTCCGTTTGTATAAAGAGCGTAAAGCAGAGTATGCCGAATACAATATTGAAAAACCGCTCTGGGTTTTTGTGGGTTCTAGCGTATCGGGAAATAAAAAGAAAACCGTTGATGAGGAAGCAACTGTTTCTGACTTAGTGCGGGTATTGGCGTTTTTTGCTACGTTCCTTGAAAAACCCAAAGATGCTATTCGGGCGATTGATGTTTTATTAAAACAAGATGGCATGGCTTCGGGGTTGCTGGATAATTCGGGGCACGATATTTTTAATGGTGCATTTTTGTTTTTACGTCAACGTCTGCTCAAAAGCGAAAAGCCCGAGGATATTCATGCCGATATTTTAGATAGCCTGTTTAACAATCGTGCCGGTGGGCAGTTGCAGTTATTGCGCTTAAAAGGTGATAGTGGTGAATTGCTGTTAAAGGCGGGTAATAGTGTACAGCATTTTGGCTTAATTAACGTGGGAGATGCCTTAGGTCTCGCTAAACATGTTGAAGACGAGTGCGCTAAAGGTAACTGTCCAGCTATTGTGGTTGATGATAGTGATTTTATCGCAGCCCAATTTGCCAGTGTTAAAGAATCCTCATCCCCCATTAATTTATTGATAGGGGCTAAGAAATTTGTTGAAGGTTGGGATTGTTGGCGGGTAAGCACGTTGGGTTTAATGCGAGTCGGGCGTAGCGAAGGCTCACAAATCATTCAGTTATTTGGTCGTGGTGTGCGTTTAAAGGGGCACAGTTGGTCATTAAAAAGATCAAGAGCGGCAACACCGGCAAAACAGCCTGAATACATTCATTATATTGAGACGCTTAATGTTTTTGGTGTGCAAGCGGATTTTATGGAAAAGTTTCGTGATTTCTTAAAAGACGAAGGTTTGCCGGGTAATGATAGTAAGGAAGTGTTCAGGATTCCGATGAATGTGACTTATGATTTTGGCCAACAATTAAAAGTCATACGCCCAAAACGAAAGGCTAAGGATGGTCGTGAATATAATTTTAATCGTGATGGTGCGATGCCTCTTTTTGGAGGCGTGCCTGATTATTTAACTAAAAACCGCATTGAAGTGGATTGGTATCCTAAGATACAGTCCATTGTTTCTAGCACTACCCGTTTGGCAGGTGCCGTTATTTTGAGACATGAGGCTGTCTTTACTGAGCAGCATATTGCTTTTCTTGATATCAACAAATTATATTTTGAGTTAGAGCAATTTAAGGCAAGAGAGAATCTTTATAGCTTAATCATAGTACCTTCTGCTGTGCGCAGTCTCTTATTGAGAAACGATTGGTATAGTCTGTATCTACCAAAAGAACTGATTACCTTAAACAGCTATGCGAATGTCCGTATTTGGAATCAGATAGCCCTAGAGTTACTGAAAAGATATTGCAAAAAATAGGCATCCTTCATAGCGGCCTAAAAGTAGTTGACACTTTTGATGTCAATAAAAAATTAACAACAAGCTACCGTAGCCATTAAAAAACGGCCAGTGACTTTAAAGA
>Ga0118677_10007789_pt1 | contig 17520 bp, 13 predicted proteins | sample AliMusrvi5mmetaG_FD_86154 | JGI IMG/M metagenome (GOLD analysis project Ga0118677, IMG submission 86154) | reverse complement strand
GTATATGAGGGGATTGAATAAGGTGATGATGCAATTTTCTCTGGTGTTATGATCGTTAAGTGCTCAAGGAATGAGCTTCAAAGTCATTCATGAGCCATCGCAATCGCCTTGCTGTACTGGCTTGGTGTCCACACACCCATAAGCCAGACAATGTCAAACTTGCAGGATGCAATAAAGGAAAATTCCTCATCTGGAACAGTACCGAGGGTTACAGAGTAATTGTGTTCGACGCTGAGTTTCTGCAGCCAGATCCTGGTATTGATTTCGTAAACAAGAGAAAACATTGGATTTTGATTCTTTATGTATGGGCAAGAGTTTGTACTTAAATATAATAACTCTTGAAGCCAATATTGAGCATGCCGGGCATTAAAAAAGTCGAAGTGTTACTGGCAGATGATTTGTTGGAGAGTAATTTGTAAAAAGGGTAAAGTTATACGAAATTCAACAGGAGATTTTGGCGCGGAATGGTCTAAAAAAGAAATATACAGAGATGCGCTTTAACTGTTAACGGGTGTTCAGAAGTATTGACGGATTTTTTAAACGATCTCAATGATGTACAGCGCAATGCTGTTATTTCCACTTCCGGGCCTGTGATGGTTTTAGCGGGAGCTGGTTCCGGCAAAACAAGGGTGATAACCTATCGTATTGCCTATCTTATCAACGAACAAGGGATTGCGCCCCACAATATTCTGGCACTTACCTTTACCAACAAGGCCGCTGGCGAGATGCGTCATCGTGTAGATGCCCTTCTTCACCAAGGCAATTCCTCTGGTTTGTGGATAGGAACTTTTCATTCGATTTTTGCACGTCTTCTTCGAAATTATATTGAGTTGATTGGTTACAACCGGAACTTTTCAATTTTTGACACTGATGACAGTAAAAGTTTGATCCGACAGTCTATGGCAGATCTCAACATTTCCGTTGATTCAGTGCCGGTCAATACGGTTCAGGGAATGATAAGCAGGGCAAAAAATAGCTTTATTCTGCCGGTTGAATTTCATCGCAATGCCAGCGAATATAACCAGCAGAAGGCATCACTTGTTTATGATTTGTACACCAGAAAGCTGAAAGAGAATAACGCCCTTGATTTCGATGACCTGCTTATCAAGCCGATTGAACTCTTCAATGCCCATCCTGAAGTTCTCAATGAGCTGCAGGACTCTTTCCGTTATATCATGATCGATGAGTATCAGGATACCAATAGGGCGCAGTACCTTGTTGCCAAAATGCTTGGCGCAAAGCACCGCAATATTTTTGTTGTGGGTGATGATGCACAGTCGATCTACTCTTGGCGTGGTGCTGATATCTCTAATATTCTGAATTTCCAGGACGACTATAATGATGCGTTGACTTTCAAGCTTGTCGAGAATTATCGGAGTACCGGTAATATTCTCAAGGCTGCAAACAGTGTTATTGGCCGCAATCTCAGGCAAATTAAAAAAGAGCTGGTTTCAAATCGGGATGATGGTGAACCATTGACGTTAATCGAGGCATATAATGAGCGTAATGAAGCTGAGAGGGTAGGAGCGCAGATTTTTACTTTACGTCAGAAGCAGGGATATGAGTTCAGAAGTTTTGCTGTTTTTTACCGCACCAATGCCCAGTCGCGGGTGGTTGAGGATGTTATGAGGCAGAACAAGATTCCCTACAGATTGTTTGGGAGCGTGTCGTTTTACAAGCGCAAAGAGATTAAGGACGCAGTCGCCTATCTTCGTTTTATTCTTAATGAGCGTGACAGCGAATCGCTATTGAGAATTATCAATTTTCCACCCCGAAAAATAGGTGATGTCAGTATTAGCAAGCTTAGGGAGTTTGCTGAAGAGCGTGACATCAGCCTTTACGATGCTATCATAAGGGCTGATGAGGGAGGCTTCCCTGCTCGACTGGTCAATGCTCTCACCTCTTTCAGTAGTGTTATTGAGGCCCTCAAGGGGTTGGCAGTCAACGGTACGGTGTACGAAGTTCTGACGGAGCTTTTCAATCTGACCTCAATTCCGTTGTTGCTGCAGGCGGAAAATACTCCTGAATCGCTGGCACGTCACGAAAACCTTCAGGAGCTGCTCTCCATGGCAAGGGATTTTTCAGACCATAACCCCGATGCGGGTTCACTTGGAGATTTTCTGGAGAATATCTCTCTTGCTTCTGACTATGAAGAGACGCAGGATTCTGACAACTATGTTTCACTGATGACGGTACATGCGGCCAAGGGTCTTGAGTTTCCTGTTGTGTTTATTACTGGTCTTGAGGAAAGGCTTTTTCCTTTGCACTGTTATGAGCCAGAAGAGCTTGAGGAGGAGCGTAGACTTTTTTATGTAGCAATGACGAGGGCGCAGGAAAAGATATTTCTCTCATGGGCGCAGAGTCGCTACCAGTATGGGCAGTTACATCACTCTCTACCGTCAATGTTTATCAGTGAAATCGACTCTTCGATAGTCCAGACAGAGGGAGGTGGTTTTCTTTCAGACCGATCAGCGAAGGAGAGGCCCGCTTCCGGGTTATCATCCATGTCGAGAGGTTATCAGCAAAAAATAACAATACCTTCTGGGCCAACAGAAATGACTAAGCCGTCTCGTCCTGCCCTTCGTGAAGGGGTGATGGTGCATCATGCTCTTTTTGGTCCAGGTGTTGTGCTTGATGTTCAGGGAACCGGGATAAAACAAAAAGTTAAGATAACCTTTCGCAATGCAGGGGAAAAGACGCTGATGGTGCAGTATGCCAATCTGAAAATTCAGTAGTATGAAGATAATTTTCGGTGTTCAGGGTACGGGAAATGGTCATATCAGTCGAAGTCGTGAACTGGTTCAGAAACTCAGGTTTGATGGACATGATGTGGAGGTTATCATCAGTGGCAGAAAAGAGGATGAGTTGAAAGAGATAGAGATTTTTGCGCCTTACCGGGTAATGAAGGGAATGACCCTCGTAACCTACAAGGGAAAGTTGAACTATATTGATACCATGTTCAAGCTTGATCCGGTAAGTCTGTTGTCGGATATCGTGATGTTGGAAACCTCTGGTACTGACTTGATTATTACAGATTTTGAGCCGATTACATCCATGGCTGCAAAACTAAAAAATATTCCCTCTATAGGATTTGGTCATCAGTACGCCTTTCAGTACGATATTCCCATAGCACGTGGAACATTTTTTGAGAAATACGCTTTACTGAATTTTGCGCCCGCCCAGTACAATGCAGGGCTTCACTGGCATCATTTTAATCAACCGATTTTTCCGCCAGTTATTCCGCAGACGCTCTATGAACGTAAATCCCTGACCGTTGTCAAAGAGAAAGTTCTTGTGTATCTCCCTTTTGAAGAGGTGGCGGATATCTTGCTCTTTCTTGATCCGTTTTCGGGATTCGAGTTTTTTATCTATGGAAAGGTGCAGGAAAATCGTGATGAGGGGCATCTGCATTTCAGAACCTATTCCCGTGAAGGGTTTCTCATTGATTTGATGGAGAGTAACGGAGTTGTATGCAATGCGGGATTCGAGCTTCCGGGTGAGGCGCTCCATTTGGGAAAGAAGCTGTTGCTCAGGCCTCTTGACGGGCAGATTGAGCAGCAATCCAATGCGCTTGGAATGGTGCAGCTCGGGTATGGTATGGCCATGGATAGCCTTGATGAATCTATTTTGGCCGACTGGTTGCAGAAGCCAGGACGGGAATCATTGCGTTATGCGAGAACGGTAGACTATATTGCTGAATGGATTGACTGTGGGCATTGGGAAGAGCTCTCGAAATATACTGCTGCAGCTTGGGCGGAAAAATCTTGATTTTTATAACCATGAAATTCAGGGATCTTGTAACGAAGTGCCGGAGTTATCGGCGATTTGACGGTAACTTTCTGGTTACAGAGGAAACTTTGCGCGAGCTTGTTGAGCTTGCCTGCTATGTCCCTTCCGCCAGAAATCTTCAGCCACTGAAATATATTGCGGTTTGTGATCCTTCGGTTGTTGCGGAGATTTATCCTTGCCTCGCATGGGCGGGCTATCTTGCTGACTGGCCAGGTCCGGTTGACGGCGAACGTCCAACGGCTTTTATTGTCATGCTTGGTGATTTTGGAATAACCAAAGATTTTGCCTGCGACAGTGGTATTGCAGCTCAGACCATTCTTCTTGGCGCAACGGTCTCGGGTCTTGGCGGTTGTATTATTGGCGCTTTTCAAAGAAAACAAATCAGGGAATTACTAAAGATTCCTGAGAGCTTTTCACCGCTCATGGTCATTGCTTTAGGAAAACCTGTCGAAACGGTGGTTATTGACCAGATGTCGAATAATGATTCAGTTCGTTACTTCAGGGATGCGAACGATATTCATCATGTGCCCAAAAGAGTTATTGATGATGTGCTCTTGAATTTTATATAATCAGAGCAACTCCGATCAGGTATTGCAGAAAAAGATTGTTCTTCTCTAAGCAGAGGAAAAATGGTACCTTAAAAACTATGTTTTTTCTCTTCTTGGAAGAGAAGAGGCCTTTTTGATTCTTGAGCTTTAATCAGGGGATTTTTTATGTTGTCGAGGGACTTAACGGAAGGCCAGTCACAGACCAGAGTTATCATTTATTCAGGAAAGGGTGGAACTGGAAAAACCACCATTTCATCATCGACTGCGGTTGCTCTTGCAAGGCAGAACAAGAAAGTGCTGATCATGTCCTCCGATCCGGCACATTCGCTTTCAGATGTTTTTAATACACGGATAAGCCGCAACGATCCCCAGAAGATTGAAGGAAATCTGTACGGTCTCGAAGTCGACACGATTTACGAGCTGAAAAAGAACATGTCCGGTTTTCAGAAGTTTGTCTCTTCCTCTTATAAAAACAAGGGAATTGACAGTGGTATGGCTTCTGAGCTGACTACACAGCCCGGTCTTGACGAGATTTTCGCCTTGAGCCGCCTGCTTGATGAAGCACAGTCTGGCAAATGGGATGCCGTTGTGCTTGATACTTCCCCGACAGGCAATACGCTCCGCCTGCTCGCCTATCCGGAAATTATTATCGGTGGAAATATGGGCAAGCAGTTTTTCAAGCTCTACAAAAGCATGTCGTCGCTGGCACGTCCGTTGAATGGAAAATCAATCCCTGATGATGAGTTTTTTAACGAGATCAATGTACTGCTCAAGCAGATGGAGGACATTAACAAGTTCATTCTCAGTCCGGAGGTGACCTTCCGTTTGGTACTGAATCCTGAAAAACTTTCCATACTTGAAACAAAGCGAGCCTATACCTTTGTACATCTTTATGGCATCAATGTTGACGGTATTGTGATCAACAAAATTCTTCCTGCTTCCAAAACCGTTGGAGAGTACTTTGAGTTCTGGGCTGACCTGCACAGCAAATATCTGATGGAGATTGACCAATCTTTTTACCCTACCCCGGTTTTCCGCTGTCAATTGCAGAGGACTGAGCCGATAGGTACCGATGCCCTGCATGAAATCAGTAAACTGGTTTTTGGAGAGCAGGCACCTGACAAGATTTTTTATTCCGGAAAAAATTTCTGGATTGAAAGCAAGAAAAACGCTGTATCGGAAGACCAGCGTGAAGTTCTCTGTATCAAAATACCTTTTCTCCAGGATGCTGAAGAGGTAATTGTTGACAGGATGGGTACCGATATTGTGGTCACAGTTGATAGAGCCCAGAGGATCATAACCTTGCCAAGGGCTTTGTATAGTCTTGAAATGGAAAAGTATATCCGGGAGGATAATCTTCTGCGTGTGGTATTCAGGGAGATTCGTGTCGAAAAGGAGGAACAGGAGTTGAGTGTAAATAAAAATATGCTCGACAAGCTCCGTTCGATGAGGCGATTGAAAATATAAAATACGTATATAACGCATCAGGAAAGAGAAATTCAGGGGAAAGAGTTTAAATTTTCAAGGGAATCTTGTATCTTGAGTGTTTAAAGTGTCGAGTTAAAGGGAATTTACCCCAATCTTTGTTAAAGAATCAGCTTATATCATGTCCGAGAAAGCGCACTATGGTTTGTTGAAAGGGAAAAAGGGAATTGTTTTCGGTCCGCTTGATGAAAGCAGTATAGGCTGGCAGATCGCACTTAACGCCTACAGCGAGGGCGCAGAGATTGCTATTTCAAATGTCGCAGCCGCGTTGCGTTTCGGTAATATTGAAGAACTCTCGGTACTGTGCGGCAACGCCCCGATGATTGTTTGCGACGCATCCAAAAACGAGGATGTCGATAACTGTTTCAAAGAGTTGAAAGAAAAAATCGGTTCGGTTGATTTTATAGTCCATTCCATCGGAATGTCACAGAATATTCGCAAGCAGTTGCCTTATGAAGAGCTAAACTACGAGTGGTTTATCAAAACTCTTGATGTTTCGGCATTGTCGCTGCACAGGATTGTTTCTTATGCCCTGAAGAATGAGGCGATCAACCCTGGAGGAAGCATTCTCGCTCTCTCTTATATTGCGTCACAGAGAAATTACTGGACCTACTCCGATATGGGAGATGCGAAGTCACTGCTTGAATCCATTGTTCGCAGTTATGGACCACGGCTTGCCAGGAATGCTATCCGTATCAACACAATATCACAAAGTCCAACCTATACCAAGGCTGGAAGCGGTATTCCTGGGTTTGAGAAAATGTACGAATACAGTGATCTTATGTCTCCACTGGGAAATGCCTCAGCCAAAGAGTGTGCTGAGTATTCCATGACTATTCTCAGTGATCTTTCACGCAAGGTAACCATGCAGAACCTTTTCCACGATGGTGGTTACAGTTCAATGGGGGCTACCATTCCCATGATCAAGCTTGCCCATGAGGTGCTCAATGACAAAGAGCTTGCAGAGCGTGTAGGCCTTGATGAGTTTTTGCCTTCCTGAGTGAGTTTTTATCGGGGTGTAACGTTGTCGCTTGCTCCCCGGTTATGCTGAGGGACAAATAATGGACAAAGCAAAACAACTCTGCGCATAACTGACTTCGAGTACACAAAGCATCAGGGTTTAATGTGTTCTACTCGTTACAGTTGTTTATCGGAGGATTATCACAATATTATACTTTGTTTTCGCATTAATCTGGTTTTTCCCGATCTTGTGCGATTTCCTGAGAACTCTTTTTCGGGTATCTTTATTTTTATTTTTTTTAAATACTTAAAACGACAATAGAGATGGCAGAAACAGCAAAAATTATTTATACCAAAATTGATGAAGCGCCTGCACTGGCGACCTACTCTCTTCTTCCCATACTCAAAGCCTTTGCTAAGGGTAGCGGAGTTGGTTTTGAGCCTAAAGACATCTCTCTTGCAGGTAGAATTATTGCAAATTTTCCTGAAAATCTGACAGAGAGTCAGAGAATACCAGATTATCTGGCTGAATTGGGCGCACTTGCATTGACACCGGAAGCAAATATCATCAAGCTGCCGAATATCAGCGCATCAATTCCCCAGTTGAGGGCCGCTATCAAGGAGTTACAGGAGCATGGTTATAATATTCCTGATTACCCTGAGGCTCCCGCTAATGAAGCAGAAAAAGAGCTCCAGACAAGGTTTGCAAAGGTGCTTGGCAGTGCTGTAAACCCTGTGTTGCGTGAGGGAAATTCCGATCGTCGCGCGCCGCTTTCAGTAAAAGCGTTTGCCAAAAAGAATCCACATAAAATGGGGGCATGGAGCGGTGATTCAAAATCACATGTGGCCTTTATGACTGAAGGTGATTTTTACGGCAGTGAGAAGTCGGTGACTCTTGGCGATGCTACTACGGTAAAAATTGAGTTTGTTGACGGGGATGGCAAAACAACTGTTCTGAAAGATACTACTCCCTTACTTGCCGGTGAAATTATTGACACGTCAGTCATGAACGTTCGTTCACTCCGCAAATTTTTTGAAGAGCAGATTGCCGATGCAAAAGCAACGGGAGTTTTGTTGTCGCTGCATCTGAAGGCAACCATGATGAAAGTCTCTGACCCGATCATGTTCGGCCATGCTGTCACGGTGTTCTACAAGGATGTCTTCGAAAAACATGCCGCAACCATCAAAGAGCTTGGGGTGAATGTGAACAACGGACTTGGCGATCTTTACGCAAAAATTAAAAAGCATTCAGAAGCAAAGAGAGCTGAAATTGAAGCAGATATCCAGGCAGTTTATGCCACCCGCCCTGCATTGGCAATGGTTGATTCCGACAAGGGTATTACCAATCTTCATGTACCTAACGATATTATTGTTGATGCGTCCATGCCTGTGGTTGTGCGCGATTCTGGTAAAATGTGGGGGCCAGATGGCAAGTTGCACGATACGAAAGCTATGATTCCTGACCGTTGCTATGCAACTATATACAATGCGATCATCGAAGATTGCAAGAAAAATGGTGCCTTCAATCCTGCCACTATAGGAAGTGTGCCGAATGTCGGACTTATGGCTCAGCAGGCTGAAGAGTATGGTTCACACAACAAGACTTTCGCTGCTCCTGCCAATGGTACAATCCGTGTTGTTGATATTGCAGGAAAGACACTGCTCGAACAGCAGGTAGAAACTGGTGATATTTTCAGAATGTGCCAGGCAAAGGATGCGCCTGTTCGTGACTGGGTTAAACTTGCTGTCAACCGGGCACGCATTACCGGTGCTCCGGCAATTTTCTGGCTTGACAGCAAAAGGGCGCATGATGCAGAGATCGTCAAAAAAGTGATCAAGTATCTGAAAGAGCATGATATCACGGGATTGGATATCCGTATTCTCACTCCGGTCGAGGCCATGAATATTTCTCTGGAGAGAATCAGAGCAGGCAAGGATACGATCTCCGTCACTGGTAACGTGCTCCGCGACTATCTCACCGATCTTTTTCCGATCATTGAACTCGGTACCAGTGCCAAGATGCTTTCGGTTGTGCCGCTCATGAATGGTGGCGGTCTGTTTGAAACCGGAGCCGGTGGTTCAGCTCCGAAACATGTTCAGCAGTTCCAGAAAGAGGGTTATCTGAGATGGGATTCTCTTGGAGAATTTTCTGCGATTGCAGCATCACTGGAGCATCTTTCCCGTGCCTTCAATAATGACAAAGCTGCGGTTCTTGCTGAGACTCTTGATCAGGCTATTGGAAAATTCCTTGATAATGACAAGTCACCGGCTCGCAAGGTTGGCCAGATTGACAACCGTGGAAGCCATTTCTATCTTGCACTTTATTGGGCCCAGGCACTTGGAGCCCAGAACAAGGATCAGGAACTTCAGGCCCGTTTTGCAAAAGTAGCGCAGCAGCTTGGTGACAACGAGACGAAAATCAATGAAGAGCTGATTGCCGCGCAGGGAAAGCCGGTTGATATGGGTGGTTATTATAACCCGGATGAAGTATTGACAACGAAAGCCATGCGTCCCAGTGCAACGCTGAACGCGATTATTGACGCTCTTTAAGGATATATTTATTCGACATCATAAAGCCTGGACATTGCTCCGGGCTTTTGTGTTTCTCTTCGTTCTCAATGTTATGAATACAAGACCCGTTAGGGGGGCCATATTGGTATCGTTATCCGATTGCGTAGAGGGCAAGTGCATCCATAATTTCGCCAGCCCAGAACCCATTAAATGAATGGCTGTTTGGGTCAGACGCAAACGAACCGGCCATATCTCCCGTTGTTACCTGACAACTCATAAGCATCTTATAGAGCCGTCCTATTACGCGAGTAACTATTTGCGGATTCACACCTGCCTTTTTACAATAAAGTGAGCCCTTGAGTGCCAGTGCAATGATATGCGGTTCTTTATAATCCGCAATCGGAGCTACACCTTCATTAAAGGTAACAGGAATTTGTGTTTCAGTTGGGTGTGTCGTGAGCCAGGTGTCGAGCCAGGTCAGGAAGGCGGTGCTTACCGTTGCAGCACTGGTAACAGCCGGATTGCTTGTTTTCGAAGTGATGCATTGTTGCCAGAAATCAGCAACTGCGGTAAACGCTCGATACTGGAATCCCCCCCAGAAAGTGTTTGGATCAGGGCCCTTCCATGAAAATTTGTTTATAGTTGCTCCAGACAACATAGAGGTGTCGTAATGGTAAACCGGAGCAAATGGTCCCATTATTGTAGTGCTTGTGCGATATGCTGCTTGTGCGTCGATCAAAAGTTGCAGCATATTTGCAGCGGCAGTGTAATCCTTCATAAAATGCCAAGGTACCGGATTTTGGTATCCTGAATAATACGGTCCCCGAAAAGTTGCTGTGGGCTGAACTGAAAGATTCGCTCCTTTGTTGCTGAATTCAAAAGGTATGGCTCCCTTGTATACGATTTTCTTTTGTGGAGCAGTGATCATTTGAAATTCCCGGAACATCGAATTTTTTGCGGTTAACCATTTTGTCTTCAATTCTGCTGTTTCAAGGAGAGACAACAGGTCAAATGTTTCCATAAACCAGTGCAAAGAGTCGCCAGCCGTTGCGAATTCATTTGGACGCAACTTTCTCCATGTTGGCCAGCACTCATAAGCTTCACTGTAAGCGATGAGTTCAGACTCATGCCCCGTCTCCTTCGAGTTGAATCCGGCGCCACCATTGACAATCCAGTGAGAATGCCATTTTGCATTTGCTGAAGGGATAACACCAAAAAAGAAATACTTGATCAGAGCGTCGGCGATGGTTCGGGCCATGATCAGGTATTGGGTGATTTTTGTGGCCTGATATGCTTTGAGATAGCCACGTACCATCATTACTTGGCTTTCTGATGTGCTGGCCCTGAAGTGATAATATCCACCCCGGCCGGACTCTTCATCCATGTTATTGCGAACAAGGCCTTCTGGAGTAATAATATAATCTCCAGAGTAATCTCCAGGTGACTTTGCACTCCGTGCTGTCCACCGATGAATAAAAGCATCAAGGCTTGCTATAGCTGTTGTCATGGGTTTTCCGGATGGTTGAAGTTCTTGAGGCGTTTGTGGTAAATGAAATGTAATGATTTGTTTCCCCATCGAAAATATGCGGTGTTACATTCGGTCTGGATAGAGTTCACGCCAATAAGATTGTTACATTATGAAGTGCAATGTTTAAATTCCCCACAGTCAGTTTCAAGTAACAGAACAGGTTAAGAAAAAGGTATGGCACAGAAGACCCTGAACGTCATGTTCATCGGCGATGTTGTAGGTACTCCGGGCTTGCAGATGGTGGGCCGGATGCTGAAAAATTTTATCAGCAAGTATCATGTTGATTTTGTAATCTGTAACGGTGAAAATGCCCATCATGGCAAAGGAATGAGCCTTGAAGCGCTGAATCAGCTTCTGGAGGCAGGGGTTAATGTGGTAACTGGCGGAAATCATACCTGGAGCAATTTCAACTTTTTTGATACACTGAAAACCCATAACCAGGTTTTACGCCCGCTGAACTACCCCAAGGGCACGTACGGCAAAGGCTATGGAATCTACAAGCTTCCGAATGGGCTGGGTGATATTGCCGTTGTCAACCTTCAGGGCAGGACCTTTATGTACTCAATCGACTGTCCCTTCCGTACGGCAGACTGGGTGATCAAGCAGATCAAAGAGCAGGTAAAGGAGAGTGTCAAATATATTTTTGTTGATATTCATGCGGAGGCTACGGCAGAAAAGATCGCTCTTGGATGGTACCTTGATGGCAGGGTATCAGCAGTTATTGGTACCCATACTCATGTACCGACAGCGGATGAGCGTATTTTGCCGAAAGGGACAGGTTACTGCACGGATGCAGGTATGACCGGACCACATCAGTCAGTTATTGGTATGCAGATCAAGTCGGCAACTGACCGGATGCTTTACCAGACGCCACACAAATATGAGTGTGCTGAGGATGATGTCCATTTTTCCGCTGTACTGTTGTCGTTGGATGTGTCGAACGGGAAAACTGTTGGTATCGAACGGATTTTTTATCCGGAGTTTGATCGTGGGGAAATAAAATAATCAACAAAAAAGCCTCCATTCAAAGGAGGCTTTTTTGTTGATAAAATACAGTTATTTTACCTTATTCCCTGCTCAAATTCCTCCGCAATGATAACATCTTCTTCGCTGCCGATATAGAGCGGCGTACGCTGATGAAGCTCAAGTGGCTGAATATCAAGAATACGATCTCTGCCGTTAGTGGCGCGGCCTCCAGCTTGTTCGCAGATGAAGGCAAGTGGATTGGCTTCATACATGAGACGGAGCTTTCCTGTGGCGTGTTTTGTGGTCGGCGGATAGACAAAGACACCGCCAGTCATAAGATTGCGGTGAAAATCGGCGACAAGCGATCCAATATAACGGGTGCTGTAAGGACGGTTTGTTGCCGGGTCTTCTTCTTTGATGTAGTCAAGATATTTTTTTGTGCCATCGTTGAACTGAGCGTATGAGCCTTCGTTGATAGAGTAATATTTACCGCTTTTCGGCGTGACGATATTCTCGTGTGAAAGAAGAAACTCTCCAATGGTCGGGTCGTAGGTAAAGCCGTGTACACCGTGGCCGGTGGTATAAACCATGACTACTGAGGAGCCATAGATGACATAACCGGCAGCGACCTGCTCGTAACCATGCTGCAGGCAGTCGCTGAGGCTTGCCTGGCCAGGATCTTCGCCCTTGAGCTTGTAGATCGAGAAAATGGTGCCGACGCTGACATTCACATCGATGTTTGAGGAGCCATCCAGCGGATCGAAAAGGAGAGCATAGTTGCCGGTCTCGTTTTTCGGTGGGATAATGATACCTTCGTTTTCTTCAGAGCCCATGATAGCAAACCGTCCGTGCTGGCCGATTGCGTTGATGATTTTTTCATTGGCAAACAGATCAAGTTTTTTGACCTCTTCACCCTGAACATTGGTGCTTCCTGCAAAACCAAGAATGTCGACCAGGCCAGCGCGGACAACCTCTCTCCTGACCAGTTTTGCGGCAAAGGCAACGTCGTTGAGAAGGTCGGTAAGTTCGCCATGTGCTTCCGGAAAAAATTTCTGCTGTTCAAGGATGTGGCGTTCAATGGTAATCAAATTGCTCATGCTCTTCCGATAGTTAGTGTGTTGATTGACTTTATGGATTCAGCGTAAACGTTGAGCTTTAATGTAAGAAATAATCAGCCGATCTTTCACCACTATAGGAGTGCTGAAATGTGTCTGAATGTTTTTTTCAGAAAATGGCCAAGTGTTCCCTACATTGATAGTTTTCACTACCCGTAAATTTCTCATGAAACGATTCCGCTGGAATTTACTCTCTCCTGATGAACAGCTTGTTCTTGCTCTTTCGGAGGCAATCAATGTAAGTATGCCTGTTGCAAGAGCCTTGTGCAACCGTGGTGTCTCTTCCTTTGACGAAGCAAAGGACTATTTTCGTTCTTCAATACTCAATCTTCCATCCCCGTTTCTTCTCCAGGATATGGAGCAGGCTGTCGAACGGGTATTGCATGCCATCAGGGAGCATAAAAAAATAATGCTTTATGGCGATTATGATGTTGACGGCACCACTGGCACAGCAATGCTTTTGCTTTTTTTGAAAGAGCTGGGTGGTGAGGTCTCTTATTACATCAATGATCGTTTTGCGGAGGGCTATGGTATATCGACTGAAGGCATCGATTCGGCTGTTGAGCGGAACGTCGACCTTGTCATTACGGTTGATTGTGGTATAAAAGAGAGTGAAGCGATAACTCGATGCTCTGAATATGGTATTGATGTGATTGTTTGTGACCATCATGAATCTGATGAGCTTCCACCTGCTTATGCTATCTTAAATCCAAAGGTTCCGGGCTCGGCCTATCCATTCAGGGAGTTATGCGGATGCGGTGTTGCGTTCAAGTTTATTCAGGCAATAGGTGAACATCTCAATGCCGAAGCGGAGAGCTGGCAGCAATATCTTGATTTTGTAGCTATTGCCACAGCCGCCGATATGGTCTCTCTTGAGGGAGAAAATCGTGCACTGGTTCGCGAGGGAATTCAGCGAATGCGAACCAAACCCAGAGCCAATATCAAGGCGATGTTTTCTCTCATGAAGGTTGCCTCCACAGAATTCGGCATGTTTCATATTGCTTTCGGCATTGCTCCCCGTATCAATGCTGCGGGCAGAATGCACTCAGCACATCTTGCACTTGACTGGCTGCTTTCAGATTCTTCCGCCGATGCCCGATGTTATGCCGAGGAGCTTGATCGTATCAATGTGCAGCGAAGGGAACGTGATGCCGACATTATGGTGAAAGCTGAAAAGATGCTTGATAATCATTTTGCGTCCTATTGTTCTTCGATTGTGCTTTATGATGAGTCATGGCATCTCGGAGTTCTTGGTATTGTTGCGTCAAAAATGATTGAAAAACATTATCTGCCGACGGTTATTCTTGGGGGTATGAATGGGCTTATCAGGGGTTCAGTGCGAAGTGTTGAAGGGCTTGATATCCATGCGGTACTGCAACAGTGCAGCGAATATCTCGACCAATTCGGCGGTCATCACCAGGCAGCAGGCCTTACCCTTCGGCCGGAAAACTTTGCGGGATTTCGCAAAAAATTCAACGAAGTGTGTTCCGACCGTCTTTCAATGACGCAACGTCAGAAAGAGCTTGTTATTGATTCAAAACTTGCCCTTGAGGATATCACCGCTAAATTTATCAATGTGCTTGAGCAGTTTGCTCCTTACGGTTATGGTAATCAGGAGCCGCTATTTGTGTCAGAAGATCTTGTTCTGTTTGGTCAGCCAAAACTTCTCAAAGAGAGGCATGTAAAATTTTCTGTCAGGGATAAAAATGGTCGAACCTTTGATGTTATTGGTTTTGATCGTCCGGATATCCATGCGGAACTTATATCGGTTGCTCGTCCAGTATTTACCATGGTCTACTCCGTTGAAAAAAGGATATGGAATAACAGGGAACAGTGGCAGATGAAGCTGAAAGACCTTGAACTTCGCAATCGGTCTTAAATTTCCGGCACACTTTTTTCATGGCGAATTTTTGTCAATACTCCTGCAAGTGATGAAACTGCGGAAATACCGAAAAATATGAGCGACAGGGCCACGCCTGCATTGGTTTCAAGTTGTATAAAGTTAAGAAGGAAATAGAAGGTTACCTCTCTGGCTCCAGCTCCTCCGATGGTAATAGGCAGAATGGTGGCGACTGTTGACAACAGAAAGATTGCCAGATAGTCGATATGGTTGGCATGAAGCGAGATGGCCTGGAGAATAAAAAATGCTGATATGACTTGGGCAATCTGTACCAGCATCGATTCCAGTGCCGTGATGGTAAAAATGTTGATGAACTGTTTGTAAAAAAGTTTGTTCAGGAGCAGTGCCAATGGGTAGATTGTACCGAGCAATAGCCATGCATAAGGAATCAGTTGGGGGAATTTCAAGGCAAAAGTGCTGGGCAGCAGCAGAACAAGCGCGAGAAACACAAGAGCAAAAATCCCGCTGATCCGATCCCATAAAACTGCATGAAAAACATTGATCATTTTCATCCCATGGTTTTTCTGCAGGACATAGATTTTGTAGCCGTCACCGCCAACTCCTCCCGGAAGAAATAGATTATAGAACATTCCGAGATAGTAAAGCTTCAGGTTGTACAAGGCGGAAAGCTCAATGCCGATTGCCTTGAAAAAACGATTCAGGCGTACCGCATTGAAAAGCTTGGAGATATTGAAAAAAAGGAGGGAAAGCAGAAGATACCATGGATTGGCACTCCGGATGATACCGGAAAGTTTGGCAACATCGGTTTTTCTCAGTACCAGATAAAGAGCCAGAGCAGTGACAAGAAGCTGAAGCAGAGGCTTGAACAGCTTTTTAAGGTTGAATTTACTGTTTCCCAACGATCTTCTTGATGATATATGGTTTCTTGTTCTGCGACTCGTAATAGGTTCGCATGATGAATTCAGCAATGAAGCCCGTTGTAATTAACTGAATGCCGATAAAGGTTAAGATGATGCCCAGAGAAAGTAATGGGCGTCCTCCTATTTTCTCTCCCAGAATTTTCAGGGTAAGCAGGTAAACGTTCAGGGTTATGCCAATAAAAAGGGAGAGAAAACCAAGGGAGCCGAAAAGATGCATCGGTTTCTGGCTGTATTTCTGGAAAAAGACCATGAACAGCAGGTCGCTCAGCACTTTGAAAGTGCGTCCTATGCCATATTTTGATGCACCAAACTTTCTCGGGTGATGCTGGACATCAACCTCCGCCATTGTTGCGCCGTACAGTTGCACAAGCACTGGTATAAAGCGGTGCAGTTCGCCATAGAGACCAAGATTTTTTGCCACATCCTTTTTAAATACCTTTAAGGTACATCCATAGTCGCGGATGTGCACATTGGTCAGATTTCTGATCATGGCATTGGCTATTTTACTGGGAATTTTTCTAAGTATCATCCCATCCTGCCGCCCGGCCCGCCTGCCTGCAACAACATCCAGATCATGGTCATGAAGATATTGCATCATCATCGGAATATCCGAAGGATCATTCTGCAAATCGCCGTCTATCGTGGCTATCAGCTCTCCTTGTGCATGGTCGATGCCAGCGGCCATTGCGGTTGTCTGGCCGTAATTCTTGTTCAGCACAACAAGATGTGCATTGATGGGAGCGTATTTCTGGATTTCAGCTACAGTGCCGTCTGTAGAGCCGTCATCAACCAGAATGATCTCGTGCTCAACATCGGCAAGTGAAAGAGCGAGAGCTGCGAACAGTGGTTTGATATTCTCCACCTCATTCATTACTGGTATAACGACCGAAAGCTTCATGATATCGAATTCATTGCCTGAGTTTTGCCATTATAATGCCGTATTTGCTGTAGAGTATGGCTGGATGGTCGAGTCTATCGAGCTGTTTGACCGTTGTCAGAACAATCTCACCCGGTTCCGGGTGCCGTTTTTCAACAAAAGACTCCGAATATACTAAAAAAGAGGGGTTATAGATTTCCCACATTACGATTTTATACCCTTCTTTTTTAGCCAGAAAAGCGGCCTGTTTGATCGGTTCCTGGAGGAGTCTGCCCGCAAGGGGAGTAAGGTAAAAATTTATCAAACAAGAAAATATCACACCAGTAGCAATCAACTTCCCAGCGGCGGAAAAATGTGGCAGAAATTGTATAGCGGTGACTCCGATAATGGCTGCTATAACAACGAAAAGATAAGTCTTTCCTGTAAGCTCTATTGCTCCAGCAAGTAGAGCTTGTATATAGTCATCATTTATTTGGTGTACTGCTGTTTGCAGAAGCATAGGGAGAAAGGCAAGAGCGGAAAGCAGGAGCAATGGCCATAGAGCCAGGCTTTCAGGGTGTTTTGTTAACGGTAGCGCCCTGGCTATGAGAATAAAGAGAGGTGTATAGCCATAAATCATATAGTGAGGCAGTTTTGTGCCGGAGAAGGAAAAAAAGAGAAAGACAAAGCTGAACCAGATCAGCAGAAACCGGTTTGTTTTGTCGGAAAGCAGAGTTTTCAGTTTGAATAATACTGTAAAGAAAAGGCCGGTAAAAGGCATAATCCCAATCAAGATAACTGGAAGGTAATAGAAGAGGGAACCCGAGTGTCCCTCAAACGAAGTGTTAAAACGACTGATGTTATGTTTGAAAAAAAACTCATTGATAAATGACATGCCTTGGTCACGGTATTCCAGCAAATACCAGGGAAGGGAAATGATGAGAAAAAGGATGATTCCTGTAGGGTTTAGTATCATCCTGA
>Ga0118677_10007788_pt1 | contig 17526 bp, 4 predicted proteins | sample AliMusrvi5mmetaG_FD_86154 | JGI IMG/M metagenome (GOLD analysis project Ga0118677, IMG submission 86154) | reverse complement strand
CCCAACAACGTCCTGAACTTCACCTACCCTCCCACCGCCGCCGAAATCCTGGCGGGCACCGCAACGGTCAGTTTAACGGCCGTGAGCGATCTCGGCGATTGCCGGCCGGCAGTCTCCACGACGGCCATTAAGATCGACCCGGCGCCGACAGTGAATGCGGGGCCGAACCAGTCGGTCTGCGCGAGCAGCCCGATCACGCAGTTGGCTGGCTCTATCGGTGGAGCGGCGACCAACGCGGTCTGGAGTGGCGCCGGCAGGTTTACGCCGAATCCATTCGGTTTGAGCCCGACCTATACACCTACCGCGTCCGAAATCTCAGCGGGCAGCGCGACGGTGACCTTGACGAGCAATGATCCGCCCGGGCCTTGCGAGGCAGTGACTTCCACGATGACGATTACGATCCACCCGGTGGCAACGGCCATCGCGGGCGCCAACCAGACGATCTGTGCGGGCAGCAGCACAGCGGGCCTGGGCGGCACGGTGGGCGGCGCTGCTACGGGCGGCACTTGGTCGTCGGCGACGGGCGGCACCTTCACGCCAAACGCAACGACGCTCAATGCGACCTACACTCCGTCGGCAGCCGATATTTCGGCGAACGCGGTGACGCTGACGCTCAGTTCGACGGGCCAGCTTACGCCTTGCGCCGAAGCCGTCGCGCATGTGACGGTCACCATCCATCCGGCGGCAACGGCCAGCACGGGCGGCAACCAGACCATCTGCGCGGACCAGATCACGACCGGGCTGGGCGGCACGGTGGGCGGCGGGGCCACGGGCGGCACCTGGTCGTCAACCACGGGCGGCACCTTCACGCCAAACGCGACGGCACTCAATGCGACCTACACTCCGTCGGCCGCCGATAAGACGGCGGGCGCGGCGACGCTGACCCTGAGCACAACGGGCCAGCTTACGCCTTGCACGCCAGCCACGGCGCAATTGGTGGTAGCTGTCCATGCGCTGCCGGCCATCACGGGTCAACCGGCCAACCAGACGGTTTGTGCCGGATCCCCGGTCGTCCTCTCCGTGGAAACCACGGGCACGGCTTTGACCTATCAGTGGCAGGTGAGCCTCGATTACGGCGTCACCTTCACGAACGTGAGCGACACCGCAACCAATGCGAACTACACGAACCCGGCTCCCACGCTGGCCGACAGCGGGAAGTTCTACCAGGTCATCGTCAGTGGTGCCTGCAGTCCGGCGGTTACTTCCGCACCGCCAGCCGAACTGACCGTTGATCAGCCGCCTACGGCCCAGATCGTGATCGTCGGGAATCAGACGGTGGTTTGTGCGAGCAGTCCTAGCGTCCCGTTGGTGGGCTCGTTCGGTGGCGGAGCAACCACCGCCGCGTGGAGCGGCGCCGGCACATTCGCGCCGAATGCCACGTCCCTGAACGCGGTTTACACGCCCAGCGCGGATGAAATCGCCGCGCACACCACGACGGTGACCTTGACGGCACATGATCCGACGGCGATTTGCACGCCAGCGATCGCGACCAGCACGATTACCATTAACCCGGCAGCGCAGGTGAATGCGGGGCCGAACCAGACGGTTTGCGCGACCAGCCCCAACACGCAGTTGGCGGGCTCATTCGGTGGCGCGGCGACCAGCGCGAAGTGGTCCGGGGCCGGCCGGTTTGTGCAGAACGCGTTTATTATGAACGCGGTTTACATTCCCACGGCGTCCGAAATTGCGGCGGGCACCGCAACGGTGACGTTGACGACCGACGATCCAATCGGCCCTTGCGGGGCGGTGAGCGCGTCGATGACGATTACGATCCACCAGGCGGCCACCGCCAGCGCCGGCGGCAACCAGACAATCTGCTCGGATACCCCCACAGCGGGCCTGGGCGGCACGGTGAGCGGCGGTGCGACGACTGGCACATGGACGTCCTCGGGCACAGGCTCCTTCGTGCCGAACGCGACGACACTCAACGCGAGCTATACTCCGACGGCAGCCGATACCTCGGCGGGCACCGTGACGCTGACACTGACCACGACAGGCCAGGAACCTTGCAGCGCAGCGACGGCGCACGTCATTGTCTCCATCCACCCGGTGGCCACGGCTAACGCCGGTGCTAACCAGACGGTCTGCTCGAGCAGCCCGACCGTGACGCTGGCCGGCTCAATCGGCGGCGGGGCGACCGGTGCAGCCTGGGGCGGCGCAGGCGCCTTCGCGCCGGACCATACGAGCCTGAGCGCGACCTACACTCCCACGGCGGCCGAGATCTCGGCTGGTAGTGCGACGGTGACTTTGACCACGAGCGGTCAGGTTGCGCCTTGCGGGCCGGTGAGTTCCGCGATGACGATCACCATCCACGCGGCGGCGGTGGCCAGCGCGGGGGCTAACCAGACGATCTGTGCGGGCCAGAGCACAGCTGCTTTGGGCGGCACCGTGAGCGGCGGCGCCACGGGCGGCGACTGGTCGTCCACGGGCACCGGCACGTTCGCGCCGGATGCGACTGCGCTGGGCGCAACATATACTCCGTCGGCGGCGGATAATTCGGCGGGCACCGTGACGCTGACGCTGACCTCGACGGGTCAACAAGCGCCTTGCAGCGCGGCCACGGCGCACGTGGTGGTGACCATCCATGCGCTGCCAGCGATTGCAGGCCACCCGGGCAATGTGACAGTATGCACCGGCTTGCCAGCCAGCTTCTGCGTGACGGCCACGGGCACAGCCTTGACCTATCAATGGCAGGTGAGCGCGGATGGCGGGGTGACGTTCACCAACATCAGCGACACGGCGACGAATGCCTGCTACACCAACGAAGTCACAACGGTGGCCAACAGCGGTAACCAATACCAGGTGATCGTTAGTGGCGCCTGCACTCCTTCGCAGACCTCGGTGCCGCCGGCGGTGCTGACGGTGAACCCGCTGGAGGCGGCCAGCACGGGCGGCAACCAGACGATCTACGTGGGCCACAGCACGGCGCCGTTGGGCGGCAGCGTGGGCGCCACCGCCACGGGCGGCCTCTGGACGTCTTCGGGCACGGGCACCTTCGTGCCGGATGCAACGACGCTGAACGCGACTTATACTCCGACGGCAGCCGACAATACGGCGGGCACCGTCACACTGACGTTGACCGCCCTGCCTTGCGCGGGCGCTACGGCACAAGTGGTAGTGACGATCCGTTCGGCGGCGTCCGCGAGTGCGGGCGGCGACCAGACCATCTGCGCTACGCATAGCACAGCGGGGCTAGGGGGCTCGGTGGGCAACGGCGCCACGGGCGGCATCTGGACGTCTTTGGGCACGGGCACCTTCGCGCCAGACAATACCACGCTGAACGCGAGCTATGCTCCGTCGGCAGCGGATGATTCGAGCGGCACGGTTACGCTCACCCTAACGACCACGGGCCAACCTGCGGAGGTCTCACCGGGCACGGCGCAAGTGATCGTGACCATTCGGGCGCTGCCTACCGCCAACGCGGGGCCGAACCAGACCCTGCTCGCCTCGCTATCGACCAATATCGTGTTGGCTGGCAGCGTGGGCGGCACGGCCACGGGCGGCACGTGGAGCGGCGGTGCGGGCACTTTCAGCCCGGATGCCACCACGTTGAACGCGGCCTACACCCCGTCGGCATCGGAGAAATCGGCGGGCTCTTGGGCGCTGACCCTGACCAGCACCGGCTCGCCATGTGGCAGCGCAACCAGCAGCATGATGTTCACCGTCATGCCGGAGTTCACGCTGCAGTTGGCGACCAATAGCTCCCTGAACATTAACATCTGCCTCGATCCGAGCAGCGACCTGGGGGGCACTATTATTGACCTCGGGATGCAATGTACCAACCAGACGCAGAACCTGAATGGTTCTATGTCCTTCCAGCTTGATTCGATCAGCCACCCGACGCAGATCGCGATGCAGGACTTCCGCTACGTCGCCATGCAACCCTATGTCCTGAGTCTGACGTGGACACTGGGTTCACTGGTAGTTCCAGTGACCGCCACGGTCGGCACGCTCGAACAGCCCGCCACGCTCTACAATGGCAACCCGGGCAAAGCGACGCTAGCCCCGATCAACCCCGCCGACGGGTCATTCACGTTGTCCAACGTGGTGTTTGCTGTGTCCGCCCTGGCCTACTACGGCGGGACGGCCAGTGGCAGCATTGACTTGAGCGGCTACGGAGCAGCACTCACGAATGACGTGCCGGGCACGATCGCGGTCAGCAATGAGGTAGCCTCGGTGCATATGGACTACACGGTCTACGAGTACTTCCTCGTGAGCGGCGAGCTGCAAGTCACGGGCTTCGCCGCCTTCCACGTCGTCATTGATGCGACCGGGCGGACGACTGTGCCGCGCTACATGGTGTGGAACAACGGCGCCGGCACCGGCCAGTGGAACAGCATCGACCTCAACTGGAATAATGGCTCGACGGCTTGGGACAATAACCGGGGCGCCACGGACACCGCCATCTTCCCGTCGAACAAGACCGGGACAGTCACGCTGGTCCAGCCGATGACGGCAGGTGCGCTTGACATCCAGGGCGCGGGCCACACCATCACGGGCAGCTCGCTGTCACTGGCGAGCCAGAGCGCCATCACGAACGACGCGGACGCGGTCATCTCCGGCGCGATTGTGTCGGGCAGCCTCAACAAGTGGGGCGGCGGCAAGCTGACGCTCTCGGGCGTGAACACCTACGCTGGTGCGACGACCGTTGGTGCCGGCACGTTGGAATACAGTGCTTTGGGCGCCATGGGCTCCACGAGCGCAATCACCGTGCAGAATGGGGCTGAGGTCAGCTTTGCCTCAGGCTTTGCTGGTCAGACCGTCAGCACGCCAATGCAGCTTAGCGGCATGGGTGTTGACGGCGGTGCGTTGCACACCTTCGTGCCTGGTGGCGAGATCACCTTCACCGGTCCGCTGACGTTGCAGGGCAATACCCAGATTCGCGGGCAAGCCGCGGCGTCCTCCACGGTGAACTTTGACTCAGCCATTAGCGGAAGTGGCGACGTCACGTTCTTTGGCGCGGGCGATGGCAGCGATCAGGTCACGTTTGTGGTGGCCGCTGCGAATAGCTACACGCTGGGGACTAATTATAGTTACAGCACCACTTACGCGAATGGCCTATCCATTCGGGCCTGGGCAAACGTATCTGATGCCTTGTTACAGGGCGCAAGATTCAGCGTAACCAGTCCCAGTCCCGCGCCGACCGATTCCACGGCCGCCGGGACGATCGGCTACGCGACGCAGTCTATCAACATGGCGCTCGTGGACCAAGAGGCCTTCAGCGAGACCAATGGCTGCGGTGTGGCTGCCCCGGGGCCGTTCCCGACGAACTACGTGAATACCTACACGGTGGAATACCGCGGCAAGGTTTACATTGCCAGCGCCGGCACTTACTCGTTCGGGACCATAAGCGACGACAGCAGCTCTATATGGATTGACCCGCCTTCGGATAATCCGATCACGGCTCAGGCCACGGCGTATAACGGTAGTGTCAATGTATTGGCCAGTGGCAGCAAAGATATGTCGGTCGGTTACCACGATATTATCGTTCGTTACAATGAGGGCACTGGCGGCAACGGCTTGCAGGTGCTGTGGAAGGCGCCCAGCGACGTAGACTTCAGTCCGATCCCTGGCGCGAACTTCTTTACGGCGACCACAGTCACGAACATCGCCACCTATGGCGGCAACACCTACATCACCAACTCGGGCGCCATCGCGGACGTGAAACTCAGCGGCGGCAACAACCGGTTGCCTGCCAGCACCGTGGTGTATTTGTCGGCTCCGGGCAACAGCTCGGTGCTGGATCTCAACGGCAACAGCCAGACCCTGGTTGGCGTGGCCGACTTCGGGGCGACCGCGGGCATCCGTAGCGTCCGCAATTCGAGTGGCACGGCGAGCCTCCTGACGCTCGGCGGCTCGGGTGCCTATGCCTACAGCGGCACGGTGGACGGCCACCTGGCCGTGATCAAGAACGGCATCGGCAAGCAGACGCTATCGGGCGTCAACACCTACGCCGGCAACACCCTCATCAACGCGGGCACGCTGGCACTGGGCCATTCGCTAGCCAGCTCCTCCAGTGTCACCCTGGCGGCCGGCGCGACCCTTGACGTGTCTGCTGTCTCGGGCACCTACACGCTGGGCGGCGCCGCGACAATAACCGCGGATGGAAACGCCAGCGCCGCCACGATCGTCGGGCCGGTTGGCGGCACGGTCGATCTGGGTTCACGGCCGATCGTTCTAACTTACGACGGGACGCATCCTGCCATCAGCGTCTCGCAGGGCACGGTGTCGCTGGGCGGCAACCAGTTCACGGTCAACACCGCCAACCCGTTAGAGGTGGGCGATTACCCGGTGATCCAGCAGGCCAGCGGCGATGTGGTCGCCACCGGCCCTTGCACGGTCATCGGCACGAGCATTGGGCTCGGATTTGCCGGCAGCATCGTAGTCAGCGGCGGTCAGGTGAATCTCCATATCATCTCCACCGCGACTCCGACGACCACGACTCTGGGCACGATTGCCACACCGCAGGTTTACGGCGCTACGGTCCTGAGCGCGAACGTTGTCGCCAGCGATCTTAGCACGGTGAGCGGGAACGTGTCGTTCAAGGACAGCGGAATCGTTGTGGGCACGGCACCGGTGAGTGGCGGGACGGCCAGTCTGACCGTTAACCTCGCGGTCAACGGTGGGGCGCCTCACGCCATCCAGGCGCTGTTCAGCGATCCGGCAGTGGTTTATGCGGGCAGCTCGTCGGCGGTTTCCAATCTAGTCATTACCGCCCGGCCGATCACGGTGGCCGGCAGCAAGAACTACGATGGGTTCCCGGTGATCGATTCGAGCAACCTCTCGATTCCGAACAACCTTGATGGTGCGAATCTGACTCTGTCGGGCACCGCGGTGATTGCCGGCAGGAATGTCGGACCGGAAGCTATCCTGTCCGCCACCTACGCGGCACCGGCGCGGGTGCAGGTCGCTACCTTCGGCGTCTCCGGCAACGGCGCGGCCACCTTCGCGGTGACCTTGGGCCGTGCTCCCACGAGCGGGAACACCCTGGTCGCGGTGATCGCCACGCGCGGCACCACTAACAACACTGTCACCTCGATTACCCAGGCCAATGTGACCACTTGGAAACGTGCGTCACAAGCGGCGAACCCGGGGAATAATGCCAACGGCGTGACCACCGAAATCTGGTATGCGCCAGTCGGCGCCAGTGCGGGTACCGCGGTGACCATCAGTCAGGCCGCATCGCTCCGCTCCTGTGCGATCGTGGTCGAGTATAGCGGGATGTTGACGAGCGCCGCTGTGGATCAGACGGCCAATGCAACGGGCATCGGCACCAACGCGGTAACCGGCACTACGTCCAGCACGTCGCTGGGGAACGAGCTGTGGATCGGCGCGATCGGGCTTACCAACAGCGCCCAAACGCTGGGGAGTGTCTTGAACTCCTTCAGCACGGTCACCAATGCGCAGTCCAGCTACTTCCAGTCGACCTTTAACTCGAGGGTGTATGCGCTCGAAAAGATCGTCTCGGGAACTGGAACCGCGAATTCGGGCGGCACGATCAGCGGGCCTGCGATCTGGGCGGGCGCGGTGGCGACCTTCTATGGTGTGCCTGGCCTGTCACTGGGCGGGTCAGCAGCGGCCAACTACACGGTGGCCGGTGTGAGCGGCACGGTGACGGTCGTTGCGACGAACCTGACGGTGACGGCAGCCACCAACACCAAGGCCTACGACGGCACGACCACGGCAGCGGCGATACCGGCCCTCACGGCGGGCAACATTCAGCACGGCGACACTGCGCCAGCCTGGACCGAGAGCTATGACAACTCGAACGCGGGTGTGAGCAAGACGCTGACCCCGGCGGGCCTGGTTAATGACGGCAATGGTGGAGCCAATTACAGCTACACCTACGCTCCGGACCACACCGGCGTCATTACCGGATCGAGCAGCTCAGTGGGCCTCGTCTCCAGCACCAATCCTTCGGTGGAGTTGGCCAGCGTGACGTTTACTGCCACGGTGACCGGAGTGCCGCCGTTGGCTCTCCCGACGGGGAATGTGGTCTTCCTGGCCAACGGCACGCCGTTTGCCACCAACGCGCTGAGCGGCGGGATCGCCACTGCCAGCACCACCGCCCTGCCGATAGGGCACAACGCCATCATAGCTCAGTATCTGGGCAATGGTGCTTTCCCGGCCAGCTCTTCCAGCGCGCTGGATCAAGTGGTGACGAGCAGTGTTATCTACAGTTACGTCAACGTGATTAAGTCCCTCACCAAGAACGGCATCGGCACCTACAGCCTCAACGCGCTCGGCACGCCGGGAGCGCTGTATTACGTGGTGGCGAGCGGAAATATCAAGGCGCCCATGTCGGCGTGGATACCGGTGGTGGGTGGCACGAATGCCGCGTCCAGCCCGAGCGGCACGTGGTCCTGCGTGGTGAGCAATCCTGCGCCGGTCTTCTACCGGTCGATCGCAGTTAACCCGGCTCCGTAACCGGACTGCGCCCGGACTTCGAACCTTTGAGAAGAACGGCGCGATAGAATAGAAAGCAATTACAGCCGGGCCCCCAGTGGGGCCCGGTTTTTTGTTGGAGCTTGTCAACGCCCCTGCCTTACCGCTACAAAGTGGCTGTGCTTAAGCTTAGACCTCCGGCTGTGATCTGGCAGTAGTATGATGGAGGAGTCCTATGCGCCGACCCGTGACCCAAGCCTCGCCCGTTCGGATGAAGGCCGCTGCGCCGTTGGCGACGTGGCTGCTGGCGGTGATGCTGGTGCTGGTCACGATCGCCCTGTACTGGCCCGCCACGCGCTGCGGCTTTGTCAATCTGGATGACGGGGTCAACGTTGCCGCTAATATTCACGTCCAACAGGGACTGACCTGGGAAAGCATAAGATGGGCATTGTTCCACCCGCTGAACGGTGGGTGGCTTCCCCTAACGGTGTGGTCCCACATGCTGGTCTATCAGGTGTGCGGTTCAGCCCCCGGGGGACATCATTTGGTCAACGTGCTGCTGCACGCCCTCAACGTGGCGCTGGTTTTTGCCCTGCTGCAACAGATGACCGGCGCGAGGTGGCGGAGCCTGTTGGTGGCGGCGTGCTTCGCCGTTCACCCGCTGCGCGTCGAAGCCGTCGTCTGGGTGACGGAGCGCCGGGAGGTGCTCTGCGTCTGCTTCGGTCTCCTCTCGCTCATGGCCTACGTGGGCTACGCGCAACGGAGAATGCAGAATGCAGAATGCAGAATGCAGAATCCGGTGACACGCAACACGTTTCACGTTTCACGTTTCAGGCTCCACGCCGGCACCTTCTACCTCCTCTCGCTCTTCTTCCTCGCCCTCGGCTTGATGAGCAAGCCGACGCTGGTGACGTGGCCGTTCGTGATGTTGTTGCTGGATTATTGGCCGCTACGAAGAGTGCAGAATGCCGAATGCAGAATGCCGAATGCAGCCGCCAGCACCCCGCCTCACGTTTCACGTTTCACGTTTCACGTCTCACGTTTCACGTTTCACGTTCCACGCCCTTTGCTCTTTGAGAAGATTCCGTTCTTTGTGCTCGCGGCGTTGGAGAGCGTCGTGACCATCGTGGTGCAGAAGCATGGCGGCGGTTTGGCGGTCGGTGAAAGCCTGCCCCTGAGCGCGCGCCTCGCGAACGCGCTGATTTCCTATAGCCGCTATTTGGGGAAGCTGCTCTGGCCAACGGATCTGGCGGTCTATTATCCACATCCCGGGCATTGGCCGCTGGGCGAGGTGTTGCTGGCGGGCGGGTTGATCCTCGGCATCTCGGTGCTGGTTTGGGCGCAGCGGCGGCGCTTTCCGTTTTTGCTGATGGGGTGGTTGTGGTATTGTGGGACGCTGGTGCCGCTCAGTCAGGTGATCCAGACCGGCACCCACGCGATGGCGGATCGGTGGACTTATCTGCCGTCCCTTGGGGTGCTGATCCTGGTGGTCTGGGGCGGGTGCGACCTGACGCGAGGCTGGCGGTATCAGGTGGTGGCATGGTCGGCAGCGGGAGGGGCGGCGATCATCCTGTGCCTGGCCTTGACGCGGCAACAAATTGGTTATTGGAAGGACGGGGAGACCCTGTTTCGGCATACGCTTGCAGTCACGCAGAACAATGCCGTCGCGCACGACGGTCTCGGTGTCGCCCTCAACAACCAAGGCCAGATCGACGAGGCGATTTGCCAATTCCAGGAAGCCGTCCGCTTGAATCCGGCGTATGCTAACGCCCACTACAACCTCGGGGTCGCCTTTTTCCAGCGGGGCCGCATCGACGAGGCGATCCGCCAATTTCAGGAAGCCCTCCGGCTGGTACCGGATCACCCCCAGGCCCACAACAACCTGGGGGCCGCTCTTGGCCGGCAGGGCCAAACTGACGAGGCGATCCGCCAGTTCCAGGAAGCCCTGAGACTCCAGCCGGACAATGCCGAGGCCCGTAAGAACCTGAACCTCCTGCTGGCCAACAAGGCCGCGGCTTCGCCGCCGCCCGGCGGCGCTCTGAAGCCCTGAGTTCATTTACCGAGCTGCTCTATGCGCCGACCAACGACCCAGAGAATGCAGAATGCAGAATGCAGAATGCAGAAGGTAGAAGTGCCGCTCCCGCCGCAGGCCGCAGCCCTTACCGCTCAATCGGAAATCGGAAATCGGAAATCGCAAATCCCCTGGTGGCTGATGGGCGTATTGCTGGTGCTGGGGACGGTTGCCCTGTACTGGCCGGCGACGCGATGTGACTTCGTCAACCTGGATGACAGTCTCCACGTCACCTCGAATGTTCTGGTGCAAAAGGGACTGACCTGGGAGGGGATAAGGTGGGTTCTCTTGCACCCGGTCGCCAACAATTGGCACCCCTTAACCGCGTTGTCTCACATGGCGGTCTGTCAAATGTGCGGTTTGAATCCCTGGGGACATCATTTGGCTAACGTGTTGTTGCATGCGCTCAACGCGGGGCTGGTGTTCGCCCTGCTGCAACGGATGACTGGCGCGGCGTGGCGGAGCCTGTTGGTGGCGGCGTTGTTCGCCTTTCACCCGTTGCGCGTCGAATCGGTGGCTTGGGTGACTGAACGCAAAGATGTGCTCAGCGGGTTCTTCGGTTTGCTCGCGCTGATTGCTTACGTCTGCTACGCACAAGGCAGTTGGGAAAAAGCAGAAAGCAGAAAGCAGAAAGCAGAAAACGGAAGGCAGAATCCAGCGACACGCAACACGTTTCACGTTTCACGTTTCACGTTTCACGCCCGCACCTTCTACCTCCTCTCCCTGTTCTGCCTCGCCCTCGGCTTGATGAGCAAGCCGATGCTGGTGACGTGGCCCCTGGTGATGTTGCTGCTGGATTACTGGCCGCTGGGGAGAATGCAGAATGCAGAATGCAGAATGCAGAATGAAGAGGCCACCGGCACGTCTCAGGCGCCACGCATCAGGCATCACGTTTCACGTTTCACGTTTCACGCATCACGCATCACGTTTCACCTTCCCCGCGCTTTGCTCTTCGAGAAGATCCCGTTCTTTGTCCTCGCGGCGTTGATGAGCATCCTGACTTTTGTGGTGCAGCACCGTGGAGGCGCTTTGGCGGCCGGCGAGAGCCTGCCCTTGGGCGCGCGCCTGGGGAACGCGGTGATTTCCTATTGCCGCTATCTGGGGAAGCTGTTCTGGCCCTCGGACCTGGCCGTGGTCTATCCGCACCCCGGACATTGGGCGCTGGGGAAGGTGGTGGCCGCAGCCGGTTTGATTGTGGGCATTTCGGTGCTGGTTTGGATGCAGCGGCGGCGGCATCCCTTTCTTCTGGTGGGCTGGCTGTGGTATTGCGGGACGCTGGTGCCGGTGAGCCAGGTAATCCAAACGGGCGGCCACGCAATGGCGGATCGGTGGACCTACGTGCCGTCGCTGGGGATACTGATCCTGGCGATCTGGGGTGCGTATGAACTGATGCAGGGGAAGGCCGCAGGGGGCTTGGAGCGTGAGGAGCGTGAGGAGCGTGGGAGCGTAGGACACGCGCTTGCACGCTCCACGCTCCACGCTTCACGCTCCACGCCCATCCTCCTATCGGTGGTCGGCGGGGTGGCGGTCTTCGCGTGCCTGGCGTTGACGCGGCAACAGATTGGTTACTGGAGAGACAGTGAAGCCCTTTTCCGGCATGCGCTCGAAGTCACGCAGAACAACACGCTCGCTCACTATGGCCTCGGCGTCGCGCTCGACGAAAGAGGCCAGATTGACGAGGCGATTCGCCAACTGGAGGAAGCCCTCCGCCTCAGCCCGGCTAACGCCAGTGTCCACTACAACCTCGGGGTCGCCTTCTTCCAGCGGGGCCGCACCGCCGAGGCGATCCGTCAATTCCAGGAAACCATCGGCCTGAACGCGGATTACGCCGAGGCCCACAACAACCTGGGCACCGCCCTGGGCCTAACGGGCCAAACCGACGAGGCGATCCGGCAGTTTCAGGAAGCCCTGAGACTGAGGCCGGACTATGCCGAGGCCCGCAAGAATCTGGCGATTGTGCTGGCCACCAGAGGCACTGCTTCACCGCCGCCCGCCTCCTCCACCAACCGCTAGTCAGAATGAAGAATGAAGAATGCAGAATGCAGAAGACGGCATGCAACACGCACCAGGGTGCAGTCGCGAATCGCAAATCGCAAATCCCCCCTCCCCCGGTGTGGCTGCTGGCCGCATTGCTGGTGCTCGTGACGATTGCCACGTTCTGGCCGGCGACGCACTGTGAATTCGTCAACCTCGACGACAATCTCCACGTTACCGCGAATGTGCAGGTCCAAAAGGGGCTGACCTTGGAAAACATCAAATGGGGCTTGCTGAACCCTGTAAACTGCCTTTGGCATCCGCTAACGGTATGGTCCCACATGTTGGACTGCCAACTGTTTGGTTTGAAGCCCTGGGGGCACCACTTGACCAGCGTGTTGCTTCACGCAGTTAACACCGCGCTGGTTTTTCTGTTGCTGCGTGGTCTAACGGGAGCGGTTTGGCGGAGCCTGTTGGTGGCGGCGCTGTTCGGGTGGCACCCGCTGCGGGTGGAATCGGTAGCCTTTGTGGCGGAACGCAAGGACGTGCTTAGCGGGTTCTTCGGACTGCTTTCCTTAATCGTTTACGCCCGCTACGCGCAACGGAGAATGCAGAATGCAGAATGCAGAATGAAGAATGAAGAGGCCACCGACACGCGACACGCAACACGCAACACGTTTCACGTTTCACGTTTCACGTTTCACACCGGCATCTTCTATCTCCTATCCTTGTGCTTCTTCGCTCTGGGCTTGATGAGCAAGCCGATGTTGGTGACGTGGCCGTTTGTGATGTTGCTGCTGGATTACTGGCCGCTGGGGAGAATGCAGAATGCAGAATGCAGAATGAAGAATGAAGAGGCCACCGACACGCAACACGCGCCACGCAACACGTTTCACGTTTCACGTTTCACGTTTCACGCCTCACGTTTCACGTTTCACCCTTCCCTCCTCCTCGAAAAGCTGCCGTTCTTTTTCCTCGCGGCGGTGATGGGGGTGGTGACCTTCCTGGTGCAGAAGAGCGCCGGCGTTTTGGCGGTCGGTGAGAGCCTGTCTTTGGGTGTTCGCAGCGGGAACGCGATTGTTTCCTATGGCCGCTACCTCGGGAAGTTGGTCTGGCCCACGGGTCTGTCGGTTTGCTATGTGCATCCCGGGCACTGGCCACTTGGTAAGGTGCTGCTGGCGGCTGGGTTGATTTTGGGAATATCGGTGTTGGGATGGGTGCAGCGGCGGCGGCATCCCTGGTTGCTCATGGGCTGGCTGTGGTATTGCGGGACGCTAGTGCCGGTGAGCCAATTGGTCCAGACCGGCGCTCACCCTATGGCGGACCGCTATACTTACCTTCCGTCTCTGGGGGTGCTCATCCTCGCGGTCTGGGGCGCGTGTGAACTGATGCAGGGGAAGGCCGAAATCCGAAATCCGAAGGCCGAAGGAAATCCGAAGGGCGGTCCCGCAGGCCTTATTTCAGGTTTCGGGCTTCGGATTTCATGCGTGGCGGGTGGTGCAGTAATCGTCCTCTGCCTGCCGTTGACGCGGTACCAAATTGGTTATTGGATTAACAGTGAAGCCCTTCTCCGCCACGCCCTGGAAGTCACGGCGGACAATTATGTCGCCCACAAGAACCTGGGCATCGCTCTCTTCGAAAAAGGCCGGCTAGACGAGGCGACCATCCAATTCCAGGAAGCCGTCCGTTTGAGACCGGATATTGCCATCGCGTACTACCACCTCGGCATCGCCTTCTACCAGCAAGGCCGCGTCGCCGAGGCGATCCGGCAATTCCAGCAAGCGACTCGCCTGAAGCCGAATTACACCATGGCGTACAATAACCTCGGCGTCGCCCTCGCCAGGAGCGGCCAAACCGAGGAGGCGATCCGCCAGTTCCAGGAAGCCCTCCGGCTCCAGCCGGACAATGCCGAAACCCGGAAGAACCTGGACCTTGTAATTGCTACCAAGGCCCGTTCTGCGCTGCCGCCCGCCTCGGCCACCAACCGGTGAGTTGGTTGGGAGTTCTATGAGCCAAGCCGCGACCAAGATCTAAAGCATGAACAGTGACGTGCCAAACAGTCAAAACCAAGTGGGAGCGTCCGGTCGCAGCATGCGCTGGGCACCGTGGGTGACCATAGGCGCAATTTGCGCGGTGGTGATCGGCTTTTTCGCTTGGAGCGCCAGACCGGGATTCCTGGGAATGCGTACCACGCGTGCCGAGGACGCCTACTACAACCTATTGGTGCGGGGGTTTCGCGCTGGTCAGCTCGATTTGAAAACAGAGGTGCCTCCCGGACTTGCTCGGTTGGCCGATCCCTATGATCCGATAGCCAACGCCGACTACCTGCTGATTGACGGGCATCCGTTATGGGATCTGAGTTACTATCGCGGCAAACTATATCTCTATTATGGGATTACGCCTGCCCTGGTGCTGTTTTGGCCCTATGCGGCCCTGACGGGCCATTACCTCGGGCATAAAGCTGCCGTGGTGGTCTTTTGCACAATAGGTTTGCTGGCCAGCGTTGGTTTGCTGTGTTTAGTGTGGCGGCGCTACTTCCCGGAAATCGGCCTCGCGGTGGTGGCGGCGGGCACGCTGGCGCTGGGGCTGGCGGGGTTCACGCCGATCATTCTGCCAAGGGCTGAGGTTTACGAGGTGGCGATCACTTGCTGCTATGCGTTGACCATGCTGGCCTTGCTGGCGCTTTGGGGGGCGTGCCACCGCCCCAATCAACGGGGGCGATGGTTGGCCGCGGCCAGTCTGGCATACGGGTTGGCGATTGGGGCGCGACCGAACGTGCTATTTGGGGCCGTGATTCTGTTGCTGCCGGTGGCGCTGGCCTGGCGTGAGGGCTCGCCGCGCTGCGTCGGGTCTGGCTTCACGTTTCACGTTTCACGTTTCACGTTTCACCGGGTTTGGGTTTCCTTGCTGGCGGCGACTGGTCCGATCACGTGCATCGGGCTGGGACTCATGCTCTACAACACCCTGCGATTTGAGAATCCGTTGGAATTCGGGCAACCCTATCTGTTAGCCTCGGTCCGGTTTGCTCACGCCTGGAGTTATCACTTCCTGGGAGCCAACTTCTGGGTTTACTTCCTGGCGCCGGCCCGCTGGAGTGCTCATTTTCCTTTCGTTCAGGACATCAAGTTGCCACCCCTGCCGGACGGCTATGGGAACTGTGAGCATCCCTTTGGCGTCCTGACCAGCAATCCTTTAGTTTGGCTAGCGCTAGCGGCGCCACTGGCCTGGCGAGATCGCTCGGCAGACGGGCGCCGCATTCTGCGCGGGTTTCTGGTGGCCGTCGCTTTGCTCTTCGCGGCTCGCGCCTTGGTGCTTGGCCTCTTCTTGAACGGGAGTCTTCGCTATGAGGTGGACTTCTGTCCCGCGTTGGTACTGCTGGCCGTCGTTGGCATCCTCGGCTTGGAGCGCACTCTGGTCAGCCGGTTGGCTTGGCGGTGGGTGGCCCGATGTGCCTGGGGCCTGCTCCTGGCTATCTCGCTGGCCTTTAACCTCTTGGCGAGCGCTATCTATCATGCGGAATATCACTCGAGGCTCGGCAGCTTGCTTCTCGATCGCGGGCAGGTTGACGAGGCCGTCGAGCATTTGCAAAAGGCCGTGGTGCTGCAACCTGACGATGCGGCGAACCACTACAACCTCGGCGCCGTCTTCGCAAAGCAAGGTCAAAGCGACGAGGCGATTCACCAATTGAAGGAAACCCTCCGCCTGAAACCGGATGACGCCGATGCCCACAACCACCTCGGTGAGGCACTCGCCATGAAAGGCCAGGTCGGCGCAGCGATCAGCCAACTACGGGAAGCCCTCCGCCTTAAACCGGATAATGCCGATGCCCACAACAACCTCGGAATTGCCCTGGGCCAGGACGGCCGCACCAGTGAGGCGATCCCGGAGTTTCGGGAAGCGCTCCGCCTGAAGCCGGATCACGCCGAGGCCCACAACCACCTCGGCGTCGCCCTTTTCAAACAAGGCCAGGTTGATGAGGCGATCAGCCACTACCAGCAGGCCCTTCGCCTGAGACCGCATCATGCCGGCGTCCGCGACAACCTCGGCGCGGCCCTCATCAAGAAGGGCCAAGTTGATGAGGCGATCAGTCAATTCCGGGAAGCCGGCCGCCTGAAGCCGATGGATGCCAACATGCACAACAATCTTGGCGCCGCCCTCGAGCAGAAAGGCCAAATTGACGAGGCGATTGTCCAATACCAACAGGCCATCCACCTGAAAGTGGATTACGCTGACGCCCACAACAACCTCGGGCACGCCCTCCTCAAGAAAGGCCAAATCGACACGGTGATAGGCGAATTCCAGGAAACTGTCCGTCTCAATCCGGCTGACGCTGAGGCCCACTACAACCTCGGCATCGCCCTCTTCAGGAAGGGCCAGATTGACGAAGCGATCCGCCATTACCAGGAAGCCCTCCGCCTCAAACCGGATTACGCCAGTGCCTACAATAACCTCGGGGCCGCCTTCATGAGCAAAGGCCAAATTGACGAGGCGATCGGCCAATTCCAGCACGCGCTCCGCCTGAAACCGGATCAGGCCAACCCCCACAACAACCTCGGAATTGCCCTCGGCCAGAACGGCCGCACCAGCGAAGCGATCCGCGAGTTCCGGGAAGCCCTGAGACTCAATCCTGACTACGCCAATGCCCGCACCAACCTGGAAGCCGCGCTCGCCACTCAGGCCGCTGCTTTACCGCCGCCCGGAGCCGCCACTAACCGCTAGTCAGAATGAAGAATGCAGAATGCAGAATGCAGAAGACGGCATGCAACACGCACCAGGGTGCAGTCGCGAATCGCAAATCGCAAATCTCCCCTCCCCCGGTGTGGCTGCTGGCCGCATTGCTGGTGCTCGTGACGATTGCCACGTTCTGGCCGGCGACGCGAGGCAACTTCGTCAACTACGATGATGATTCTTACGTTACCTCGAATGTTCACGTCCAAAACGGGCTGACCTGGGAGAGCGTAAAATGGGCTTGTTTGAACCCGGTGGCCGCCAATTGGCACCCCGTAACGGTGTGGTCCCACATGGTCGACTGCCAACTGTTCGGTTTGAAGCCCTGGGGGCATCATTTGACCAACGTGGTGCTGCTGTCTCTTATA
>Ga0118677_10007786_pt1 | contig 17528 bp, 12 predicted proteins | sample AliMusrvi5mmetaG_FD_86154 | JGI IMG/M metagenome (GOLD analysis project Ga0118677, IMG submission 86154) | reverse complement strand
GTAACATACTGTCCCCATTGTGGATTAGATTTCCTTCCCGCGGGTTATGGTGAGGGTGCCGATTTGCCAGCGGCAATGCACTCTTCAGCGTCTAGCCATCGGTTCGGCCCTATGGTGACAGTCATTGGTAGTGGGATTATGGGGTTAATTGTCGATGGCGTGTGCTACTTCGCTTTCATTCACCTCTCGTTTCCCGCGACGGCATACATTCCCTTCCTGGTCGCAAGTTGCTTGGGCGCTTTTGCGTCTGGCTATAGTCATCGCGCCATGTCCGACACACTCCCCCGGCACCTGGGGATCGCCTACGGCCTGTTGAACACCCTTCCAGCAGCGTTGATGACTCTTTCCGGCAGGCTCGCGTTTCCAGCTATGATGAGCATTGCCATCCTCTTCGCAGTCATCTGTACTTTGTCGGCATTCGCTGGCGGGATAGTATACGATACCCTATTCCGACGGGCGAACATTCTTCCGGAGACCGTCACCTCAGATGACGCGTTATACCTTGAGTTGCTGCAACGTCTCGGCTTCGACCATGCCCGCGTGAGACGCATGCTCGATCTGGATCGCCAAATCGCTCCCATGCTGAGCCGCCGTGAATTACTGCAACGTGCGATCGAACGTGTCCATCGGGATAATCGGTAGATTGAATGGTTTCATGTGGTCAGACGCAAATTAACGAAATGTTTTTATTGGCGTGAGTGCGGTTTCTAGTCGGAAGATTATTCGAACAATTTACGTCTGATCGCATTTACCCATACCGCTAAAATGGTGGTTTCGCTACACCGTGAAGATAACGGTGTATTGTACGTGCAGCCGGTAGAATATCCAGCAATGAGGCCATATCACGCGGCAGCAAATATCACCTGCGCGGATTCAAGGATCGCATTGCGGCGTAAATAGTTTTTACTATGTTCGCGCCCGCGCCGACTGATGAAATCGACGGGGCGATGAAAGATTTCCGTCAATTCATCTTGCATGGCCACATGATCGAGTAGTGACCAATGAGCTTCCTGTGAGAAGGTGACCAGTACGTCAATATCGCTCTCCGGACGGAATTCTTCTCGCAACACCGAGCCAAATTAAGCGAATTCAGTAATGCGCCATTTGCGGCAGAAAGCTTGAACCGCTTCTAAACGCGAAAAGTGGGGACAGGCACGAATTTTCAGTGAAGCGTACAGATTAATCCTCACGGTTTTTGGGAAATTCGAGCCAGTCCCCATTTTTCGTTCACCTTTCCTGTTGTATTTAAGCCTCTAGATCGGTGCGCTTTAGCAAATCCGCGGTAACAAATCCCCCGTCGGCAAATCCAAAATACGCCGACTACCCAGTGGGGTGATGAGATGGACGCGTCCGGCGGGCGTTCCAATAACCTGGCCGATGCGTGCGGCGTCCCGACCTAGTGGATGCGCGCGAAGGGTAGCCAGTGCGCGGTCGGCATCCGCCTCTAGCAGGATAATCACCATCTTCCCTTCATTGGCGACGTGCAGTGGGTCGATACCGAGCAGTTCGCAGGCGACATTCACGTCGGGACGGAGGGGGATGGATTCCTCGTCAAGCTCCAGGCATACACCGGAGGAGAGTGCCAGTTCGTTGAGCACGGCGGCGGTGGTGGCGCTGGCGTTGATGAACTGCCGGTTGGCCCCGGCGCGGGTGAAGGAGCGCTTGATGATGAGCTCGCCTCCCTCGCACGGTTCCACGCCCTGCTCTTCCAGCCACGGGTTGAGCGCGGCGCTGTCGGCAAGATCAAACACGGCCTCCACGCTGCACGCGTCCGCGCCGGTGCGGATGAGGCTCTTGTCCGCGCGCTCGCCGAGGATCAGCTTGAGCGCGCCCAGGATGATCGATTTGCCGGAGCCGGTCTCGCCCGTGACGGCGATAAAACCGCGCCCGATGCGCCATTCGAGGTCTTCGACCAGCGCCAGATTGCGGATGCGGAGGGACGTGAGCGTTGCGGACACGCTGGGAGTATGTAGAATAAGAAGAGTTTTTCAACTCGCGACTTGCGATCTCATGGCTGGACTCAAAATTACTTTTCTAGGATCGGGGACTTCCCAGGGGGTGCCGATGATCGGTTGCGACTGCCCGGTCTGCCTCTCCGACGACCCCCGCGACAAGCGCACCCGCTCCTCCATTTACGTGGAGACCCCGGAGGCGGCATGGGTGGTCGATACCGGGCCGGAATTCCGCCTCCAGTGCCTGCGCGAACGGGTGCGCCGGGTGGACGCGGTGGTCTATACCCACGCGCACACGGATCACGTCATGGGCTTTGACGATCTGCGGCAATTTTGCCTGGGGGAAAAATGGTTGCCGCTGTATGCGGGGGCGGAAACGATGGCCGATCTCAAGCGCATCTTCGCCTTCGCCTTCAACGGCGAGAATCTCTTCCCCGGCTATGTGCGACCCGAGCCGCGGGTGATCGAGCCGCTCGCGTCGTTCCATATCGGCGCGACCACGCTGACGACCCTGCCGGTGACGCACGGGCGGACCACCGTTTTCGGCTATCTCTTTGAACGCGAGGGGCGCAAGCTCGCCGCGTATTTGAGCGATTGCAAGGAGGTTCCGGACGCCGTGGTGGAACGGCTTCGCGGGGTGGAGGTGCTTATCGTGGACGCGCTGCGCCATCGCTTTCATCCCACGCACATGACCGTCAGCGAAGCGCTGGAATTCGTGGCGAGGGTCTGCCCCGGCGCGGTCTGGTTCACCCATCTCTGCCATGAAGTGGGCCACGCCGAGACGGAAGCCGCCCTGCCTCCACACGTGCGCATCGCCTACGACGGCCTGAAGCTGGAAATTTAAAACACCCCTGTGAAAATGTCTCACGCAAAGACGCAAACGCGCAAAGGGTTTGAACCTCCCCTGGCACCTTTGCTCCTTTGCGTGGGCCTCTTGCTTCTTTCGGTGCGGACTTTCGCCGCGCCTCCCGACCCTGACGCCGCCGCCACCGTGGTGGTCTTCAACGAACGCGACGCTTCTTCCATCGAGCTCGCCGGTTACTACGCCGACAGGCGCGGCATTCCCTACGACCATCTCATCGGCCTCTCCTGCCCGCTCGAGGAGACCGTGAGCCGGGCGGATTACGACAAGACCATCGGTGAACCGCTGCGCAAGGCGTTTCTCGCGCACGGCTGGTGGAAGCTGGAACGCGGGCGCGTGAACGGGCCGACGGTCCAGAGCACGATCCGCTACGTGGCGCTCATGCGCGGCATTCCGCTCAAGATCGCAGGGGCGGCAGACGTCCCCGGCGACGAGCCCTTCAAGGTTAACCCGGTGCTCAACCACAATGAAGCGGCGGTCGATTCCGAACTCGCTCTGCTGGGTCAGAACTCGCTCCAGATTTCGGGTCCGGCGCCCAATCCCTATTACCGGAACTATGACCCGCTCAAGACGAACCAGATTCCCTGGCTGCTGCTGGTTTGCCGGTTGGACGCGGCGGAGCCCGCCACCGTGCGGCGCATGATCGACGACAGCCTTGCCGCCGAAAAAACGGGCCTCTGGGGGTTCGCCTACGTCGATTCGCGCGGGATTCATGGGAGCGGCGGGATGGGCGTGGGCGACGAGTGGCTGCGCCGTGCGGCGTCGGACGTTGTGAGGCATGGCATCCCGTGCATCCACGATACGGCTCCCTCGGTTTTTCCGGAGTATTATCCGATGACCCGCGTCGCGCTCTACCTCGGCTGGTACACCCCGGAGGTGGAAGGGGCGTTCAAGACCCAATCCGTCCGGTTCGTACCCGGTGCGGTGGCGGTGCATATCCACTCCAACAGCGCGGACTCGCTACGCAAGCCGCTGAGAAACTGGTGTGCGCCACTGCTCGAACAGGGCGCCGCCGCGACGCTCGGCAATGTGTTTGAACCGTATCTTTCGCTCACGCCGCATCTGGACATCTTCGCGGAACGGCTCCGCACCGGGGCCACGTTTGCGGAGGCCGCCTACGCCTCCCAGAACTCGCTTTCCTGGATGACGACGTTCATCGGCGACCCGCTCTACCGCCCCTTCAAGGCCCAGCAGAATCCCTTGGCCGAGCCCGCGCGCGCATACTCCGAATACGCCGCCTACCGGGATGGAGCCGTGCTCTGGGCCGCCAATGGCCGGGAACAGGGGGAACCGTTCCTCGCTGCCAAGGCTGCGGAGCTCAAGAGCGGGGTGCTTTTTGAAGGTCTCGGGCTCCTCCAGTCCGGCGCGAGGGATTCTGCGGCAGCCCTGGCATCCTGGGTTCAGGCCGGCAAAACGTACACGGAGGACGCAGACCGCATTCGTTGCGCGCTGCATGTCGTCGAGTTCTTACGTGCGGAGAAAAAAAAGGACCAGGCGCTCGCCCACTTGCGCCAGGAAATCAAGCGCTTTGCGTCCTCCGACGCCGCCGCCCGCCTCAAGGCCGTGGAGCTCGAACTTGACCCGCCGCCGCCTCCCCCCAGCCCGAGTCCGAGCCCGAGCCCCACTCCCGCCGCGCCGAAACCGCAGTGATCCCCGCCATTCCGCGCTTTTCAGTTGGAGAAAAGCTTTCTAGGCTGCACGCATGCAACTCGCCGACCGCTACATCTCCTGGCTCCGCGCGAGCCAGGCGAACCGCTTGGCTGAAACGCCCCCGCTGCTTGGCGCGCGGCAAATCCCGGACGTCGAACTGCAAGCCCTCTGGATCGCGGGGGAGTTCGGGCGGGAGTTTGTGACCACCACGGGCGAGCGGGTGCGGGTGGAGCATTTCGGCGACTGGAACCGCGATCCCGGGCCACCCTTTGCCGGGGCGCAGATGATCATCGCGGGCGTCAAGGTGCGCGGCGGGGTGGAAGTGCATGCCGATGCCCGCGCCTGGAGGCGGCATGCTGCTGGCAACCCTGACCCCGAAAACACGATCCTGCATGTCTTTGCCCTGGACGCGAAGAACGAAGGGAGCGGGACTGCGCCCCAGCCCCGCCGACCGGGGGACGGCGAAATCCCGGTGGTATTCCTCGATGTGAGCCGGTTTGCATTCCTCCCGGTGGACCCGCCGCCCCGTGAAAACACCGCCTGCCGGGGAGCTTTCGCCGCACTGCCCGCCGCCCGCGTGCTGGAACTGGTGGAGGCCGCGGCGCAATACCGGCTCTGCCGCAAAGCCGCCCGCCTGGAGCGGCTGGCGGAGCAGTTCGACCCGCAGGAGGCCCTTTACCAAGCCATCGCCGAGGCGCTCGGCTACCGCAACAACAAGCTGCCGTTCACGCTGCTGGCCCAGCGCTTTCCGCTCGCCCTGCTGCGCTCGAACCGCGCGGAGATCGAGCCGCTCCTCTTCGCCGCCAGCGGCTTCCTTAACGCCACCGACCTCTCTCCGCTGGCGGGGGACACGCGCACTTATCTGCGGGACATCTGGACGCAGTGGTGGCCGCGGCGCTCTGAATTCGAGCGCCTGACGCTCCCGGCGAGCCTCTGGACCCTGCGCGGCTTGCGCCCGGTGAACCATCCCCAGCGGCGCGTGGCCGCGCTCGCCGAGATCGTCCGCAACTGGCCGGTGGTCGAGACCCTCTCGCGGGCGGGCGACGTGACGGCCATCCGCCACTATTTCGAGCAGCTCGCCCATCCGTATTGGGACTTCCACTACACGCTCACCTCCAAACGTTCGCCGGGACGCATGGCGCTGGTGGGGGAATCGCGCATTACGGACCTGCTCCTCAACATCTTCCTCCCGCGCGCGCTCTCCTCCGCCCCGGCGTTCTGGCAAGCCTGCCGCGAACTGCCCGCTGCCGACCCCAACCAGCGCGTGGAGCTCGCCGCGCGCCGGTTGTTCGGGGCGAGCGCCGTGGGGCGTCGCCTCGGCAAACGCGCCCTCACCCAGCAGGGGCTCTTGCAGATTTACGAGGATTTCTGCCTGGCCTGCGACGCCGACTGCACCCGTTGCGCCATGCCCTCGCGGCTGGAATGCCTGGAGCCATCGCCATTGAACCCCGGTGCACCGCCCTCCGCCGTTTCGTAATTTTTAGTTCAGCTTCTACGGGCGGAAATCCTTTTCGATCAGCTCTTCCAATTCCTGCATGGCGAGCGTGAGCCGCCCTCGCAGCTCGACGGTTTTTGGGTCACTGGAAAGATCGACGGGTTCCGCCGTGATTTTTTCGTAGCGTTTCCCAAGCGGCCTCCCCGGATCGGTCTTGCCGGACTCGTCCAAGAACTGGTTTACCTGGGCCACCCGCTGGACGACCTCGTGGATTTTCTCCAACGCCTCGGCTTCGCTAATTTCCCCTGACGCGACCCGTTTGAGTTGGCGGCATGTGAAAATCTGGCAACGCACCGGGCGCTGAGGGTAGATGGCGCATTGCGCCTCCCGGTAAGCGGGACACGGTTGCAGGCTAAAATACTCCGTGTGCTTGCGTTTTATTTTCAACCCCAGCGCCTTGAGCTCTCTTAGCAAATCATTTGATTGGAGCCGGACTTTGTAAAACATCACGCCGTTGCAGCAGATTCCACACGCGGCACAAAGGCGGGAAGCGGCGGATGACGTCGGCGAACTCAGATTCGACATGGTCTGGAATGCTACGCCGCGAACTTCAATCCGGGCAAGTGCGTCTTTGTTCTAAAAAATCGGGAAGAGATGGCGGGAGGATCACCGCGCCACCTTTTGCCACAGCTCCAGGCGGCAGTCAAAGCCGCCGAAATCCACCACCCGCCGGGATTGCAGTTTGAGCGACGCGGGGACGGGGCCGCTGGGCAGGGGATTCGCAAACACGAGCCGCCCACCGGGTCGGAGCACCGTGGCGGCCACGGCGAACAGATCGTCGATGAGCCCTTGCAGATCGGCGATGGGCACCCGCCTGCCCATGGGCGGGTTGGTGAGAATCAGCGAGACCGAGCGCGGACCCAGGCCCTCCTGCACGGGAAAATCGCGAAAATCGCAGCAGACGAACCGGGACGGGACGGGCGGCTGCACGGTGGCGGCGGCGAAGTTCCGCGTGGTGATGGCGATGGCCTCCTCGCTCAAGTCCGTGCCGTAAACCCGTCGCACGCCGCCGAGCCGGGCGCGCTCGACGAGCTCCAGGCCCGAGCCGCAAAAGGGGTCCCAGACGATCTCGTCGGGGGCGGGTCCGGCGAGCCGGGCCATGCAGGCGGCCAGCGGGGGATGGGACGCGGCGGGCACGTCCTCCTGGCGGTAGGAAAAGCGGGGGTCCGGCACCAGGCGCGGGCTCAGTTCCACCGCGTTCCCCCGCGCGGTGGGATGGACGTTCACCGACCACGGGGCGTGGCTCGGGTCATTGAGGATTTCCGGGCACAACGCGTAGGCCCGGTTGGCCACGGCGCGCACCGCGCCGCGTTGGTGGCCGCGTGCCACGAAGTCCAGCCGGTAGCGGAGCGCCCCCTCGGTGAAAGTCTTGAGAAGCCGCAACGCCAGGGGAGACGCGATCGCCTGCGCCAGCGCCTCGGCGGATTGCGCCTCGTTGCCGCGCACCGTCCCGAGCACGAACCCCACCGTGCCAAAACAGCGGAGCGCATAAATGTCTCCCAAGGAAAACGGGGCCAGCGGCGTGAGCGCCACCAGCCCGCTGGCGACCTCCGCGACGCGGAACTTCCCGTGCTTGCTGGCGGCTTCCTCCACCTCCTCGCGCACGATCCCCTCCAGCCCCTTGCGCCCGCGCAGATGGATGCGCAGGCCGGCAAACCCGGTGAGCACCCCCTCCAGGCGCACGGCGCTCCCGGTTTGCGCGCGGGCGACGCGGGCTTTCACTTTCTGCTCCGTCTGCCGGGAAAGAACCCCGCGCCCGCTGGCCAGCGTTTCCAACGTGGCCGCCCCGCCGATCTTGTCGAGCGTCTCCCCCAGGAACTTCCTTTCGGTCTCGGACGCCGTCTTTTGCAGCAGGGCCAGCAACGCGGATTCTTCCTCCGGCCCCGCGCCGATCTTCGGCAGGGCGGCCATGGCGTAACGGCGGATCTTTTCCTCGGGATCACTCAGTAATCCGACCAGCCAGCGCCGCACCTCTCCCGCTTGTTCGGCGGGGCCGGACTCGGGAAAAACCACGCCCACGGCGCGCACCAGCGCCACGTTTTCCAGCCGCTGCACGGGGGCCGCGCCATCAAAGCGCGCCACTTCCTCGCTCCAGAGCCGTTCCCACGGCAGGCGGCGCAACGCGTTGTAAAGCTCCTTGGTCGGGTTTTTGTCGCCACTTTTCATCGTTCGGGCAAATGCATGCACAAAAGCTATGCCATCGCCGCCAGGAATCGATCTTTGATTTTCGGGGGCGCCTTTCCGGAATCCCGCTCCACCGGATTTGCCTTGCACCGGGAAAAGTTGATCCGCAGCGGAAAACGTGCAGGTTAGAGCGTTTTAAATTGAAGTGTTTACAATGATGCGAGAGCGCCGTGGGTTGTTGCGGGGCTTTTCAAGCGCAGCGGCTGTATTTGTCCATACCGCCCAAGCTGGGAAAGTCCCGCAACGGCCCGCGCCGCCGAGCAGCGTGTAAAGAATGAAACTTAAACCGCTCTAGCCGGGAAACCGCACCGAAATGCCCGACCCCTCAAAACGCTTCGCGCGCGAACGGCGCACCCTCCGCCTCATGATCCGCCTCTCCTGCCGCCAGCGGCACGGGCAGTCCGCGGGGCTGTGCGCGCCGTGCCAGGAACTTGCCGACTACGCCCTGGCGCGCCTTGATAAGTGCGTCTTCCATGCCGACAAGCCGACCTGTGCCAATTGCCCGGTCCACTGTTACAAGCCCGCCATGCGTGAACGTGTGCGCGAGGTGATGCGCTATGCCGGGCCCCGGATGTTGTTGCATCATCCCGTGCTGGCGCTTCTGCATTTGCTGGATGGGCTGAGGCGGCCCCGCAAGAAATTTTGACGCACGCAAAGAAAAGAAGAATCCAGACCGCGCGTATTTCTTCCTTTGCGTCCCTGGCGTTCTTTGCGCGATGATCCTCTTCCCATGAAACGCGCCAAAACTCCCCGCAGTTCCGTTCCGCCGCCCCTTCTCGGCGCGCACATGTCCATCGCGGGCGGGGTGGACAAATCCATCGACCGCGCGCTTTCCGTGGGCTGCACGGCCATGCAGATTTTCGTGAAAAACAACATGCAATGGTTCGCCGCCGCGCCGTTGGCGGAGAGCGAGTTGAAGGCGTTCCATGAGCACCCGCGCCGGGGCGAACTCCGCTCCGTCTTCGGCCACAGCGGCTACATGATCAACCTCGCGGCGGTGAACCCGGAGTTCGCGGAGAAATCCCGCCGGGCGCTCGCGGAGGAGCTTGCCCGGGCGCAGCAGCTCGCACTGCCGTTCCTGGTGCTGCATCCCGGGGCCCACATGGGCGCGGGGGAAGCTGCGGGGCTGGCCAAGATCGTCGCCGGGCTGGACGCGGTGTTCGCCACGCTGCCGCCGGGGACGACCCGCGTGGCGCTGGAGACGACGGCGGGCCAGGGGAGCTCGCTGGGGCACACGTTTGAGCAGCTCGCGTGGATCCTGGAACACGCGGCGCACCCCGAACGGCTGTGCGTCTGCGTGGATACCGCGCACCTGTTCGCCGCAGGCTACGACATCTCCACCGAGGCGGGCGCCGCCGGGACGTTTGAGGCGTTTGAGCGGATCATCGGGCTCCAGCACCTCGTGGCCATCCATTGCAACGACTCCAAGACCGGTCTCGGTTCCCGCGTGGACCGCCACGAGCACCTCGGCAAGGGGAAGCTCGGGCTCGCCCCGTTCGCCTTCCTCATGCGGGACCGCCGGTTTGACGCCATCCCCAAAGTGCTCGCAACCCCCAAGGGCAAGGAGCTGGCGGAAGACCGCGAGAATCTGGCGGTGCTCCGCGCGCTGGAGGCGCAATAGCTCCGCATTGGCCAAAAAATCGCCCAAAACGGGGTGGCCGCATCATTTTTTTAAGAAGAATATTGAAAAAATCCGTAGGAGTGCTGCTATTACCACCCCGCAAAAAGACAAGAATTAGAAAAACAGCAGTCAAGATGTACCAGAAATCGCCCTCGTTTTCCCGCGAAACCCTTCGCCAAAACCTAGCGCGCGTGCGCGTTTTGTGCGATTAGTCGCTGCTGCCCATTTCCCTACAAAGACAAGATGCACCCGACGCACACCCACGGACTCCCACCGAAGCAAGGCCTTTACGATCCGCAGTTTGAACACGACGCATGCGGCGTCGGGTTCGTGGCGAATTTGAAAGGGCGCAAGTCGCACGAGATCGTCCAGCAGGCGCTGACGATCCTCGTCAACCTCGACCACCGTGGCGCGGTGGGCGCGGAGACGAACACCGGGGACGGCGCGGGCATCCTCATGCAGATGCCGCACAAGTTTTTGAAGAAGGCGTGCGCAAAGTGCGGCATCGCCCTTCCCGAGCCCGGCCAATACAGCGCGGGCGTGGTGTTTGCCTCGCCGGACGCCGCCCGGCGCGCACAGGATGAAGCGACCTTTGAGAAGATCGTGGCCGAGGAAGGACAGACGTTCCTGGGCTGGCGCGATGTGCCGACGAGCAACGCGACCCTGGGCGATTACGCCAAGGCTTCCGAGCCGTGTGTGAAGATGGCGTTCATCGGCCGTGGCGCGAACCTCGCCGACGACCTCGCTTTCGAGCGCAAGCTCTACGTCATCCGCAAGCGCGCACAGAACGAGATCCGCACCGCCGGGGGCAACGAGCACTGGTACATCTCCAGCCTCTCCTGCCGGACTTTGATCTTCAAGGGGATGCTCATGCCGGTGCAGGTGAACGAGTATTTCCTGGATCTGGCGGACCCGGATGTGGAAAGCGCCCTGGCGCTGGTGCATTCCCGGTTCAGCACGAACACCTTCCCGAGTTGGGAGCGTTCGCACCCCTACCGCTACATCGCCCACAACGGCGAGATCAACACCCTGCGCGGCAACATCAACTGGATGCACGCCCGGCAGTCGCTCTTTGAGAGCGAGCTTTTCGGCGAGGACATGAAGAAGGTCCTCCCCATCATCGACACCAACGGCTCGGACTCGGCGATGTTCGACAACTGCCTGGAGCTGCTCGTCATGGCGGGCCGCTCGCTGCCGCACGCTGTGATGATGATGATCCCCGAGCCGTGGACCGCGCACGAGTCCATGAGCGACGAGCGCAAGGCGTTCTACGAATACCACTCCTGCCTGATGGAACCGTGGGACGGCCCCGCCTCCATCGCGTTCACCGACGGCACGTTCATCGGCGCGGTGCTTGACCGCAACGGCCTGCGCCCCTCGCGCTATTATGTGACCAAGGACGACCTGGTCATCATGGCCTCCGAAGCCGGTGTGCTGCCCATCGAACCCGAGCGCATCGCCCTCAAGGGCCGCCTCCAGCCGGGGCGCATGTTCCTGGTGAACATGGAAGAAGGCCGCATCGTCGCCGACGAGGAAATCAAGAGCGCCATCGCCAAGGAGCACCCTTACCGCGAATGGATCAACCAGCACATGGTGGAGCTCGCCAGCGTCGCGGACGCCCCGGAGGTTCCTGAGCCCGACCACAAGACCGTCGTCAGCCGCCAACAGGCGTTTGGTTACACGTTCGAGGAACTGCGCATGCTGCTGGTCCCCATGGCACGCGACGGCGTGGAGGCCGTCGGCTCGATGGGCACCGACACCCCGCTCGCCATCCTCTCCCACCGGGCGCACCCGCTCTTTGACTACTTCAAGCAGCTCTTCGCGCAGGTCACCAACCCGCCCATCGACTGCATCCGCGAGGAGATCATCACCTCGGCGGAAACCACCATCGGCAGCGAACGCAACCTGCTCAAGCCCGAGCCGGAAAGCTGCCACTTGATCGAGCTCAAGTCGCCCGTCCTCACCAACGAGGAACTCGCCAAGCTCAAGCACATCGCCCAAGGCGAGTTCAAATCCATCACGCTCCCCATCCTCTTCAGCCCGAAGGGCAACCACGAGGAAGCCGCCCGCGCGCTGGAAGCCGCGATGGACGACCTCTGCGCCAAAGCCAGCAAGGCCATCGCCGAGGGGGTGAACATCCTCATCCTCACCGACCGCGGCGTGGACAAGGACCACGCGCCGATCCCCTCGCTGCTCGCCGTCGCCGGCCTGCACCACCATTTGATCCGTGAAGGCACCCGCACCCGCGCCGGCATCGTGCTGGAAAGCGGCGAGCCGCGGCAGGTCCACCACTACGCGCTCCTGCTCGGCTACGGCTGCGGGGCGATCAACCCGTATCTGGCGTTCGAGACCCTCGACGACATGATCCGCCAGGGCCTGCTGGTCAACACCGACCACAAGACCGCCTGCAAGAACTACACCAAGGCCGCCACCAAGGGCGTGGTGAAAGTCGCCTCCAAGATGGGCATCTCCACCATCCAGAGCTATCGCGGCGCGCAGATTTTTGAAGCCGTGGGGCTCAACCGCGCGGTCATCGACAAATATTTCACCTGGACCGCCTCGCGCATCGAAGGCGCGGGCCTGGACGTCATCGCGGGCGAGGTGCAACTGCGCCACAAGCACGCGTTCCCCGAGCGGGCGACCGTCAACGGCACGACCCTCGACGCGGGCGGCGAATACCAGTGGCGCGCGGACGGCGAACCCCACCTTTTCAACCCGATCACCATCCACACCCTGCAAAAGGCGGTGCGCACGGACAGCTACGAGGCCTATCGTCAATACGCCGCGCTCGTCAACGAACAGGACAGCCAGTTTTACACGCTGCGCGGGCTCCTCGACTTCAAGGCGGCGGCTCCGGTGCCCATCGAGGAAGTCGAGCCGATCGAGGCGATCCTCAAGCGCTTCAAGACGGGCGCCATGTCCTACGGTTCCATCTCCAAGGAAGCCCACGAGGCGATGGCCATCGCCATGAACCGCATCGGCGGCAAGAGCAACACCGGCGAAGGCGGCGAGGACCCCGAGCGTTTCATTCCGATGCCCAACGGCGACTCGAAAAAGAGCGCCATCAAGCAGGTCGCTTCCGGGCGTTTCGGCGTCACCAGCAACTACCTCACCAACGCCGAGGAAATCCAGATCAAGATGGCCCAGGGCGCCAAGCCCGGTGAAGGCGGCCAGCTTCCCGGCTCCAAGGTCTATCCGTGGGTCGCCAAGACCCGCCACTCCACCACCGGCGTCGGCCTCATCTCCCCGCCTCCGCACCACGACATTTATTCGATTGAGGATCTCGCGGAGCTCATCCACGACCTTAAGAACGCCAACCGCGCCGCGCGCATCTGCGTGAAGCTCGTTTCGGAAGTCGGCGTGGGCACCATCGCGGCAGGCGTCGCCAAGGCGCATGCGGACGTGGTCCTCATCAGCGGCTTCGACGGCGGCACCGGCGCCTCCCCGCAGACCAGCACCAAGCACGCGGGGCTCCCGTGGGAACTCGGCCTGGCGGAAACCCACCAGACGCTCGTGCTCAACAACCTGCGCAGCCGCATCATGGTCGAGACCGACGGCCAGCTCAAGACGGGGCGCGACGTGGTCGTGGCCGCGCTGCTCGGCGCCGAGGAATTCGGCTTCGCCACCGCGCCGCTCGTCACCCTCGGCTGCATCATGATGCGCGTGTGCCACCTGAACACCTGCCCGGTGGGCGTGGCCACGCAAAACCCGGAACTGCGCAAGCGCTTCACGGGCGACCCGGCCTACACCGTCAACTTCATGCGCTTCGTGGCGATGGAAGTGCGCGAACTCATGGCCCGCCTCGGCTTCCGCACCCTCAACGAGATGGTCGGGCGCACCGATGCGCTCGAGGCCAAAAAAGCCATCGAACACTGGAAAGCCCGGGGCGTCGATCTCTCCGCCATCCTTTACCAGCCGAAGGCCGGGCCCGAAGTCGGCCGCTACTGCCAGATGGCGCAGGATCACGGCATCGACAAAGCCCTCGACATCACGGTCCTCCTTGACCTCTGCAAACCCGCCCTTGAGCGCGGCGAGAAGGTGAAGGCCACGCTGCCCATCCGCAACGTCAACCGCGTCACCGGCACCATCCTTGGCAATGAGATCACCAAGCGCTACGGCGCGGAGGGGCTGCCCGAAGACACCGTGCACCTGCACTTCAAGGGCTCGGCGGGCCAGAGCTTCGGCGCGTTCGTGCCCAAGGGCGTCACGCTCGAACTCGAAGGCGACACCAACGATTACATCGGCAAGGGGCTCAGCGGCGGCAAGATCATCCTCTACCCGCCCGCAGGCTCCACCTTCGCGGCGGAAGAAAACATCATCGCCGGGAACGTCGCCCTGTATGGCGCGACCAGCGGCGAAGCCTACATCGGCGGCATGGCCGGCGAACGCTTCTGCGTGCGCAACTCCGGCGTGAGCGCCGTGGTGGAAGCCGTGGGCGATCACGGATGCGAATACATGACCGGGGGCCGGGTCGTCGTGCTCGGCGCGACGGGGCGCAACTTCGCAGCCGGCATGAGCGGCGGCGTCGCTTATGTCCTCGACGAGGAAGGCTCCTTCCCGTGCCGTTGCAACCAGCAGATGGTCGGCCTGGAAAAGATGGAGGGCGAGGAGATTGAAGAAATCCGCCAGCTCATCGCCCGCCACGCGCAATACACCGGCAGCCGCCGTGCGGCCCAGGTGCTCGCGCAGTGGGAGGCGATGGCGCCCAAGTTCGTCAAAGTCATGCCGAAGGATTACAAACGCGTCATCGCGGCCATCAAGAAAGCCCACGACGACGGCCTGAGCGGCGACGAAGCCCTCAACGCCGCCTTTGAGGCCAACTCCCGGGACGTCGCCCGCGTCGGCGGCGGGTAGAACAGAGTATTTTATCCGCAGATTACGCAGATGAACGCAGATTAGAAGAAAATGAAAACGGACCCGCAGACATACGCGGTGATTGGAGCGGCGATGGAAGTCCATCGGCACTTGGGGCACGGCTTTTTGGAAGCCGTTTACCAAGAGGCTTTGGCTTTCGAGTTCACCGCTCAAAATATCCCGTATAAACGTGAGGTCGATCTTCCGGTCTTCTACAAAACCCATCGCCTGGGCTGCAGCTACCGTGCGGATGACGCTCAAACCATTAATGAGCTCAAGGCAACCGGCCTTCACCGGGCATTATTGATCAACTTTGGCTCATCGAGCCTCGAACACAAACGTCTTGTTCATAATCTGCGAGAATCTGCGAAATCTGCGGATAACTCCTTGGAAATAACACTTTAAGCATCACGACAATGGGTAAACCGACTGGATTCCTCGAATATCTCCGCGAACTGCCGCTGGACCGCCCGGCTCTGGAACGCATCCAAGACTGGAACGAATTCCACTGCCACATGGCGGAAAATGACCTGCGCACGCAGGCCGCGCGTTGCATGGACTGCGGCACTCCGTTCTGCCACACCGGCAAGCTCCTCAGCGGCATGGCCAGCGGCTGCCCCATCAACAACCTCATCCCCGAGTGGAACGACCTGATCTACCGCGGCCTCTGGCGCGAAGCCCTTGATCGCCTCCACAAGACCAACAACTTCCCGGAGTTCACCGGCCGCGTCTGCCCCGCCCCGTGCGAAGGCTCCTGCACGCTCGGCATCAACTGCCCGCCCGTCACGATCAAGAACATCGAGGTCTCCATCATCGACAAAGCCTGGGAGGAAGGCTGGGTCGCCCCGCAACCGCCCACTGTCCGCACGGGCAAGAAGGTCGCCGTCGTCGGTTCCGGTCCCGCCGGTCTTTGCGCCGCCGCCCAACTCAACAAAGCCGGTCACACCGTCACCGTCTTTGAACGCGCCGACCGTCCCGGCGGCTTGCTCATGTATGGCATCCCCAACATGAAGCTCGACAAGCAAAAGGTCGTGCTGCCCCGTATCGCCCAAATGGAAGCCGAGGGCGTGAAATTCCTCACCAATACCGCCGTTGGCGTTAAAGATCAAGGCGGAGTTTATTTGTCGACCAATAAGGGCGATTTATTCACGGCGGCCGATGCCGTGCCGACGGTTTCCGGCAATCCGTTGTCAATCGCCGGAGTTAATGTTAATAAATTAGTATCTGATCCGAGCGATAGCCAAACTTTATATTTATTAACCGCCGCCGACGGTTTATATTATACCAATGATATTAGTAAAGGTTGGCAAAAAATTTCAATTTTGCCGGACAAGGGAATTAATGATTTAGCGGTTGATCCAAATGAACATTGTACTTTATATTTAGCCCTGACTAATAAAATTTATAAATCGAGCGATTGTGGGCGCTCCTTTAATCAGATTTACGCCAATAATAATGCCGAATCGCAAATTACAACCTTGGCCGTCGAAACCGCCGATAGTAATCATATTTATAGCGGTGATAGTCTTGGGGTTGTCCGACGCAGTTTAGACGGTGGGGCGACTTGGGCGGCGATTCAAACTTTAAGCGAAGGCATCGCTAAGATTGTGATCAGTCCGGAAGATAATAATATAGTTCTAACAGTTTCTATTCATTCTAAACTTTATCGTTTTAATGCTAACGGTGATACGAGCGGATCGGATTTAACTGCTTATAGTAATAAATTTGACGATAAGAATTGGCAGGATTTAAATACTAATTTAAATGAATTCGCAATTGGTAATAACTTTCGCGATTTAATTTATTCGCCACTTGATAACGTAGTTTTATTGGCGACCGATAAAGTTTTATTAAAATCTTCGGATAACGGCGCCAGTTGGGGTAAAATTAAATTATTGACGGCTGATGCTCAAACTAAAATTAATGCTTTGGCGGTTAATCCGAAAAATTATAAAGAAATTTATTATGTGACTGATACGACTTTTTATAAAACTTTAGATGGCGGGGCGACTTGGAGCTCTAAACAATTAGCGACGACCCGGACCGGTTCGAGTTTAGTGGTGAGTGCCGATAATGGCAATTTGATTTATTTGGGAGTCGCTAAAGCTTCTAAACAAGCAATACCAGTTAAATATAATTATTAAAATACACCCCGCATACCTGTCCGGCGTATGCCGGACGCGGGGCACGCAAAATTATGAACACTTACTTACAAGCCAAACAAACCGAATTAAGCGCCGCTGCCGAACATTATAAAAAAGATTTGGCGACCTTGCGCACCGGTCGGGCCAATCCGGCGATTCTCGATGGCGTTTTAGCCGAAGCTTACGGCGTTAAAAGTCCGCTTAATTCTTTAGGAAATATTTCCGTAGTTGACGCTCGTTGTTTAACGGTTGCGCCTTGGGACAAATCGGTTTTAAAAGATATTGAAAAGGCGATTATTGAGGCTAACTTAGGTTTAGGCGTGGTTAACGAGGGTGATAAAATTCGTTTAACAATTCCGCAGATGACCGAAGAGAATCGTCATGAATTAGTTAAGAAAGCTAATGAAAAAATGGAGAAAGCTAAAATCGCCGTTCGTCAAATTCGCGAGGAAATTAAGAAAGCGATTGATGACGCTGAGGGCGATAAGGAAATTAATGAGGACGATAAATTTCGTTTCCTTAAAGAATTGGATGAAGCTATTGCTAGTCGTAACGAAGAAATTAAAGAAATCCGCGATAAGAAAGAGGCGGAAATAATGGAAATATAATGTTATTAACGATTATCACTTTTTTAATAGTTTTATCGGTTTTGGTTTTGGTTCACGAAGCCGGTCATTTTCTGACGGCTCGGGCTTTTAAAGTTAAGGTTGAAGAATTTGGTTTAGGTTTTCAGCCGCGAGCTTGGGGCTTACAAATTATTAGAGGT
>Ga0118677_10007781_pt1 | contig 17536 bp, 1 predicted proteins | sample AliMusrvi5mmetaG_FD_86154 | JGI IMG/M metagenome (GOLD analysis project Ga0118677, IMG submission 86154) | reverse complement strand
CAACTGTACTACTTGTTTTTTGTTTAATGGTATCAGGAATTTCCTCACTTCGAGTACATGGTCAATGCGATGCAACAGCAACACCAAGTTCCATTTGTTTTGGAGGGGCCACCCAGCTTAATGTCACAACGACGGGAAGTAATACCTATGTTTGGGCATCTAATCCTATTGGTTTTAGCTCAACATTGCAGAGTCCAACTGCTAATCCATTATTAGCAACAAAATATTATGTTACAGTTACTCCGGTTCCTATTGGACCCGTTTGTGTTGATTCTGTAAGTGTTATTGTGAATCCAATTCCATCTGCTGATTTTTCGTCGATAAATCCTTCATGTTCCGGGCAAAGCGTTTCATTTAGTAATAATTCCACTGGTTCTGGTCTATCCTTTCTTTGGAATTTTGGAGATCCTGGGTCAGGTGTTACTAATACCTCTACGTTAACAAATCCTAATCATGTTTTTTCAATTCCAACTGGATGTAATCCCGCTTCAACATTTAATATAATGCTCGTAGCTACAAATATTTATAATTGTGTAGATACAAAAAGTAAATCCATTGATGTTAATAAAATACCAAACCCACAAATAATTGATCAAAATATATTCTCCCCTTTTAGTAATTGTTTGAATTATCCAAGTCAATCAAATCCAGATTATCCTTTATCAGTTGATAACATTACAGCAAATACTGGTTGTATCAGTGGTTATACTATCCAGTGGGGAGATGCATCAACAACAAATTTTCCGCCTGAAGTATTTCCATATACCCATACTTATCATTCGTTGGGGGTTTTTTCGTTAAAAATTACTGCCAATAATAGCAATGGGTGCACCGGATCAACAACCTATAATGTTATAAATCAAAGTATTCAGGCAATTGGGATTTATAGTGGCGGAGGAACAAGTGGGTGTGCTCCAATTACATTTCCATTTACCCTGTCTGGGGCTGCTAACAATTCTCCTGGCACACATTATTACATTTATAATGGAGATGGGAACTCTTCAGTGATTCCGAATGTTTTGAATGATACAATAATTAATTTGACCTACAATACATCATCTTGCGGTAAAGGACTCCCAAATAATGCTTACACACTTAGAATTACAGCAAAAAACAGCTGTCCGGATACTGCTTCAACAACGTACAATCCAATTATCATCTTCTCGCATCCAACCCCTTCTTTTACCTTTTCCCCAACATCCCCCAGTTGCGTAAACCAAACGATCTCTTTTACCAATACATCATTACCCGGGTCTGGTTCAAATTGTGGTTCCATCACTACTACCTCCTGGAATTTCGGAGATCCGGGTTCTGGAGGGGCTAACACTTCAGGCGCTCCAAACCCCACTCATATTTATGCGTCTCCTGGCACTTATACAATCACACTGACAATCAATAATGGGCAGTGTCAAAGTACTACCACAAATACCATTGTAATTAATCCGCGCCCAAATCCCACAATAACCGGTCCAAATCCTGTTTGTGCTGGTTCAATTGGTAATGTTTATGTAACTGAATCAGGGAAAAGTAACTACTCATGGACTGTCTCAGCCGGCGGATCAATTACATCGGGTGGTTCTTCGACTAATAATTCTGTTACTATCACCTGGAATACCCCTGGATCTCAGACAGTTTCTGTTAACTACACAGTTAATGGTTGTTCAGCAATGTTCCCGACGGTTTATCATGTCACGGTAAACCCGCTTCCTGTCCCTTCGATAATTGGGGTTAATACTATTTGTACAGGTTCCACAGGGATCGTTTATCAAACAGAGCCTGGAAATTCAAATTATTTATGGATAGTATCAGGGGGAGGGAGCATTGTTTCCGGGGTTGGTACTAGCACGATTACAGTAAATTGGAATAATACCGGGACGCAGAGTATATCTGTTAATTATACTGATGTTAACGGATGCACAGCTGCCACGCCAACAACATTGACAGTGACTGTTAATCCCAAGCCGGTTGTCCCTGACCAATCAACCTCAATTTGCAGTGGAAGCACCTTTACCATTACACCGACAAATAATCCGCCCACAACGATCATACCAACCGGTACTACTTATAGTTGGAGTCCTCCTACCGGTTCCGGATTTACTGGTGGAACTTCAGGGACAGGTCAATTAAATATTAGTGGAACTTTGGTAAATACTACCAACACGCCGCAAACGGCAACTTATACTGTATTCCCCACAACTAGTTTGTGCCCTGGCAACTCTTTCACTGTAACAGTTATTGTTACTCCCAAACCGTTGATTCCCACACAAACCCAAATTGTTTGCAGTGGAGATCAGTTCACCATCACCCCTGTTACGTCTTTACCTAACACGATCGTTCCTGCCGGGACGACCTATAGCTGGTCGATACCAACCGGGGGCGGTTATACCGGTGGAGCTGCCGCCACGGGTCAGGCTTCGGTCACGGGCACGTTGACCAACACGACCAATATTCTTCAAACAGCGGTTTATTCGGTCACCCCGACCTCGGGGAGTTCGGGTAATTGCGTGGGATCCGCGTTCACGGTCACTGTGACGATCAACCCCAAGCCGCTGATACCAGCTCAAACACAGACAATATGCAGTGGCGTGCAGTTCACGGTAACCCCGTCCAACAGTCCGCCTACTGCCATAGTACCAACGGGAACGACTTATAGCTGGGCAACCCCGGCGGGCAGTGGTTTTACAGGCGGTGCACCGGGAACATCCTTACCATCGATAACCGGCACGTTAATCAATCTCACCAACAACCTTCAAACGGCCGTTTACACGGTCACCCCAACCTCGGGGGCCTCAGGTAATTGCCAGGGATCACCGTTCACGGTGACGGTTACCCTCAACCCCACGCCATCTATACCTGATCAACCGATAGCAATCTGCAGTGGTAATACATTTACTATAACTCCTGTTAATAATCCACCAACAACTATCGTTCCTGTCGGGACGACCTACAGTTGGTCAGCCCCATCGGGTAGCGGGTTTACAGGTGGGGCAGGCGGTGCCGGGTTGTCCTCGATCAGCGGTACGCTGGTCAACACAACCAACACTGTCCAGACAGCCACGTACACGGTCACGCCATCCATCGGCACGTGTTCGGGTACCAGTTTTACCATTGTTGTCACCATCAACCCCCGGCCCTCTTTACCTGGCCAGGCTGCCATCATCTGCAGTGAAGGGACCTTTACCTTGTCTCCGGTAAATAACCCGCCCACTACGCTTGTTCCTTCAGGAACAACTTATAGCTGGTCGCTTCCAACCGGTAGCGGGTTCACAGGAGGGGCATCGGCCACGGGTCAGACCCTGATAACCGGTACTTTAACGAACACGACCAACAGCCTTCAGACGGCGGTTTATTCGGTCACCCCGACTTCCGGTGTGGCGGGTAACTGTGTTGGCAGCGCGTTTACCATGACTGTAACCATCAATCCCAAGCCCACGATCCCTGACCAATCCCCGGTTGTATGCAGCGGGAGCAGTTTTACCATCACCCCGGCTAACAGCCCCCCGGTCACCATTGTACCGGCAAGTACTACGTATAGCTGGTCAGTACCTTCGGGGACCGGGTTTACCGGAGGGGCTTCCGGTATAAACCAATCCTCGGTTACCGGCACGTTGACCAATAACACCACAACGCTACAAACGGCTACCTATAGTGTCACCCCGACATCAGGAGTATCCGGTAATTGTATCGGAACACCATTTACAGTGACCGTAACGATCAACCCCAAGCCATTGATACCTGCCCAAACGCCAGTAATATGCAGCGGGGACCAGTTTACCATCACCCCCGTTACGTCCTTACCCAACACGATCGTTCCTGCCGGGACGACCTATAGCTGGTCGATACCAGCGGGTGGAGGTTATACCGGTGGAGTTGCCGCGGCGGGTCAGGCTTCGATCTCGGGCACGTTGACCAATACGACCAATGTTCTTCAAACAGCGGTTTATTCAGTCACCCCGACCTCGGGGAGTTCGGGTAATTGCGTGGGTTCTGCATTCACGGTGACAGTCACAATTAATCCCAAACCAGTGATCCCAGCTCAAACCCAGGCAACATGCAGTGGTGTTCAGTTCACGGTGACCCCTTCCAACGGTCCACCCACTACCATAGTACCAACAGGTACGACCTATAGCTGGGCATCCCCCTCGGGCAGTGGCTTTACAGGCGGTGCAGCGGGAACGGCCCAATCTTCGATAACCGGCACGTTAACCAATCTCACCAATACCCTTCAAACGGCCGTTTACATGGTAACCCCAACCTCGGGTGCCTCGGGTAATTGCTCTGGATCACCGTTCACGTTGACGGTAACCCTCAACCCCACGCCATCTATCCCTGACCAACCGATATCAATCTGCAGTGGTGATGTGTTTACCATAACTCCTGTCAGTAATCCACCAACAACTATTGTTCCTGCCGGGACGACCTATAGCTGGTCAGCCCCATCTGGTAGCGGGTTCACGGGTGGAGCAGGAGGTGCCGGTTTGTCATCTGTCAGCGGGACGCTGGTTAACACGACCAACACTGTCCAGACAGCCACGTACACGGTCACGCCATCCATCGGCACATGCTCGGGTACCAGTTTTACCATTGTTGTCACCATCAACCCCCGGCCATCTATACCTGGCCAGGCGGCGATCATATGCAGTGAAGGGACCTTTACCTTGTCTCCGGTAAATAACCCGCCGACCACGCTTGTTCCTTCAGGAACGACCTATAGCTGGTCATTGCCAACGGGCAGTGGGTTCACGGGAGGAGTAGCAGCGACGGGTCAGGCCTTGATAACGGGCACTTTAACGAACACGACCAACAGCCTGCAGACGGCGGTTTACTCGGTCACCCCGACCTCCGGTGTGGCGGGTAACTGTGTCGGCAATGCCTTTACCATGACGGTAACCATCAATCCCAAGCCCGCGATCCCCGACCAGGGTTCCGTAGTATGCAGCGGGAACAGCTTTACCATTAGCCCGGTTAACAGCCCGCCTGCCACCATGGTACCGGCGGGAACAACGTATGCATGGACCATTCCTTCTGGAGGTGGGTTTACCGGGGGAGCGCCGGGTTTGGCACAACCCAGTATCACGGGAACTTTAACAAACATCACGGATGTTCTTCAAACGGCCATCTACAGTGTCACCCCGACATCCGGGACTTGTCCCGGCACACCATTTACAGTGACGGTAACCATCAACCCCAAGCCATTGATACCTGCCCAAACGCCAGTAATATGCAGCGGGGACCAGTTTACCATCACCCCCGTTACGTCCTTACCCAACACGATCGTTCCTGCCGGGACGACCTATAGCTGGTCGATACCAGCGGGTGGAGGTTATACCGGTGGAGTTGCCGCGGCGGGTCAGGCTTCGATCTCGGGCACGTTGACCAATACGACCAATGTTCTTCAAACAGCGGTTTATTCAGTCACCCCGACCTCGGGGAGTTCGGGTAATTGCGTGGGTTCTGCATTCACGGTGACAGTCACAATTAATCCCAAACCAGTGATCCCAGCTCAAACCCAGGCAACATGCAGTGGTGTTCAGTTCACGGTGACCCCTTCCAACGGTCCACCCACTACCATAGTACCAACAGGTACGACCTATAGCTGGGCATCCCCCTCGGGCAGTGGCTTTACAGGCGGTGCAGCGGGAACGGCCCAATCTTCGATAACCGGCACGTTAACCAATCTTACCAACAACCTTCAAACGGCCGTTTACACGGTCACCCCGACCTCGGGTGCTTCAGGAAATTGCCCGGGCTCACCGTTCACGTTGACGGTGACCCTCAACCCGAAGCCGGTGGTACCGAACCAGGCAGCCACGATCTGCAGTGGAGGGACCTTCACGATCATACCCAATAACAACCCTCCGGATACCATCGTTCCGGCGGGGACCACCTACAGTTGGTCATCCCCATCGGGTAGCGGGTTTACAGGTGGAGCGGCCGGGGCCGGGATGTTCTCTATCAGCGGCACGCTTGTCAACACGACCAACATGACCCAGACTGCCACTTACACGGTCACACCTTCCATTGGCATGTGTGCTGGCACCAGTTTTACAGTCAATGTTTCAATTTTTCCGACACCGGATGTACTCTTTTTACCTGCGACTTTAGAAACATGCAGTCAATCCCTTATTAATGTCCAACTATCGTCAAATGTCAGCGGCACTACATTTAGTTGGCCTATGCCATCCTTCACTGGTTTTGTTACAGGGCAGTCAGCTAGTAACGGATCAACTATTCAGCAAACTCTTACAAATGGAGGCAACTCAAATGCTACTGTTACATACACAGTTACTCCATATGCAAACGGATGCTCGGGTACCCCAACAAATTATATCGTGACAGTTTATCCTAAACCCGATGTTACAAACCAAATAACTTCGTTAAGTGTTTGTAGTAATGAAGCGGCTATAATTTTGCTTTCTTCAAATGTAACTAATCTCGTGCCGACTTTCACTTGGCAGGCTATGCCCTCAAGTAGTACAATTTTTGGATTTTCTGATTGTCAGGGAAATAGTTGTTTGAACCCTATTAACCAGGTTTTAACAAATATAGGAAATACGGATGGAATTGTTGAGTACAAAGTATTTGCTCATGCAAATGGTTGTATTGGTGATTCCACAATCTTTCAGGTAACAGTACATCCTGTTCCACATGTAAACTGGACGCCTTCTTCACCACAAGTAATCTGTTCACAACAACAAAATCCAGGTATTGTACTAAACTCAGATGTGACAGGTACAACGTTTACCTGGTTTCCCAATTCTGCATTTGTCACTGGAGCGTCTCCTTGCAACTTCTCATGTCCGAATACAATACCACAGGAAACACTCATTAATGGCACTAATAACCCAGACACTGTCTTTTATCATATTACGCCAATATACGCAACCTGCCCTGGGCCTGATAGTATTTACAAGGTGGCTGTAAATCCTTTGCCATTATATGAAACAATTTCAGGCGGTGGCGCCTTCTGTGAGGGTGGCCCCGGAGTGCCTGTATTAGTTGATAATACTGAAACCGGTATCGAATACACGCTCTACAATTATGGAGCGCTGGTATCAGGTGCACCTGTACTAACTGGTGACGGTACAACCAAATCTTTCGGTAACCAAACTGTTATCGGGATTTATACTGTTTTAGCAACAAACCCGGTTACCAATTGTTCAAGGTTTATGAATGGCACGGCTATCATAACCGTATTGCCGTTACCGACGATATATGGTATTACCGGTGGCGGTGTTTTTACCTTTGGCGGTCTTGGTGTACAAATTGGTCTGGCAAATTCAGATATTGGCATATCTTATGACCTCTATCTCGGATCAACCTGGAAGGGAACCCATCTGGGAGTGGCTGGACCGTTTGATTTTGGATTACAAACAGATCCCGGATTTTATTATGTTGTAGCCACAAATACAATTACCGGTTGTCAGATCACGTTTCCTGGTGGCGTTACCGTTGTGGTCAATTATTATCCCAACATTTTCAAAGTTGTTGGAGGAGGAACTATCTGTGAAGGGGATACTGGCAAAATTATCGGTATGGATGGCTCTGAAGTCGGGGTAAAATATACGCTGTTTATTAATGGCAACTTTAATAGAGACTTCTATGCTGCCACTTCTCAGGGACCGATTACTATCGGAACATTTCACACTGCAGGGGTATATCGGGTAAAAGGAACAAACATAGCTTCCGGGTTAATAAAAATGATGGCTGACAGCGCCGTCATCATCGTCAACCCGTTGCCCATTCCTTTCCTGTTGGTTCCACCAGGCGATACATGCCCGGGAACCGAAGTGTATGCCAATGGCTCTCAACCTAACTGCAGGTATTACCTCATCCGAGATACTTATGATACTGTGAGAATTGTAGATGGTACCGGAATTACAGGACTACTGAGTTTTGGATTTATCAGCACGTCTGGTGTTTACCGGGGCAGGGTTCAGGATACCATTACTAAATGCGAGAATGACCTGGTCGGAACAATTATTGTCCACGATCCGCCTGTAGCCTATTTTTTGAGCCCTCCGGGCATCGTATGCCCCGGAACCCATGCAACCCTTGATTCAACGCAGGTTGGTATGATCTACCAACTGCGCCGTGATGACCTTTATAACCAGGGCCCCGCAGTCGTTGCACCCGATAATCACGGCATCGACTTCGGACCGCTGTACACCCCAGGAACCTACCGGGTGATCTGTACAGACTCAATCACACACTGCTATACATGGATGAACGGCGTGGTAATGATCATGCCCGGACCAACTCCCTATGTCATGATGCCACATGGTGATACCTGCGCGGGAGCGCTTATCCGGCTGAACGGTTCACAGTCAAACATAACATATCGTCTCATAAGGAACACCACCCCGGTCGATACTGTTATTGGAACGGGCGGCCCCATTTCATTCGGAACATGGTCTACATCCGGGGTATATCATATTGTCGGGATCGATAGTACCACTTTGTGTGAAACCGTGATGACCGACTCTTTAACGATTACTGATGCACCGCAACCCTACCAGGTAACACCCCAGGGGATAGGTTGCGCGAACATGCCTGTCGGCTTGGTTAATTCACAAACAGGTGTGATTTATGAACTAATCCAGAACGGGGTAAATATAATTTCTCCGGCTCAGGCAGGAACAAATGGTTTGCCGGTTACTTTTGGTCCACAACCAGAGGGAACCTACACGGTCGTGGCCCACTTTGCTGGCAGTAACTGTCATGCCTACATGACCGGTCAGGCTGTTTTGCAGCCCACCCCGATCCGTTACTCGATAAACCCCTCAGGGCCCCATTGCCCGGGAACCGATATATTTCTGAACGGGTCACAAACCGGTGTCAGGTATGAACTGAGACGGAACGGGATCCCGGTTTTGCCACACCTGGATGGCAATAGTGCAGTCCCAATCCTGCATTTCGGACCACAATACCTCGCTGGTACTTATACTGTTTTTGCCTGGTTCGTGAACACAAGCTGTTCCGACAACATGCTTGACTCTGTCATTATCAACCCCGGACCAGTGATATACAATGCCACCCGCGCAGGTGTCAACTGCGAGCCAAGTAATGTCGGACTCGACAGTTCAGAGGTGAATGTAAACTACCAGTTGTTGTTAAATGGGGTGCCATTCGGAACTTCCAAGCCTGGTACCGGTTACCCGCTCGATTTCGGATCGATGCTCGCAGGCCATTACAGGATTGTAGCCATGAATAGTTTTACTATGTGCTCCGATACCATGAACAATACCGTGATCATCAACCCGATGCCGGTGGTCAATGCTGGGGCTGATACCTCAGTTTGCAGTGGTCATACCATTCAGATGAATCCGGTTGCAAGTTTTTATTCCAGCCTGAAATGGTCGACCTGGGGCGGGGATGGGCTGTTTGATCACGATACTTTTTTACAGCCGGTTTACACGCCAGGCAATGGGGACAGGGCAGCAGGATATGTTTACCTGGTACTCGAAGCCAAAGCTACCTGGGAATGTTTATACCAGCCCATGTACGACACGTTACTCCTCACAATAGATCCCCAGCCTGTAGCCAACGCCGGACCCGACGACACCATTTGTGCCGGTCAGAAAGTCAATCTGTATGGATCAGGTCTGCATTTTTCATCCATCAACTGGAAAACCAGTGGCGACGGTACGTTCGACAACCGACATTTTGCGGATCCGGTGTACACGCCCGGCCCGCTTGATACCATCCAGGGTTTTGTGAACATTTCCATGACCATGTACGGAAACCTGACCTGTTCGGGCGACAGCGTGACGGACCAGCTCAGGCTTACCATTCAGCAGTTCCCCGTGGCACTGGCCGGCCAGGATGATACCATTTGCGAAAACCATGATTATCATCTCGCGGGAATTGCCATGCATCAATCTTCGGTTTGGTGGAAAACCACCGGGGATGGCTTCTTCAGCAACTCCACGGCTACAACTCCCTGGTACAACCCGGGTACATCGGATATTGCCATCGGGAGTGTCAGGTTGATCCTGACTGCCTACGGCCAGGGGAAATGCTCCGCCGATTCCATTTCTGACACGGTGAAATTATTTATTCACCACCTGCCCGTTGTCAATGCAGGGCCGGATGATACCATTTGCAGCTCCGAAACAATGGCACTCCAGGGTACAATTACTAATTTTACCTCCTCCCTCTGGATGACCACCGGCGACGGAACCTTCAGCAACACGGCGATCGTGAACCCGGTTTACACGCCGGGTGCGGCCGATATCGCAACCGGAAGCGTGATGCTTATCCTGAAAGCCCAGGGAACACAACATTGTATCGCGGAATACCAGAAAGATACCATGGTACTTCACATTCACCACAAACCATGGGTTGATGCCGGTAACGATACGGTACTCTGCAGAAATACCTTTTTAAGCCTGCAAGCCCAGGCCACCAATTACCAGCAGGTACAATGGTCGACCTCGGGGAGTGGTATCTTCAGTAATCTGCATGCACTGAACCCGGATTATACGCCAAGTCCTTCCGATTATACCGCCGGCAATGTCACGCTGACAGTCGTTGTTAACGGGACTCAACAGTGTCTTACCGCCACAGCAAAAGATTCGGTGAAGATATCCTTCTTTACGGTCCCCACAGCCTTTTTCTCGGGAGATACGACAATCTGTGCCGGAAGTACGGCCGGATTGACCGTGCATATGACCGGGATGCCTCCCTGGAGGATCATTTATTCCAATGGCGTGTCCAATGACACGTTATTCAACCTCATCAGCTCCCCGTTCACCTTTTTTGTCAATCCTTCCTCCAATACTACCTACACGTTACAAGAGGTCAGGGATCTGCATTGTACGGGTACACTGGGAAATACCACTGCATTGGTGCATGTGAACCCGTTGCCCGTTGATTTCGGCATGACCCCATCGTTGAATGTCTCTTTCTGCCAGGGTTTACCAGGTGTTCCCATCGGCATGCTTCAGACCCAATACGGGATAAGTTACCAGCTTTTCTGGGGCAGTACCGCGCTTAACCCCACAGTACTGGGGAATGGGGTTCCATTTACCTTTGGCACGTTCAGCGACCCCGGCATTTACAAGGTTTCTGCCACCAACCCCGCCACCGGCTGTTCACGATGGATGAGCGATAGTGTAATATTGGTGGTCTACCCGGCCCCGGCTGTTGATTTCAACGACAACCCGGTTTGCCTGGGGACCCCCACCCAGTTCCATTTGTCGGGACCTGATAAATTGAAGGTGACGGAATGGCACTGGGATTTTGATGATGGTTCGGGCATGACTTTTACGTCTCCTGTAGAACCCATCCATCTCTACCAGGCTCCCGGAATTTATCATCCCGTGCTTCTTGTCACGGATAGTCTCGGATGTCACAAATCGGTCACGCATGAAGCAATCGTACGCGATCTTCCCACGGCCCTGTTCATTACCAGCACGCTTGATTGCTCGGGCACGACGGTGACATTTACTGACCAGTCATCCACGACAGGCGGGGGATATATCCAATCATGGCACTGGCAATTTGGCGACGGTAAAGATAGTACCGTTGTTTTCCCGGCGTCATCGATCATGACCCATGTATACCCGGGCACGGGTGTTTACCCGGTCACGCTGACTGTCACCTCCAGTTTTGGCTGTACTGCATCCATAGTTCATGATGTCACGATAACACCCGTTCCTGCCGCGAATTTCAACTACTCGGCACCCTGTGCCACGGAGGTTGTTTATTTCACGGATGCCACGCTAACGTTTGGCGGTAACACGCTCCAAAGCTGGAGCTGGGATTTCGGTGATCCGGGATCGGGCGTGGGCAACTACTCTTCATTGCAGAACCCTTCCCACACTTTTGCCCAGCCCGGCCAATATACGGTGAGACTGATCGTTTTGAGTTTCAACGGGTGTTCTGATACAATTCAGAAACCGGTGGATATCATCCATGGCCCCCAGGCCATGTTCACGCCCGGCGTTACCTGCCTGGGAAATTCAACACTTTTCACGGATCAGTCTGTCGCCAATGCAATTTCCATCATTTCCTGGGATTGGAATTTCGGGGACGGGAGTACCCATTCACCAGCGCAAAATCCGATCTACACCTACTCGCAAGCCGGAACATTTAATGTGACCCTCACTGTTGTCAACTCCAACAATTGCACCGGCTCGATTACAATTCCGGTGGATGTGGTACCGCTTCCGGTTGCCGATTTTTTTAGCAACGCACCGCAGTGTTTGAATCTCCCCGCGACATTCGTGAGTACCTCGACCACCGCCCATGGCCTGATCAAAAGATGGGTTTGGGACTTCGGGGATGGCACCCCACCCATGACCACATTTAGCGGGAACATGCAGGTCACACACGCTTTCGTCGGATCGGCCTTGCAACATACGGTCAGGCTTACTGTTAAAACATCCGACAGTTGTGAGGCTTTCACGGAGAAGGTAATCCAGAGCCTGGCTGTCCCGGCGGCAGATTTCTCCTTCTCGGCGCCATGTACAGGACAGGAGGTGCAATTCACCGACCTGACGCAGACTATGGGAGGAACTGGTCTTCAAAACTGGAACTGGAACTTCGCTGACCCGATCTCCGGAACATCCAACACCTCCACGCTCCAGAACCCGTCGCACATTTTCAACTCGCAAAATGGGTACCCGGTCAAACTGATCGTGAAGAACCTTGATAATTGCCTTGACACGGTGAGTAAACTTGTAAACATCATCAAGGGGCCTGAGCCCATGTTTACAGCAGGGATCACCTGCTTCGGCACTGCAACCCAGTTCACCGATCAAACCATACCCAATGCAGCATCCATCGTATCCTGGAATTGGGATTTCGGCGACAACAACTACAATACCCAGCAAAACCCGTTCCATGCATTCACAACACTGGGTATTCACATGGTAAAACTTACGGTGGTCAATTCAAACGGATGCACGGCGTCTGTTACGCTGCCTGTCGAAGTAGTGGCTTTACCCGTAGCTGATTTTATCAGTAACGCACCACAATGTATCACCTCACCCGTACAGTACACCAACACATCGACCACCCAGCACGGGCAAATCGTTCAGTGGATCTGGGACTTCGGCGACGGATCCGTAAACACGGTCACCACCAACGGCAACACGATCATTTCCCATATTTTCCAGGGATTACCGCAGTCTGTTCATTACGTTACACTTACGACGGTGACCTCCGACGGTTGCACTGCCACAAAAGTGCGGGCCATCAGCAGTATCATCAGCCCGGTGGCTAATTATCAATATTCGGCTCCATGCGCGGGCGACACCGTTCAGTTTACCGATCTTTCGCAGGCTTCCGGAGGTTCTCCCATCCTGGCCTGGGCCTGGAATTTCGCCGATCCTGTGACAGGCACGCTGAATACCTCAAACCTGCAGAACCCGTTCCATATCTTCTCGCAAGCAGGTGTTTACCAGGTTACCCTGGTAGCAATCAACCTGGAGGGTTGTACGGATACCGTGAAAAAAACGATCAATATCCTCCAGGCGCCTGTGGCGCTCTTCACGGCGAACATAACATGCTTTGGCAGCCCGACCAATTTCACCGATCAAACGGTCCCCAATGCCTCGTCAATTTCAACCTGGGATTGGGATTTTGGTGACGGAACCCCGCATATGATGCTCCAAAACCCATCGTATACTTACACCGCGACTGGTACTTACCAGGTAACCCTGAAGGTAGTTAATTCCAATGGCTGCAGCGCTTCGGTCACCCTGCCTGTGCAGGTAATCGCGTTGCCTGTTGCAGATTTTACAAGCGATGCGCCGCAATGCCTGACAAGCCTTGTTACCTTTACCAACATGTCGACCACCCAGCACGGGCAGATTTTAACTTGGTTCTGGGATTTTGATGACGGGACGACACTGACGGTGGTTAACAACGGTAACACGCAGGTTACCCATGTTTTTGCAGGAACGGATACCCAGCATCACGTGAAACTGACAGTCACAACCTCCGACAACTGCCAGGCAACCAGGGAGCGCCTGATAAACAGCCTGGTAAGTCCAGTTGCCAACTACCAATATTCAGCCCCTTGTTCGGGCGATACCGTCCATTTCAACGATGCATCACAAACCCAGGGCGGTTCGGCTATCCAAAACTGGTACTGGAATTTTGGCGATCCCATTACAGGGACGTTGAATACTTCGGCAAGCCAGAACCCATACCACGTGTATTCGCTGCCCGGCAATTACCATGTAATACTGGTGGTTCATAACATCGAAGGATGTGCAGATACGGTGGATAAAATTGTTCCCATACAGCAGGGGCCACAGGTGATGTTCTCTGCCAGCGCGGCCTGCTTCGACAGCCTCACCTTGTTCACCGATCAAACGATTGCCAATGCCCCTTCCATTAAGACCTGGGCCTGGGATTTCGGAGATGGCGGCACCAGTGGGGTTCAAAATCCGGCACACATGTACCCCGCCCCCGGGACTTACATGGTCCGGCTGACGGTAACCAACTCCAACAACTGTACGAGCTCCATCGTGTTGCCTGTGCAGGTGATTGCGCTGCCGGTTGTGGATTTTACGACCAATGCTCCAAAGTGCTTAAATGAACCGGTAACCTACACGAGTCTTGCCACCACACAGCATGGTCAGATTGTAAGCTGGTTCTGGCAATTTGGCGATGGGTATCAAATACTGCTCACCTCCAATACCCCGGTGACCCATGTATTTCTGCCCGGGGCGACCCAGCATTATGTCACGCTCACGGTAACGACCTCCGACGGTTGTAAGGCGTCCAGGGTTCACCTGGTTAACAGCCTGGCCAGCCCGATTGCCGATTACGCGTTCTCATCCATCCGGTGTGAAGGAGATCCGGTTCAGTTCAACGATCTCTCACAGACAAACAGTGGCGGGAGCTTAGTTACCTGGAACTGGAATTTCGGAGATCCAACCTCCGGTACTTCCAATACATCTGCCGCGCAAAATCCCGGTCATACCTTTAATACCCATAATACATACAGTGTTACGCTTGTAACCACGAACGTGGAGGGTTGTTCGTCAACGAAAACAAAACTCGTATCAGTAGGGGCCAGGCCAACAGCCGACTTCCTTGCAGATACCGTTTGCAAGGGAACGCCGACGCATTTCAATGACAATTCTGTCGCGAATTCCGGTATCCTCACCTCGTGGGATTGGTATTTCGGGGATAATACCCCGCATTCATTTGCCAAGGATACGATGCACACGTATGTGGCTTCCGGAATCTACCAGGTCACGCTGAAAGTTAAAAATTCGAACGGCTGTGAAGAAACCATAACCAAAAATGTGCTGGTTTTACCAGGACCCCAGGCGGCGTTTTTAAACACCACGGCCAATTGTGCCGGTTCCGTCGTATTCTTCGATGACCAGTCGTCTACCTCCCAGGGTTACCTTACACAATGGATCTGGAATTTTGGTGATGGCAACAGCGTTACCATCAACTTCCCAACGCCGCAGAATGTGTCCCATACCTATGTCAATGCCGGGAGTTATAATGTAATCCTTACTGTGCATACTTCTGAGGGATGTATCAATTCAACAACAAAACTGGTGGTGGTCGAGGCTAATCCGATTGCCAATTTCGAATTCCCGTATGAAAATTGTAAAGGGAAGGCTGTTCAGTTTCATGATCTTTCCCAACAGAACAGCGGAGGGCAGATCACTTCCTGGGATTGGAATTTCGACGATCCAACAACAGGGATTCTCAACTTCTCAACCGCTCAGAACCCTGCGCACATCTTCTCCGGCGCGGCCAATTTCAATGTCCGGCTGGTTACAACAAACATCCATGGCTGCAGGGATACCATTGTAAAACCCGTCACAATCAGCCCAGCTCCATTTGTGAATTTTAATGCAGATACGGTTTGTCTTGGAGCATTCACTCAATTTACTGATCTGTCAACCATTTCGTCAGGATCACTCATCAGTTGGTCCTGGAACTTTGGAGATGGTGGTACTTCAACATTGAAAAACCCGACCCATCTTTATTCATCGGCCGGGGTTAAAACGGTTAAATTAACAGTGACCAGTGTAATGCAATGCCAGCACGACACCACGTTGCACGTGCTTGTACATCAAACACCGGTAGCGATTTTTCAGGCAGCTAATAATTGTCTGGGACTTGCAACTCATTTTACCGACCAATCTATAACTACGGCAGGAGTAATAACAAAATGGCTTTGGAAATTTGGCGATGGTGCGACAGATACGGTTCAGAATCCGGTACATACCTATAATGCGGCGGGTATTTACACGGTATGGCTGGTTATTGACAATTCTTATGGATGTAAGGATTCCGTATCTGAAACCCTGAATATCTACCCGGTTCCCCTGGCTAAATTTACCTATGAAAATAGCTATTGCCCGGCTGGCAAGGTCTATTTTACTGATGAATCCGTCACCCAGGGTGCAAATATTGTAAACCGGACCTGGTACTTCGGGCCCGGTATGCCGGGTTCGACATTGCCGGATCCTGTGGTGACTTACCCTGCTACCAATACTCATTACAGCGTTCAATTGATGGTAATGGATCAACAAGGATGTAAAGATACCATTGTTGATTCCGTGTTTGTTAAGCCTGGCTTTAAGTTTACGTTTACAACCGATGCGGAATGTACCGGTCAGGCTACGCTATTCACCCCGGTAAATTTGGCTACGGGTGATGAGTTGCATTCTGTTAGCTGGAAATTTGGGGATCCAGCCTCCGGTCCCAACAATAGTTCTGGATTATATTCCCCAACACACTTGTTTGTCATTCCAGGAATATATATGGTTAAAATGAAAGCTGCTAATTCAGATAATTGTGTTGATAGCACCTTTAAAATCGTCACAATAAAAAATGGATCAATCGCAGATTTCAAAACCGATTCTCTTACGCATTGCCCTGATACGACAATGACTTTTACCAGCCTTTGCAAACCAAATGGAGTTTCCATTGACTTTCTCGTCTGGGATTTTGGAGATTCCTCACTGCCTGAACAAGTACTTCCGGTGCCGCCTTCAATCAGCCATCATTTTCCTGCATTCGGCAATTATACTGTTTCAGTAAAAACGATAAGCAGTAACGGATGTGAAAGCAAAATAACTAAAAATGTCGAGGTGTCGTGTCTTTCTGCAGGTTTTACCTTCAATAGTTTACTCAAATGCACATTGGACTCGGTTACTTTTACCGACAACTCTTCACCCGTTAAATTAATTAAAAAATGGACTTGGATTTTTGGTGATGGGAGTAATCCTGTTGTATATTATAATTATAAAAAATATCAGAAACACATTTATAATACTGCAGGAACTTTTAAGGTTTACCTGATCGTTTCGTCGTCAGTTGGTGCTGATTCGGTATTGGATACTTTCATGAGGGTTGTTGAAGTGAGAGCTTCATCCAGAGCCGGTTTTTCGTGTAATGCAGTATGTTTTGGTGAACCTTCAGGGTTTAAAAATACCACCAGCACCGACCCTTACGCAATAATCCACCAGCAATGGGTTTTTGGGGACCCGTCAACTGGTAATGCCAACAAGAGCACCCTGTCGGACCCTGTCCATTTGTTTAGTAA
>Ga0118677_10007780_pt1 | contig 17536 bp, 16 predicted proteins | sample AliMusrvi5mmetaG_FD_86154 | JGI IMG/M metagenome (GOLD analysis project Ga0118677, IMG submission 86154) | reverse complement strand
GCCAGCGGCTATGCATGGTGCAATGAACAGGCCAGACTGCTCTGCGCTTTGACCCAGGTTATTGGAATCCCATCCCGTCTAGTTTTTGCAGCGGCGCGTAAAGGCGGCGGGCATGTGGTGGTTGAGGCATTGACCTCTGATGGCTGGTTGCTGATTGATCAATCTTTTAGTTATCTTTTCATTAATAACGGCAAAATTGTCGATGCTTACAACGTCTGGCACAATAAGCAGAATCGCAATTACTTTGAGCCCGGCTATAAGAATTTATGCGCTCAATTAACCAAAGACTTGGGAGAAGCTTTACTCAAAGATGAATTCAGCATGAGTCAGATGTCGAATCCGCTGGACGGTTTTGAGATTTTAGGTTACCATAATTATTTTATATTGTAGGAGTACTGTTGCCATGAGGAATTCAATGAAGCAACTTCATAAGTTTCCGCCGCTGGGTTTGACATATTTCTGGTGTTTGAATGACTACTGTGACGATGGCATGACAGACCAGCAAATCGAGGAGTTCAGCCGGGCTCGGATAACAACAGTCTGCCTGCATCCGCGGGACGGGTTGCTGCTGCCCTATGGCAGCAGCGACTGGTTTGAGTTCATCCGCCGGACAGCTCTGAAACTTGCCGCAAAAGGAATTGAGATCTGGCTGTATGACGAGGATCCGTATCCGAGCGGTAACGCCGGCGGCAGGATTGTGCTTGACCATCCAGAATTTATCGCCCGCAAAATTGTAATGTATCAGGCGTCGCCGGATGAAATCAAAGAAGACGGATTATGGATTTTTCCGGCAAAAGGGAAATTGCTGCTGTGTGCGCTGCTTTCCGGAGAAGACTCTGAACTGATTGAGGACAAGACCGGGAATGTTGGAATGGTCCGCCGTGACTGGAAGATGCTGAAAAGCTGGGATAGCAGATGGTATTATCCGGCAACGCCGCTTCATATTTCTGACCGTGCGATTGCAGATTCCCCTGAGTATGCGATTAAAACAGGAAAAATCCCGGACGGGCAGAAGCTCGCCGCATTTACCGTCGAAGCGATTGAGGATGAGAGATGGGGATATTATGCAGACTCGCTTAATCCGCTGGCAACTGAAAAATTTATAGAATCCAGATGGAAAACCGGAAGTTTCAGTGATCGCAATCCTACGTAGCTACTACATTGCAAAGGTAATATTCTTCTTCAAAAATTTCGGTGGTGTTTATTCGCCCCGCAAATACCCGCGCCACTACCTGCTCATGATTTTTCCTGCAATAAATCCTTCTCCACAATTTCAGTTTTACACACAAGATTAATCTGCTTTAAAATCCTCATGCAGGAAAAGTCCAGTGATCGCAATCCTACGTAGCTACTACAACTACATTAATTAACAATTTAAACTTTAAGGAGTAAGTTTCAGTGATCGCAATCCTACACAGCTGCTACTTTGCAAAGGTAATATTCTTCTTCAAAAATTTCGGTGGTGTTTATTCGCCCCGCAAAAACCCGCGCCACTACCTGCTCATGATTTTTCCTGCAATAAATCTTTCTCCACAATCTCGGTTTCACACACAAGATTAAACTGCTTTAAAATCTTCATGCAGGAAAAGTCCAGTGATCGCAATCCTACGTAGCTACTACAACTCGACACCCGTGTGGACTTTTCCAACGAAAAGAACGTTTCAGTGATCGCAATCCTACGTAGCTACTACAACACCATGTGGCGGCACTTACGTTTGTTGCTCTTGCGTTTCAGTGATCGCAATCCTACGTAGCTACTACAACTTTTAGACCGTTGGATATATGAGCAGAAGTATTTGTTTCAGTGATCGCAATCCTACGTAGCTACTACAACAATTGATTCAGGTCCGGGCTGGGTAAAAAAAAAGGTTTCAGTGATCGCAATCCTACGTAGCTACTACAACTTGTGAAATTCAAAAACCTGCCGATACTATCGGGTTTCAGTGATCGCAATCCTACGTAGCTACTACAACAACATCTTACAGCAACAAAATTGAATATGACGGTTTCAGTGATCGCAATCCTACGTAGCTACTACAACGTTTATGATTGCACTAAAAAAATCATTGACGAAGTTTCAGTGATCGCAATCCTACGTAGCTACTACAACTTTGCAAAGGTAATATTCTCCTTCAAAAATTTCGGTGGTGTTTATTCGCCCCGCAAAAACCCGCGCCACTACCTGCTCATGATTTTTCCTGCAATAAATCCTTCTCCACAATTTCGGTTTTACACACAAGAATTATCTGCTTTAAAATCTTCATGCAGGAAAAGTCCAGTGATCGCAATCCTACGTAGCTACTACTTTGCAAAGGTAATATTCTCCTTCAAAAATTTCGGTGGTGTTTATTCGCCCCGCAAAACCCGCGCCACTACCTGCTCATGATTTTTCCTGCAATAAATCTTTCTCCACAATCTCGGTTTCACACACAAGATTTAGCTGCTTTAAAATCTTCATGCAGGAAAAGTCCAGTGATCGCAATCCTACGTAGCTACTACAACTAAATTAAACGAAGTATTATGGCAAAACAATCGTGTTTCAGTGATCGCAATCCTACGTAGCTACTACTTTGCAAAGGTAATATTCTCCTTCTAAAATTTCGGTGGTGTTTATTCGCCCCGCAAAAACCCGCGCCACTACCTGCTCATGATTTTTCCTGCAATAAATCTTTCTCCACAATTTCGGTTTTACACACAAGAATTAATTGCTTGAGCCTACTCCGAAAAGTAAAAAAAGAAAAATTACCACAAAAACACTAAGACACTTCACCCCGTGGGATAACTCTGTTTTAAAGATACTCATTAAATCTGAAAGATATCCAACGGGGTAAACCACACAAAATAATAAAAACCAATTCACCCCGTTGGATATTTGTAGTAGAATTCAAATGGGTAAAATTGGAAAATTATCCCACGGGGTAAATAGTTTTCGTGAAATTTTGTGTTTTTGTGTTTTCGTGGTAAAAATAGACTTATCGGAGAGGACTCTTGCTTTAAAATCTTCATGCAGGAAAAGTCCAGTGATCGCAATCCTACTCAACTGCTACTACATAATGATTTGAGATTTTTGATTTCTTGATTTAAGATTTACAAAAATACTCAAAATACATTTCAACCATTAACCATAATATCACTGGCAACTGAGCGAAGCCGAAGCCCAGTGATCGCAACGTTTTATTTAAACGCTGTCAGGTTGAAAAAATGCTGACAGGTTTGTTTTATTCTCCGGAAATCAATTAAATTTAAAATTCAGGAAAACCTGTCGGCGTTTAAAGAACCCGCCAGCGTTTTATAAAAAAATTACAATCCTACGTTGCTACTACAACTAATTATACGTAGTGTACAGCTGGTTAACTGTATTTCAATGATCACAATCTTACGTAACAACTTTAATTGGTACTTAATGGAAAATGAAATAACGAAATAGTTTCAATGATCGCAATCCTACATAGCTAGAATAACTAAATCCATTACCAATTGTAACCGAGAGTCTAAAGTTTCAATGATCGAAATCCTACGTAGCTACTACAACAATGAAAAAACAATTACCCTTTTTGAAAAATAAGCTTCAGTGATCGCAATCCTACGTAGCTACTACAACTTGTAAAAATCCCTAAAATCAGTTTTAATTTAGATTTCAGTGATCGAAATCCTATATAGCTGCCACGACTAACTTAGTATTCCTTGCAATGACAAATAATTACTTTATGTTTCAGTGATCGTAATACTATACAACTGCTACAGCAAATTAAAACTCAAAAAAATACATAAACGAAAGTTTCAATGATCGCAATCCTATGTAGCTGCTACAACTTATAAAAATCCCTAAAATCGGGTTTAATTCAATATTTCAGTGATCGAAATCCTATAAAGTAACTCTAAAAAATTATAAACAACGAAAAATTTTAAACCATGTGTCAGTGATCGAAATCCTAAGTAGCTACTATTCTTTTTACAATGGATTAAACGGATTAAATAGATATTCCTTTTCCGTTAAATCTGCTAAATCTGCTGTAGTTTTTTTCAGTTACTGCTATGCTTATTTACACGTCCGAAACCAAATGCTTTTCCATTGCCCAGCGTGATATTTTCAGGAAAATTTACATTGGCTTCAAATTCCAATGAAAACGGCAAATAATCGTGCCCTTTGTATTGCAGGCAACCCCTGTTGAAAAGATCAATATTCATGATGCTGACTTTAGTTTTTGAAAGATCAAGTTCAAGATATTTTGCAAAGTCTGAAACAATGTTTGTATGCAGTATGGTTTCAAGTTCCTTGATTTTTTCAATCAGTGAAAGCGAAATAAATTTTTGATACTTCTCGCTATTCAATGGCAGCCAGTCGGTGATGCTGTAATGATGTGAAATATCAGTATTCATTATTTCGATTTCTTCCGATCGGGTTTTTTCAAACTTAAGATAAATGTTCTTATCCACCTTCACCGGGTGTATAATATCAACAAGCAATTCATTCACTGTATCCACACCGTTATTGATACAGACAAGATAAAACTGGCATAAAAACTTGTGGTAACTTATAAGCGGATAGCCCGGTTTAGTCTTTCCCGTTTTCTCGTCGTGATTATGAAAAATTTCAGTGTTCACCCCTGCCTTATGCAAGCGTTCTTTATTGCTATTATACATACCATTCACAGCAACCCGAAACCATTCGGTATCCATTTTGCGAAAAAGTTTTTCGCTGTCAACAGGAGAAAGTAAGGGGATTGCGCGATAGGTTTGGACTTTGATCATTTTAATATTTGTCATTAGTCATTAGTCATTGATAGTCATTGATAGTCATTGATAGTCATTGATGGTCATTGATAGTCATTGGTGGTCATTGGAGTTGATTAAAAATGACGCGAAGCAAATGACAAGCAATAAATGACGTAAAACAAATGACATGAAATAAATAACAATTAAGGAATTTAAAAAGAATTATTCAATGGTTTCACCATCTTTCAAAACTTTGCCAACCGTACAATTCTGAATGGATTTATCCTTATTTCGATTTGTAATATTAAGTATTACTCTAGCCCCACCTGCAATTTCAGAAAAATAGCTGATGGTTAAAATCTTCCCTTTATCCGGTACATCAGAGATTATGCGAAATGATTTCATTTTTGGATTCATAAGATCGGCTTTAACAAACTCACTCACTACCTGATCATTTTTTAGAGTGAAAGTTGTATTTAAGGGTTTCAATTCCGGCTTAGTCTTTTCTACGCCGGTATTGCCCTCTTTGTTTTTATCACCACCACCGATTTTTGAATCTCTGAATTGCCCATAACCCACATTGGTTTTGGCGCCGATGCCAATGGTTAAAAGAATTTTCTCAAAAAGATTTTTTTTATCCGCGGCTTCTAAACCTCCGCTTTTCTTTAAATCAAATTGAAAAGTAAACTGCACTCCCGGCAATATTTTCATAAAAGGAATAGGCACGGGGTTTTGCAACATTGCTTCGTGATAGGGTGTGTCAGTACCTTTAATATGGGGAGTGATCGAATCTGTGCCCAGAATTTTATTGTCTTTTCCGGCTTTGCTGATAAATGCTTCAAAGAAAATATCGCGTTCATAAATGGAGTAAAATTTTCTTTCCGGTTTTTTTTCATTTTTGTCTTTTATACCTTCAAAAATGGCAACCTCAATATTATGAATGTTTTCCCTTACTTCTTTATAATCTATTTCCTCAATAGGTTTGCCTGATAGCAAACTTTCTATCCAACATGTTTTAGTGATTTTAATTGATTCTGGTTCTCCATTTTTAGGAGCTAAGAATTCCCCTTTTTTATATATCCATTGGGGAAAAGCACTACGCAATACCCCTTTGACGGAACTGCCGGGAATAACAGGCAACCCTGTTGTGTAATCAAAAAAGAAACCAAGTTTCATTTCACCTTTAGCAGACACTTCATGTGAATAACCCAACCCTGTCACTAATCCGGGATAAATTGTTTCGAGCGGAATCAGCACATTCCCTTTGGCTAATTCTTTAAGAGGAAATGCTACATTGACCAATTCATTGTTCCTTTTCTTGAATTCTTTTTCTGTGGCATCGCTTGACAATCTGTTATTATCATTTGATAAATCAATACCATGAAAATAATTGCGATAATAATGCCAGCCTAAATTACATGTTTTTTCCATAAACATTTTTATTTATCAAGTAGTTCAAAAGTTCTGATAGCTCTTTTCAATGCCACTGAAGCATCCAGTATGATCTGCTCATGTTCATCAGCAAAATGATCCTGGTTTTTCATGATTTTTTTAATCCAGGCATCATATTCAATACCAACTCCAAAATAGTTCGTATGATACAAGTTAATCACTTTAAAGATCATCTGAATAATCTGGCTCCTGTCGCCTTCACCAACGTTTGCTTTCTTGTTGCAATAAACAGCGAAAGTACTTGGCATTAACAACTGGTTTTCCAGCGCTCCAAACTGTGCAATATAACTTTCGTAGATTCCTTTTATTTTTATTCTGCTATTGTGTTCAATTTTTATTTTATCATTACCATCAATAACATCTATTGCATGGCGAAGCATTTCGTTTATTGTTGATTCCATAGCTTTTTAATTTAGTTTAGTTAATTCACAACATCCATAACCAACGGTGGCATTAGCGCCTATCTGAAACAGCTTATTTACTCCAATTTCAGAATCAAATTTAATATCCATATCATTTTTGCAACCAATAAGGAAACCAAAATAAGTTTCGCGGGGAACAACCTCTTCATAAAACAAATTGGTGCTCTGCCCGTTTTCCAGATTGTTTCTTGTAATTACAGGAAGTTTTTTGATCAGTTTATTAAATTGATCGTCATTCATAATTACGAGGTTATTACCGAAAAGTGATTTGATTTTATCGGAATTATCCAGTCCATCTTTTTTCATTGTAACAATATCGTGCATTTCAATAATAGCATTTTCAGTTCCTGCCAGTGATATTGGTTTTTCAGCCGGATTTGCATTTATCAGATTGTCCAACTCAGAATCAAATTGTGTAATTCCGAACAAATTTAAATTGGTTTTTAAATCGGAAATAATTTTCGGGCAGGTAACATTAAAGTGTTGCACTTTGTTGCTTCGCATAGGATAACTGAGCAAATTAGCCTGAAAAAAATTATGCGTACCTTGCTGATTGGTTTTTTGGTCAACTTCTTTCTTGTCTTTTTTCTTATTGCCAAAGCCATAAATGGATTCAAGGTTAGGAATATCTATATGAAGTTCCTTTTCCATCCATTCGCGCAATGCGCCTTTTAAGCTTGTGCTGTTCATACAGGGATATTCAGTAAGCACATCTTTTTGAACGATGTTATCCACTATACCATAACTGTTTTGTCCGCTGCCCACATGAGTATTGCTCAGTGTTTTGATTTTGTAAAATGTGTATTCCATGTTGTTACTATTTTAAGATTATTAATTTACTGTTTTGGGTTGAATCAGAACATATTTATTCATGCCTGCTTTACTTAAATATTCGTTGTCAATTTGCTTTTTAAACTTTTCAGCTTCATCATTTGTTTTGAAATAAAAAACCGAGCCGCTTTCCATCAATTCAACCAAACCGCTTTGATTCATACTTTCATTGTCACTAGACGATCTGTTTTGATATTTTTTCGTGTCATCTACTGTTGATTTCAGGTTTCGGAATGATTTTGTTTTTGAAAATGCAAACAGACAATTTTTATAAGGATCATCTTTAAAATAAGTGTCGGAAATCAACACTATTTTATAAAGTTTGGAATGTTTAAATCTTTCAATGATTTCATCTTTATTCAAAGAAACTCCGGTTAATTTTTCAATTTTGAACAATTTGTTTTCGCCTCCCATATTCACAAAAAACTCCTTCTCAAATTTCTTTAATGATTCATCATCACTTTCCAGTTCTACCCCGAACGACCAGCCTTCGGATAAGCGATAATATTGCTGCTTGTAATAAGCATCATCGTCATCATCACCCTTATTGTCCTTCTTGTTTCCCGATTGTATAACTTCTTTAAATATGCAGCAAGATTTAACTAAATCCGGATCATCTTTGCTTGCAAATTTCTTTGGATAATGTTCCTTTGCGGAATAATTGGCAATATCAGGAATGCCTGAATCCTGTATAAAATTAATTCCTTCTAATCCTGCATCAAAGGGCGCAGGCAAAAAAGGCGTATCATTTTTCAACAAGAAGACTTCCGAAATTGATGTTATTTTCCCCATTTTGAAATCAGTTTCATTTAAATTGAAACTCTTTTCACCAATCATTTTTTTTGCCGCTTCCTTATCAACAATTTTGTTATCTTTAAAAACAGCATCGCCTGCAACAAATTTCAGAAACATGTATCGGATAGCGCCCAGCATGGTGCTTTGCTGCGGGACTGTGAATGATTTCAGAAAATAATTTACAGTGTCGTCTGACCTTCGGTTTTCCGAACCAAAGAAATACCCGTCAACGGGAGTGATTTTAAGAATTATTTTGCTCATCGTTGCTCAAAAATTTTAAGATTCTACATATCGTGTTCATTTGCTGAATAGCTTCCTCGTGTTTCCCTTTAAAATTATCAAAGGTCGAAACGAGGTTTTCTTTCACTGCTTTGATAAATTCCTTTACATCCTCCCCTTTTTCATTAGGTGAAAAATGAGTATTAAAATAGCCTTCTATTCTTTCTTTCTTTCCTGCAATTGCAAGAAACATCTCTTTGTCATCCACAAATTTGTGAGTGAGTGATTGCAATAAATTTTCTTTATTAGAAAAATCGTTCAGCATTTTCAAAAAGGAATCAAAACTATTTCCTTTTTCGAATTTTAAAATTGTTTCGCGATATTGACCGCTGTGTTGAAGAAGCTGGAACACCATGCAGTTTTTGTCTTTAATTTTTTTAGCTTTTTTCAACAAATCTCTTGAAAGTTCCAATGCTTCATTCAATGGATACTTATAGTAAGTAAGAGAAAGTCCATAAGAAAGTGAGACAGCATTCTTAGTGTAAATTTCATCAGAAAACACCTGATGAAAATTAATGTTCAAGTCTTTAATAAGTTGAAAAACATTGCTTCCATTATGAACAATAGGCGCCATGCAAAGAATGTCATCGCCTCCTATGTAGATAACTTCACCTCCATAATTTGTAATTATTTTCGCGGCTTCCTGTGAAAACTGAGCCAACTTTTGAGAAAAATCATTTACATCCTGATCACTATTTTTTAATTCAGAGATCACCTCTCCCATATTGTCCCCATCAGCATTAATGATGGCAATATATTTTTGCTTCTTGTGCTTTTCAGTCAGCATTTGAATTTTTTCATTTTTTAATGTCAGTTCTTCAGACTTCAATTCCTCATCATCCATGTATAAAAGATCTAAAACATCCTGTGGAAATTTTGAATCTTTTGCAGATATTTCAAGGATAGATGGAAAATGTCTTTTAGGTTCATCAGGATATGCCTTTTTATAAAGCTTCCTGAGAGTATCAATTTTAAATAAATCATTGAAGAAAGCTTCAGGAGTCGGATTATATTTTGCTTTTAGCTCCTGTATATTCAGAAGGTGATTTAATTTATGGATAAAGGAAATAACTTCTTTTCCATCCTTATCTTTCAATGAGAATTTATCGAGTTGTTCCTGACTAATTAAAATGTGATAGATCTGAAGGTAATTCTTCAAATACTCAACATTCATTCCTGTTCTACCAGACAATTTTTCAAACAATGAATCCAAGAATTTTTCAGCTTCAAAAGAATCATTATTCAAAGTCATGATCAACCTGTCGGGATAAATACCTGCTCCGGGGGGTGTCAAACTTTTATCAGGAGTAGCAGGAATAATGATGTTTCCTTTGCTCTTTAATTCGCTTACAATTTCTTCCATTATCAATGAGAAGAAATAGCTTGCAATCCAAATTTCGCGTTCCTTTCGGGCTTGCAAAAGTGTTTTGTAAATGGGGCCAATGGTGATGGCGAGATAAGTTGTCGTGATCATAATTCTTTTTGTAATTGTTCAATTTGCATTTTAAACTCAGGTAAAATTTCTGTTGCTGTTTCCCAAACTATCATAAAATCTACAGCAAAATATCCATGCGCAAGACGGTTTCTCATTCCTCTTGGCTTATACCATTCCACATCCGGATGTTCGTATAGAAAATCATCTGGTAATTTATAAATAGCTTCCCCAATAACTTCAATATTCCTGAGTACTGCATCCCTGCACATACGGTCGTTTAGAAAAGATTCATAATCCTTTCCTGAAATAAATTCCAATACCGTATTTACAGCATCAAGTATATCTTCAATAATTAAAAAAACAGGTCTGTCAGACATAAATAATTTGTTTTTTAAGGTAATTCCAATGGCTTGGTTTCAGAGCTTTCTTTGAAACCAAGTCAACTTTTTTTCCTGTAATTCTTTCAAGTTCTTCAGCCAACTCAATAAAATTATAACCCATCTTGCCATGATAATCAATAAGAATATCAATATCACTTTCCTCAGTTTGGTCACCACGAGAATATGATCCGAAGATGCCGAGGCTGTCAACAGGGTATTTTTGTTTAAGCAATGGAAGGTTTGCTTGCAACAAAGCTTGTATTTGAGTGAGAGTATTCATAATGTTTTAAAATAGTGTTTTATTAAAATACTAGTGCAAAATTATCTTATGTTTTTGGTTAAAAAAAGTATTTAGTAAATGGTGCCAATGGTGATGGCGAGATATTTCATAACTTAAATTTTTATCCAAGTGGAATTTAAAGAATTAATCAAAAAATCATCCAAGTCAAAACTACTTGGTATATCTAAATTAAACGAATGAGACAGTCCTCCATTTTTTAATTTTAAGGTAATAGTTACCGTTTTGCCATAAATTACAGTAAAGGAGTCGTTTGGTATTAAATAAATGTCATTATTTATTACTTTAAAAGTTATTGGGGATTGAAATCTTTCTAAACCTGTAGCAGAACCATCTATTTTTGCAATCATTTTATTTCCCCTATCTACCGGGTTGCCAACTTGAAATTCTATTTGCTCTGCTAAGCCCAAAAAAGCTCGAATATATTTATAGTTATTTGTTTGCCTATCAGAAAAACTATTATAGTCAATACCCGTTACATCTATAATATCGATCGGTTCATTTCTTCTGGTTAATTCTATACCACTGAATTTTGCAGCTTTATTGGAATTGTATTCTTGTTTTATTTTTCTCTTTTCCCATCTTATGGGGTTAGGTTGGTTTACAAAATATTCAAATAATTTTGACTTTTGGTAGCCACCATGGTTTTTGCCACTTTTCAGAAGTTGATATTCTTCTTTTATTGTTTTAAAAATTGCATTAATTCTTGTGTTGGCATTTCCATTAATATTTTTCTTAAAGGTGCCAGGAGGAAACATCTTTGTACTAATTTCTTGAGCAATGCCATTCATTTTTGTAATAGTAAACGAGCCAAATCCTTTATTTTGCCTAGTTCCGAAATTTGTTTGTAGAAAGAAAGAAACAATATAGTTTTTAATTTCAGATGAAATCTCCTTAGATATTGTTACAATTTCCAAACAAATATCGCTATTATTGAGTTTTGCAAGTGCTACTTCATTTAGTTTGCTTCTTGTTGTATCAACTTTATTTTGATTAAATTTAATCTTATCTTCATTTGCAAAGTAAAGTGTTGGAGCTATAATATTATTTATGTTAATACTAAGGGAAGTGGCAATTTCATTTTTCTTCTCAGGGTTGTTTTGTTCAAGTGCCAGTGGCAAAAATAATAATCCATTATTATTTTTTTCTTGAATCTTCATTTTATAATTTAAAGCAGGGTGATCTCCTTTCCCAACCAACCATTCTTTTGGTACTTCTTTTCCATCTTGTTTCAATTTATCAATTATAAACCTATCCAATTTCGGTTTCACTTCCGTAGCTCTGAGCGTTGCCCCTTCCTGCTCGTGCTGGAAATGGATAATGGGTGTGTGTTGTTTTAGGGTGAATGAGAGTTTATACATGTTTATTTTCTTATGAATGGATTTTTAATGGAATTTATTATTGACTTAAAATACATGATAAAAAGTATCAATCCGCTTATTAACAATCCTCCGCCAATAATGAGAATCAATGCATTTAGGACATTATCATTAAGGCATGCTTGCCAAATAATTTTATCACCAGAATTAATAAAACCTATACCTAACACTGTTGCAATAAATGAAGCAGGGATAAATAAAACTGCAATAAGGTTTAAATTAGTTGCAGTTTTATTCCTTTTTTTATCCTCAAGTAATGCAACATAATTATGCAGTTCTTCTATTTCTGCATCAAGCCCTTTTACCTGTTCATTCAATTTCATGCTTTCCTGCATTAACGTATATAATTCTATACCCTGTTCTTGAGCAGTTACTTCGCGGAAATAAATCTGGTTAACAAATTTGATATACTCTTTGTAAAAATTACTAATTCTGTTTGCTATTTGTCGCACTCCTCTTTCTGATAATTGACTTAATACAGTAACTTCATCAGAGAATTTTAAAGTAGATGCCCGTTGCAATAATGCAAGTTCGGCCATACGTGCGTATATTGTACGCATGTGAGTTAATAAAACGTTCTGGGCAAATGTCGAATTATTTGAAATTGCCACAAATGAATACCGGGTAATTCCGTATAAAGTACCATTCTGCTGCCAACGTTTATAGGTATGTTTTTTGTTTTGTTTTTCAAGCATTTTTGAATTTCTACATGTAGCTTCACTTCCACCATCCACAAATAAAAATTTATTCCAATCAACACTTTTTACAAATTTATTAAAAGAACTGGTGTCTTTTATCATTGCCGAAATATTATAATTAAAATACCAGCATTGAGTAAACATTCTATCATCCACCACAGGTTTTGGAGGTTCTAATTCTTCCGTCAAATCTTCTATAAGTGACGTGATAAATCGCGCAGGCTTCCAGTCGTCATTCGAAGAAAAAGAAGTAAAATCATCTGAATATCTCTGTGCTGGTCCGTGAAGCCCTGTTATTTCAATAAAATCGGCAAGTTCCGAGTATTTAGTTCCTGCAACTCCAATTCTGGCATCAAGAAATGGTGGATACACTCTACGACCAAATTGGTTTATTCTTCTCACATCATCAAGTTCGGGATACTTTTCATTTTCTATGTAAAACATGATTATTCCTGTACCAGTTGAATAAAGATTGAGAACTATGGATTTAAGTTTTAATTCATAAAAGCTTTCGTGATCAGCAATTACTTTAATATTGTAACGAAGCTCTGTATTATATGCTTCTTTCCTTTCAAAATGCCTTATAATTGGGTTGCGCTGTTGGTTGCACTGTCCGTTATCATAAAGAACGGAATGTACAAAATCGTAATAAAAATTTTTCTCGTTATAAAGTTCATTTTGGTACTGTGGAGTCAGAGGAACCGAAATATTTTGCCATTGTGAATCGCTGGCAATTTTAATCTTATTCAGATCAAAACGCTCTGTGAATATTTTGTTCTTACATCCTTTTCTATCCCATCGAAAGGGAAAATAAAAAATATGATAGCTATACAAACTCATATCCCTTTGATAAGTTCAATTAATTCCTTTTTTAATACAGAAATCTGCGTTTCATCGAATGCACCTTTCACAGTACCCACAAACCCATCTGCACCGCCACCTGAATAAACTTTATTTTCTTTAATTAAATTTTGCCAATTTTCGGCGACCACCGATGCTCCGTGACCATAAAAATCTATTTGAAAATTGGTACAAATTATCAACTTTTGAATTGGGTATAGCTTATCAATAATTGGCGAATGTTTTTCAGTAAGCGCATTGACAATAACTATATCATCAACTTTAGAAAGATTTTCCTTTATTGATAGTTCTGCTAATTTTTCATCTTCAATAGTTACATCTTGTGCAAGTCTATCTTCTAATCGTATTTTATCTATCTCCTTTTTTGTTGCTCCCATTTTTTCCATAGCAGGAATATAGCCACGATCATTAGCTGCAACCAATTTCTGATAATTGTTTAATTCTATTTTTAGTAATCCTGCTATTTGTTCAATGGAAGAAGGTTTGTTTGAATTTTCATTGTGATGATCAATTTCCTCATAATTTTTTGGTGTAGCTATGTCTTTGATTAATTCAATGCCCACAAAAGTTTTTTCTCCATTGAAGTATTCTGAGTAAGAACTAAGCTTTGCGCCCCATTCAAGATTGTTGTCATAATAAGTCAATCCATGTCCTACAAGGATATTTTTGATCTCCATCATTTCGAGATCGTGACCTCCTAACAGAAAAACATATTTGTCCTTTTCAATCATCTTTGTTTTTTAACCAAAATTAATATTGTCTTTTCATCAACAACTAACAACAAACAACAAACTCTTCATTTATTCATCAAAATTTATCAATGCCGAATTATAATTGTTCTTGGTAAAATTCGCTTTGCATTTGTCAAAATATTTCATCCAGAATGTCTGGATTTGATTGTACTTTTCAGCATTGCTATAATTGGCTCCTGCCACGTAAACTTTCACATCTGAAAGGTCGGGAATGATATTGTTTTTTTCATTAACCGAAATGATACTTTTTATTTTTGATTCATTCAGTATCTCCCTGTCGAAATCGCACGTTGGTATTGATTCGACCATATCGGACATAAGGACTAAAACTTTTGTATAATCACTATAAGATTTAAAAACTTTCTCGGCCAATTGAAGTGAACTGAAAATATCAGTGTGCATCACGTTTCGCTTTGAATGAAGCAAGGTGTCAATTAAAACTTTTAATGAATCTTTTACTTTCGCCTGCGTTGAATCAAAACCGTTTTTTTCGGCATTTGCATAAAGAGTATTGTCAGTGCTGGCATTATAAACAGGGAATTTATAATTGATCGGAAACGAAAGTTCGGAAATTGATTTTTCAGTGATCAGTCCAGCAACAAGCATATCTCCTTCTTTGAATTTTGCTTGAATCTGCTTATAATTTACCATGTAGTTTTTAAGCATCTCTTCCTGTTTTGTGCTTTGCGAAATATCAAACAGCAACATGAAAATTTTATGCTTTCCTTCCTGTTTTGTTTTGCAGGAAACTGCTACTAATAAAGCAAGGAAAATTAAAAAATATTTTACTTTCATCAGGGTTAATTTGAATTAGGACTATGGGCTGCTTCATTATTTTGTATATCATCCGGGCAATCCCAGTTTAAATTTTCATGCAAAAGGTTTTCAGGAATATCCAGTTTCATTAAGTCGAGCTTAAAACAAAGTGGGATTCCTGCGCTTTTCCTTGCTTCAATGTTGTGCCCACGATACACTTCCATGTATGTCCCCAATTTTACAATAATAAATTTTGCCCTTTCAGTATATGAATTATGACAGCCTTCTCTTTGGGTTTTCATTGCATGATAGGTGTCAACAGCCTTTGCATAATTTGCATTAGCAATATCAGCTTCGGTGGTTTCTTTCTTCAAAGATTTCAAAGCATTTTTATAACGGCGGCACATGCTTTTATAAAGGTCATGTTTTTTATGACTACCCTGGTATGATACAAGAACAGAAACAAAAAATATTGTCAGATTGATGATGATGAATAGCACAGCCAGTGTGGTTGGCGAAATGTCAAGATGCAGCCATTTAAAATTGCTTTGAGCAGCTTCAAAAAAGACAGTTCTTACGATAGCAATACCGGCAAGAAGAGCGAGAATAATTATCGGAGTAATCACAATTAAAATTTTATCACTCTTTGATTTTTCTTCCTGTTTAATTGCTTTTCCAAAGAAATGTGCTGACCATGGTATGGCAAAACATAAGCCGGCAGCCATAATCATAGTAAGCCAGAAGTTCTCACCTATCACCTGAAAAACGATACTGTTTAATGGAAATTCAGCAGCTCCAAAAAAGAAAAGCCAGAACAATGTCCATGTGGATGAAATTGCAGGTCTGCCCAGATCGCTATATTCCTTGCTGACTCTGGTAAATGATTCCTTTTCCCTTATAGCTTCATCGGTTTCTTTTTCTTTACTCTTTAAAGCTTTATTATAAATGCTTTTTGCAACGCAATAATTTGTTTTTAATTTAGTATCCAGTTGTTCCCAATCTTCCGATAGTGTGCGAAGTTCCTGTTGTCCTACTTTAAAAAGTTCCTTTTCAAATTGGGCATAGTCAGTCTGGTCCATAGAAGGTCTTACTTCATGTTCAGCTTTTACAAATGGCCAGAACTTCCATTTGAAGCCTCGTCCGTCAATCTTTCCTTTCCTTTTTACCTTGCGGTAAGTATAGATGTAATCGTACTTTCTTGCATGTTTCATGATGTTGGATTTTATAGAAAAATACTTATGGTAAATGACAGCCCAAAAGTAAAAAAAATATTTACATCATTTCCAAAAAAAATATAACAAAAATTCCAGGGTGCTGAAAAAAGCCCGAAATACCTGCGGAAACACTGGATGTTTCCCAAAAGCATTAAAATCTTTTTCGTAATAAAAGCGGAGGGGGATCAAAGGGTAATGTTACTATAACCTTATTAAGACTGGCGCTTTCTTTAATTCAAACCTTGAAGGGAAAACAAAAATGAAAAATTATTTATTGATCGGGATAAATAACCCGAATGGAGAAATGTATTTTATTGCAAAAATTAAATTTTCACAACGGAATTATCATATCATGCGCTTCCGTTAAATCCGCTGTAGTTTTTAAAAATCCATAAGCAGTATAGAAGAGGTGTATTCGTCCTTGATCAGGCTGCATTTTTCAAGGATAACATCGGACTCGTTGATCCCGGAGCAATATCCTTTGATGTTGATCTTTGATCCCAGTGAAACCTTTTTAATTTCGTCATTATATTTGGGCAACATCATGCAACGGATGCCGGCATCACCAAAGTCGCCCTTCGAAAACACAAAAACAGCAACAATTGTGGAATCCATAATTTCAACTTTATCAATTTTGCCTGAAATTTCGATGACTCTTCCTTTGTAGATCGAATCGGAATGATCTTTATTTGTCGTATATTCCTTATAGAGTTTCTGTGTGTTCACAGTGAAGTCCGGAATTAATTTTTCAATATCCTTCGTAGGTTTATTGATGTAGAACTCATACACACACACGGTAAAAGTGATGACCATACCGGTTAAAATCAATGCTCCTTTTATCCAATTTTTCATAATGCTACGGTTTAATTTTTTTTCACTAACTGCAATCTTTAATTTTTTGTTAACCTTTAATGTTTTGTCTGGCACAACATTACATTGTTAATAATGGTTAATTTTTGAATAGTCAAAATTATAAAGTCCACGGAGTGACGAAATTAAATTTTCATTAATTCTAAATTAAGAAAAGATTAAGGTTTAAAAAGTTTTCACTTTATTTCGTGAATAATGGCTTAATTTGTAAAAATTCAGCAAGGGAACATGGAGTGTTTTTGCTTCCTTGTTAAGTATCTTGGCATTAATTGACGGGATCGTTTAAAGTCTGTTTTTTTGAAAGTTTATAAACACACTCTTTCAAAGGTATGATGCTAAAAAAGCCTTTTTGCTGAATTGGGACGGTTGATTCCCAATTTTATTGACAAGTATTATTT
>Ga0118677_10007779_pt1 | contig 17537 bp, 16 predicted proteins | sample AliMusrvi5mmetaG_FD_86154 | JGI IMG/M metagenome (GOLD analysis project Ga0118677, IMG submission 86154) | reverse complement strand
TGTTTTGAAAAACGGGATTCCTGTTACCATTATCGGTAAGCCGAATGTCGGTAAATCAACTTTGTTGAATGCTTTGCTGAATGAAGAAAAAGCAATCGTATCTGAAATACCGGGAACGACAAGAGATATCATCGAAGACACTTTAACCATTGACGGAACCACCTTCAGATTTATTGATACAGCGGGTTTAAGAAAAGGAGGCCATGATAAGATTGAAAATATCGGTATTGGAAGGACTTATGAAAAGATCAACCAGGCTTCTGTTATTCTTTATGTCTTTGATGTGAGCAGCACGACCGTTGAAAAAATAATCAGCGACCTGGATGATTTCAAACATCATATTACCGAAGGAACCAAGAAATTTATCGTGGTTGCCAATAAGATGGATATGCTGACCAAAACGCCGAAGGAATTCAAAAACCTTCTTGAGTTGGAGACTATTTTTATTTCCGCTAAACGTAAAACCAATATTAACCTGATCGTTGACAGTTTGAAGGAATTCGTTCAGACAGAACAATATCTTCAGAATGAAACGATCATCTCAAGTATCAGGCATTTTGCAGCATTATCAAATGTTTACGATGCAATTCTCAGCATTGAAAAAGGATTGAATAAAGGAATATCTGGCGACCTGCTCACGGTTGATGTAGCTGCCGTTGGTCGAATTGAGGTCGCGGACTACCACCTCGCTGCCGCGCAATAGAATCTCGCAGTGATGACTGGAAATCGACGGCTCGACAATCGGGAATGTATTATCCTCCAGGCGGCCAATGGTACACTTGTCCGCATCCAACTGCAACACGCGCCCGGTCATTCCCGGGCTCAGCATAACGAGCCTTAGCATACGTCACCCATGCGCTACGATAATGGGGCGCGGCGCGTCAAAGTCAAGGCGGCTCCTCCGAAAGTCAGCAATTCTCATTATGACGGAGGCAGCCGCGCTGGCACTGGTCGGTGAGCTGGTTTTTCTCCAGCCAGCGCCCTTTGCGAGTTGCCCGGAAAACTATTTTTATCGTTTGCTGGACTCAAGTTCCCCTTTTCGGTATTTCTCTGTGAGTGGACCGACAACAAGTCACTCAGGGGCGGCTGGTCCGCCCTGAAGATGTCGCGCTGATTCGAGACTGGCTCCGAGACCATCCCGACTCGAATCGCACGCGGCTCTCCCGCGAACTATGTTCCCTCTGGAACTGGCGCAACGGCGTCGGCCAGTTAAAGGACATGGCCGCTCGCAGCCTGCTTTTGAAGCTGGAGGCCCAAGGCCAGATTGAGTTGCCCCCGCGGCAGCGGGCCTCGGTCAATGGTCGGCGCAACCGCCAGACCGTCACGATCGACCATGACCAGAGCCTCGTCCAAGGCCGGTTGGACCTCTGGCAACCGGTGCAACTGGAGCCGCTGGCCCAAGGCGCTACCGACGCCGCGTTGTTCAGGTTCCTGCTCCAGCGCTATCATTATCTGGGGTATCGCAACTGTGTGGGTGAGAACCTGAAGTACTTGGCTAGAGACCGGGACGGCCGAGTATTGGCCTGTCTGTTGTTTGGTTCGGCGGCCTGGAAAGTGGCCGGGCGGGACGGCTGGATTGGTTGGACTGCCGAAGAGCGCCGTGGCCATCTGTGCCGGCTCACCAACAACACCCGCTTGCTCATCCTGCCCTGGGTGCGGGTGCCTCATCTGGCCAGCCATCTGCTGGGGCGGGTGGCCGCACGCTTATCGGCCGACTGGCAACAGAAATACGGGCATCCGATCTATTTGGTGGAGACCTTTGTGGAACGGGGCCGCTTCCAGGGCACCTGCTATCGGGCCGCCGGATGGCAGCGGGTCGGACTGACCACGGGCCGCAGCCGCAACGATAAAGACTACCAACTCCATGTGCCGGCCAAAGAAATCTATCTCAAGCCGCTGGTGGCCGACTGGCACCGGAGGCTCCTGGCATGAGCCACAAGCGGTGGGATCAACTGGTCGGTTCCTTGCGCCGGACTCTGGCCGCCTTGCCCGACCGACGCACCGGCGACAATGCCCGATACTCGATGGAGGACATTGGCCTGAGTGCCTTCGCCGTTTTTTTCACCCAGTCCCCCTCCTTCCTGAGTGCGCAGAATACGCTGAGAAAAAACAAGGGTCGCAGCAATGCCCAGAGCCTCTTTCAGATCGCACAGATTCCTTGTGACAACCACATTCGCCAAAGCCTCGATCCGGTGCCCCCCGACCAGCTCTTCCCGCTCTATGACGAGGTTTACCAGGCACTGCGTCAAACGGGACTCTTGGAGAGCTTCCGGTCCGTCCACCAGACCCACCTCATCGCGCTGGACGGCACCTGGTGCCAATCTTCCCAGAAGATCCATTGTGACCAGTGCAGCTGCCTGGAGCATAAAAGCGGAGACAAAACCTACTACCACAGCGCGCTCACCCCGGTCATCGTGGCCCCCGGCCAACCCGAGGCTATCCCGCTGCGCCCAGAGTTCATCACCCCCCAGGATGGCCACACCAAGCAGGACTGCGAAATCGCCGCCGCCAAACGCTGGCTCCAGAAAAACGGGGCCACTTACTCCCCGCTCAAGGCCACCCTGTTGGGCGATGACCTCTACTCCCATCAGCCCTTTTGCCGATGTACCCTGCTCAACAACTTCCACTTCATCTTTGTCTGCAAGCCAGATTCCCATACCACCCTTTACAACTGGGTCAACCTCCTGCAGGCACCCCACCTGCGCACGTTAAAAACGCACGCCAAAGTGGGAGCCCACTTCCATACCTACACCTATCGCTATGCCAACGCGGTGCCCCTGGCCGAAGGCCAGGATGCCCTCCGGGTCAACTGGTGTGAACTCACCGAGACCGACCCCGAGGGCAAGGTGCTCTACCTCAATAGCTGGGTAACCGATTTCCCGATCACCGACCAGAACGTCCCCGCCCTTGCCGCCGCCGGCCGCGCCCGTTGGAAAATCGAAAACGAAAACAATAATACGCTCAAGACCAAGGGCTATCACTTGGAACATAACTTCGGTCATGGCAAAAAGCAGCTCGCCTCGCTCCTGACAGCCCTGAACATCCTGGCCTTTCTCTACCACACCTTCCTCGCCTTCACCGATGAAAACTATCGGCTCATCCGCGCCACCTTGCCCACCCGCCAAACCTTCTTCGACGATCTGCGCGCCCTTACCCGCTATATCCTCTTTCCCAACTGGGATGCCTTGCTCGACTTTATGCTCCGAGGCTTGGAAATCGGTCCCTACACCAAGCCCACTTGACGGGCAGCAATTCCCTCACGCCTGAGGTGTGCCCGCAGGGGTAGGCCCGTAGCGCGTGCCCGGGACAGCCCCAGGACGAAACGACGGCCAAAAGTGGGTCAACCCCCTCTCTCAGCTCCCAAACGGCATAACCCCGACCCACCACGGACTACACTTTAGAATCTTTACCCGCCTCCTCGCCCCCTCCACCAAGCAAATCCCAACCGCACCAGCTATCGAGCACTGCCAAAATGAGAACTGCTGTTGGGCGTGGAGTAGCTGTTGCGTTCATGAATAGATATGATTACCGTCTCGCCGTCGAACTATGCAATATCCATCGCCACGAATGAAAGTCAGCCGCCGCCAATTCCTGAGTGTCACCGGAGCCGCTCTGGCTATCCCCACCATCATCCCGATCAGCGCGCTGGGGCGGGCCGACCGGCCGGCTCCATCCGGGCGCATTACCCTGGGCGCGGTCGGGTGCGGGGGCATGGGAAAGGGGAACACGGGGGATTTCCTTGATTTGAAAGATTGCCAGGTGGTGGCCGCTTGCGACGTGGACAAGCAGCACCTGGCAACGGTCGTGGGGAAGGTCAATCTCCGTTACAAGAACACCGACTGCAAAGGTTACCGCGACTACCGCGAGCTGATGGCGCGGGGCGATATTGATGCGGTCATGCTGGCGACCCCAGACCACTGGCACGCGCTGGCGGCAGTCGAGGCGGCCGGGCAGAAGAAGGACATTTACGGCGAGAAACCGCTGGCGCGCACGATCGGGGAGCAGCAGGCGATTGTCCGGGCGGTGCATGCCAACGGCCGCATCTGGCAGACCGGTTCGTGGCAGCGCTCGCAAGCCATCTTCCACAAAGCGGCGGAGATCGTGCGTAATGGCATGATTGGGAAGGTGACACGCGTGGAAGTAGGCCTGCCCGACGGGCAAGGCGGCAAGATGGTTCCCGAGGAAATGGTGGCCAGCACGCCGCCGGCAGAGCTGGATTACGACACCTGGCTCGGGCCCAGCAAGATGATGCCTTATATCAAGGGCCGGGTTCACGGAAACTGGCGCTGGAATTACAACACCGGCGGGGGCCAGTTGCTCGACTGGGTCGGACACCATTGCGACATCGCCCACTGGGGATGCGATTTTGACAACACCGGCCCGCTGGAGATCGAGGGCAAGGGCGTGTTTCCGCCGGCGGATGCCGTCTGGAACACGTGCACCAAATACCGCATCGAGCTGCTATATCCGGGGGACATTAAGATGACCATTGCGGGCGGGCACCCGGACATTCGCAGCGGCACCAAGTGGATCGGGACCAACGGCTGGGTATGGGTGGACCGCGGAGCATTCGAGGCCTCGAACGAGGAATGGCGCGACTACCGGCGCCTGCCAGAAAACCTGCGCAAGGTGAAGCTCCCCATCTCAAACAATCACCACCGCAATTTCCTGGACTCGGTCAAGTCGCGGCAGCCCACTATCACCCCGGTCGAAGCGGCCCACCACTCGGCTATCCCGGGCCATTTGGGCCTGATCTCGATGCTCGTGGGCCGGAAGCTGAAGTGGGATGCGCAGACGGAGCAGATCGTTGGGGATGCGGACGCCAGCAAGCTGCTGAGCCGGCCTTACCGCGCGCCGTGGCAGATCGCTGGATACGCCGGCTAGCAGCCGGTTCAAGCTATAACAGCCCGCGGGAGGCTTTGACTGGAGATATGCGCCGCCGTCGCTCGGCGATTCTAGCGTGTGCGCGCGTCCAATTGAGTGTATATTAGGCGCGAAAACGCGATGGTTTGAATGGTAAGCCACAGAATCCTGTCTGATTTAGCGAGCATGTTGAACATAATCCAGAGGCGGTTTGGGTCCGGAGCGCAGAGTATCGCTCCGCACCTCGTCAACCTGCTTGCCAGGGGCAGGGCAATCCTCTGTGGTCCGATCGCGCTCGGCAGGGCCGCTTTCCTGCTTGGGCTGGCCATCGCGCTCTTGACGGGTGCTCCCGCCCGGGCCGCCGACACCCTTAACTGGGAGACCAACCGCAATCGCGTCAGCGCGGATATCAAGGCCGGCAAGCTCCTTCCGCTGCTGGAGCAGATTGCCGCCATCACCCGCTGGCATGTCTTCGTCGAACCGGATACCACCCACACTATCTCGGCCAAGTTCAACAACCTGCCCCCGGGCGAGGCGCTCCATCTGTTGCTCGGCGATCTGAACTTCGCTTTGGTGCCCGAGACCAACGCGAGCCCCAAGCTTGTGGTGTTCCGCACCGTGATGAAGAACGCGACGCAGCTCGTGCGCCCAATCGACACGACCGAGGACCGTGCCAGGGGAAAAGTGATTCCTAACGAGTTGATTGTGCGGCTCAAGCCGGGGGCGAAGATTGACGAACTGGCGCGCGCGCTCGGCGCCAAGGTCATCGGCCGCATTGACAGCCTCAATGCCTATCGCCTCCAGTTCGAGGATCAGACCGCCACAGACGCCGCGCGCCAGCAGCTTGCCGCCAATCCGGACGTTGCCTCCGTGGACAGTAACTACTCGTTCGATCGGCCGGCGACACCTTCTGGGTCGCAATCCTCCAGCATGCCGCCGCCGCAGTTGCAGATTAAGCCGCCGCCGAGCACCGGGCGGATTATTGTGGGCCTGGTGGATACCGCCGTCCAGCCGCTGGGCAACGGTCTGGACAGCTTCCTGCTCAAGCCGATCTCAGTCGCGGGCGTGGCCCAGCTCGACCCCAGTGCTCCTTCCCACGGCACCGCGATGGCTGAAACCATACTGCGCAGCCTCGCCGGAGCAACCCAAGGCAGCTCCTCGGTGCAGATTCTGCCGGTGGATGTCTATGGCCCGAGCCCCACCACCAGCACGTTTGATGTGGCAAACGGGATTGCGCAGGCTGTGAACAGCGGGGCGAATCCCATCAACCTGAGCCTCGGCAGCACTGGCGACAGCCCTTTTCTCAATAGCGTAATCCAGGACGGCAGTTCGAAGGGCATTGTGTTCATCGCTGCGGCGGGCAATCAACCCGTCACCACGCCGTTTTATCCGGCGGCCTCTCCGGGCGTTCTGGCGGTGACGGCCATTGATAATGGCCAACTTGCCAGCTACGCCAACCGCGGCAGTTTCATCGCCCTCGGCGCGCCGGGCACCAGTCTCGTCTATTACCAGAGCCAGCCGTGGGTTGTGCAGGGCACCTCCGCTTCGGCAGCCTACATCAGTGGCGTCGCGGCCGGCAACATGGAGACCACGCATGGTACTGCCGCCCAGGCGCAAGCCTACCTCCAAAGCCACTTCGGGGTGACGATCGTTCCCGCCCGCTGAGACTCAGTGTAGGACGCTTCGCGGGTGAAGGAGAATTGCCTTTCGTTTTCATTCATTGCAGCCCGGTCTGTTAGAGTTAGAAGGGAGGTCAAACTAGAGGGAGGAGTTTGCTGAATTGACGCCCTAGTGCATTACGCATAACTTTGTGCCATGAGCATGGTTGCTGAGATCAAGATGGCGATTGAGAAGCTCTCGCCCCAAGAGCGTTGCGAGTTGGAGGCGTTGCTTCATCCCTGGCCAGACGACGATTGGGACCGGCAGATGCAAGCGGACGCCGAGCCGGGCGGCAAGCTGTATGAAATGATGTCAGTTTCCCGCAAAGACGCCCAAGGCGACAAGCTCATGGATTTCCCCTTCGCGGGCAGAAATGAAGTCAAAGGTTGACCCCGCGTTCTGGCGGCGGTTCAACGCGCTGCCGTTGCAGGTGCAGCAACTCGCCCGCAATGCTTTCGCGCTGTGGCTGAAAGCCCCGTTCTATTCTTCGCTCCGTTTCAAGAAGCTCAAGGATGACTTGTGGTCTGTCCGCATCGGTGACCATTACCGTGCCACGGGTTACTTCCTGACTTCCGACACCTTTGTCTGGAACTGGATTGGCACGCATGAAGAATACAACAAACTGTGACTGCTGGAACCTCACGCCCACGGATGTTTCTGGGCCGGGAGCGGCCCAAAGATAAGCCGCCAACCAAGGCCCGGATCATTCAACGAAAGGTCCGGCAGCCGGTTGGCGGTATTGGCCGCCCCATCACGGAAGCGGAAATCAAGGCAGCTTTGGCTGAGTTCTCATGAGACACCACTATCTGGCAGACTTGGCCTCCTCCGGGAATGATTGCCTGCGTATGAATGCGAGCGGATTCGGAAAGGCTTCAAGCAGTCACAATGGGATGCAAGCTTCCAAAAGCGCAGGGCAAGGGGCTGTGCAGCCGATTTGGAAGTCGGCGATTCGGCAGGCTTGGAAGCCTGCGCTACTCTGCGCGTTCGGCGTGGGGCTGGCGCTGACGGCGGGAGGGGTGGCGCAGGCGGAGCAAACGGTTGACTTAGCCGGGGCCACGCTGGTGATACGCGCCGGCCAACTGCCCAAGGCGGAGCAGGCGGCGACCCAGGTGCTGGTGGAGGAATTGGAGAAACGCACTGGCAAGCGGCTGCCGGTTTCAACTACGTGGCCGAAGGATGGGCTAGTCGTGGCAGTGACCTCGGGTCCGGCCGATGCGATGTGGGGCCAGGCCGTCCCCAAACGAGAAGGCGGCGAGCGGCCCGAGATGCGCCCGGAAGGCTACCGGGTCGTTGTCGAGGGAGGCAAGGTCGTGTGGGTGGTGGGAGCAGACCCGCGCGGAGCGCTATTCGGCGTGGGGCGGCTGCTGCGGACGATGGAATGGGCGAGGGGCACCGCCAAGGTGTCGGCTTCTCTGGATGTGGCTGCGGCGCCAGCTTATGCCATCCGCGGGCATCAGCTCGGTTATCGCAACCGCGCCAACTCTTATGACGGCTGGGATAAGAAACAATACGAGCAGTATATCCGCGAGCTGGTGATCTTCGGCGCGAACAGCGTCGAGAATATTCCCTTCGAAGACACGCAGAAGAGCCCGCACATGCCGGTCCCCCGCACAGTAATGAACCGGCAGATGAGCGAGATTTGCGACCGCTACGATGTGGATTACTGGGTTTGGACGCCCGTCGTGTTTGATCTCAGCGACCAGAAGCTCCGGGCGGAGGAGTTGCAGACCCATGAGGCGTTCTATCGTGATTGCCCCCGGCTGAACGGCATTTTCTTCCCGGGCGCCGACCCGGGGAAGAATTCGCCGGAGCTGGTGCTTCCGTTCCTGGAAGACCTGGCGAAGCTGCTGGCGAAGTATCATCCGGAAGGCAGGGTCTGGGTTTCCATGCAAGGGTTCAACGGCCCGAAGCTGGATTACGTGGTGAAATATCTGGAGGAGCAAAAGCCGGCCTGGCTGGGCGGCATCGTGGCTGGCCCGCAGTCCTTGTCCACCTCGGAGCTGCGGGCCCGAATTCCGAAGGCGTATCCCGTGCGCGATTATCCGGATATCACGCACACGGTGCGCTGCCAGTACCCGGTGACATGGTGGGACCCGGCCTTTAATTTCACGTTGGGCCGCGAGTGCTGTAATCCGCGGCCATTGTTTTATACTTACGTACACCAGCACACAGCCCCGGGGACGGCGGGGTTCATTAGCTACTCGGATGGCTGCCACGACGACGTGAACAAGGTCATCTGGAACCTGCTGAGCGTGGACCCGAAAGCAGACCCGCGCGAGACGCTCATCGAATACGCGCGGTTCTTCTTTGGGCCGGATGTGGCCGAGGCTGCCGCGGATGGCATTATGGCATTCGAGAAGAACTGGGAGGGGCCGCTCGTGACGAATCCGGGCGTCAATTCCACGCTGGCGGTCTGGGAGCAACTGGAGAAGCTGAAACCGGAGTTGAAGGACAACTGGCGCTGGCAGATGTGCCTGCTGCGCGCCAATTACGATGCCTACATCCGGCACCGGCAGATGTACGAAACCCGGCTGGAGGAGGCGGCGAACGAGATTCTGGCGCAGGCTGGAACGAGAGGCGGTGAAGCCGCCATGGATGCCGCTCTGGCAGTGCTGAAACAGGCGGAGACCGAGCCTTGCCGGAAAGACCTGCGCGGACGGGTGGATCAGCTCTGCCAGGCGCTCTTCGATTCCATCCGCTTGCAGACCAGCGTGAAACGCTTCCAGGCGAGCGAAACGGAGCGCGGTTGCGTGCTCGACTTCGTGGATTACCCGTTGAACAACCGCTGGTGGCTGGAGGACCAGTTCGCGCAGGCGCGAAAGATGGCCACGGAACAGGCGAAGGTCGCGCGGTTGGAGGCGCTGGCTCGCTGGGAGCATCCTGGTCCGGGCAGTTGCTACGACGTGCTGGGCGATCTGGGGAAGTCACCCCACCTGGTCCGAGGTCCGGAACTCAACACAGATCCGCTGGTCCCGCTACGCGGGACCAGTATTCCCGGGTTCGTTTGGGACCAGGGAGGCTACAGCCGCCTGCGATTGACCTGGCAAGGCGGGCTGAGGCCGGCGCAAATGGTCTATGAGAACCTCGACCCCAACGGGCAATACACGATCCGTATTAACGGGAAAGACCAGGAATCTTTGTATGTAAACCAAACCAAGGTCGAGCCGGCCCCGGATACGAAGGAGCAATCTGAACAGACGAAGGCTGCCGCTGCGACAGGCGCTCATGCAAGGGTGATCCCGGAGTTTACCAACTTCCCGATTCCACAGGCGCTGCTGAAGGACCGTCGGATTGTCGTGGGCTGGCACGATCCCGCCCAACCGCCTCGCCCAACAGCGCTGCGCTTCAGCCCGCTCGTTGCTGAAGTCTGGCTGCTGAAAAAATGACAGGGGCCAGCCCACCCGAGCACCTTTAGCCAGCAGCAAGGAATAACCTCCGGTTCTGACCACTTTCCCACCGTCACACCTTCACGAGCATTTTGACGCAATAGCTGTTGAGGCTTTCACCCGCTGCAAGGGCTTTTGCCGCGAGGCGGCGATGGATGGCCGGTTCAACGCGCAGCACGAACTTGCCGCTGAATTCCTTCTTGCCTAGCGGATGCGGCAGTTCTTGGCCGTCCACGTGAATCGACTCGACCATTTCTTCCACTGCTTCGCAAAGTTCGGCATAAACCTTTGCCTCGTCGCTCCCGTGAACGCCGCCCAGCATGAGCTCGGGGCAGCGGCCAATAAAGCACCCATCTTCGTCGCTCCACTCGACAAACTTCGCGTAGCGCGCCGCCTGCTCTTTGATCTGTTTGCGTATCATACTCATCACTCATTCACCGCGTCCAAAGCCCGCCGCACGTCTCGCTCCTGGTAGTGCTTGGCGTCATCGCCTGAGCCACCACTCAACGTTACTCGCACCCCTTTGGGATGCGTGAAATTCCGGTGGCTGCCCCTGCCACCCCGGTCGGCAAAACCGGCGCGTGTCAGATCGGTAATCAGTTGGCGCACCTTACGCGGCATTTCAGTATCAGAACAGTATCACTAGCAGGAAAGGCTGTCAATCCGGCGTTGCCAATCTCAACGTTGCGGGGCACTTCCTTCACTCCCTCCGTCCACCACTCGTTCGCTTGTTGGTCAACTCGATCACCGAGTCAATGGCCGCCTTCCTGTCCGCGTCCGATTTAGCGGCCTGGGCCTCTTCAAGCGAGCCAATCTCGCCCGGGATACTGCGCAGAGGCGTGTCGAGCTTGAAGTAGCCGAGATTGCGGTCGCCGTGCAGCCGGTCGCTTTCCTCCCCGAGCCTTCCCGCTTCGTCGCGCAGCTTCTTCATCGCCTCCGTTTCGGTGGGCGTGTGCAGGATTTCGAGGGCTTGTTTGATGGCTGGCTCGTATTGGCCCGGCTTAGCCGCAGTGAGCACGTCACGGGCACGCTGCTCATGGTTTATTTCATTCCGCAGCTTATCTTGGAGATATTGGTCGAGCGCCGCTTTTTGCATGTGGAGCCGCCAGCGGTAGTCGTGCTTCATGCGCCAGGCGGGCATTTTGTCGCCCGCTTCCTTGACGAGCGCGTAGTAGCGCCCGATGCCGGCGTTGGTGGGCAACGGCGCGACCAAATTCTCCTCCAATTGGAACAGCGCCTGGACCATCGGCTCGGCCGAGTCCTCCCCAAAGTAGAGCGCGCAATACTCGCGCATGATGTCTTCCAACTCGCGATTCGGGTTCCACAGAAGCCGCGCCCACAGATACTGGTGAAACTCATCATGGTTGCCTTCCGAGTAGATGATGTCCCCTTCAGAGAAAGGCATGATGGCCTGGAAGATACGATACATGGCCTTGGGCCGGGCGTGGAACATCCGCCGGTTGTAGGCTTTGACGATGTTCGGCTCGGGACGGTCTATCTGATATTGGGCGCGGATCCAGTGGGTGATATCCGAGTAATGCATGATGTGCTGGTCCCTGGGCAGCTCATGCAGCATCTCCGCCAGATAGCGGTCCACCGGGCCCTTACCCGGGTAGGTGAAGAGATCCTTGCGGAGTTCATCGCGGAAGTAGCGCGACATGGGATTGCTCCCGGGGCCATAGGCGATGCCGTACGACCAGGCACGAGGCTTCTCCTTGTAGTAATCGAAGATCGCCCTCTCGCCGGCATTGTCCAGGCCCTGGTTGGCGATCAAGACAATGATGTTCGTATGGTACTTGAGCCAAATAGCGGCCATCTCTTCGCAGAGCTGCATGAACGTCTTGCCCCACGGTCGGCAGCGCGCGTCGGTGCAGCCGCCGGGATCGCCGGCATAGAAACGCATCACTTCATGGTCGGCGCGCTGCGAGAAGTCCTTGTCCCATTGCGCCAGCAGCGCCGCGCGCGCTTCCGGAATGGAGGGGCACACCCACTGCGCGCCTTCCCAAGGCTCGCGGCCACCCGCGTTCCACTCTTTCGGATGCTGGCCGTAAAGCTGGTTGGGGCGGGCGCCGGTGGTGGTCATCAAACCGTAGGACTTCATGAAGTCGTAGAACGGCCCGCCGTTATCCGCGGAGTAAAAGGTGTTGCCGCCCGCCAGGGCATATTCGAGCACAACGCCCCGGATTTCGGCCTCCGTCCAGGAACGCGCTTTGGTCATCTTCATCATGGTGCCGCCCTGATTGGCGGAGAAACCCCGAAACCGGAAGGCGGGCGCCTCCGCCACCGAGTAATCCGCGTTCGTCACAGAGTCCGGGCCGTAGCGAAAGCGGCGGAGCACTTCACCGGCCGCGTAGAGGACGCCGCGGGCATCCGCGCCAATGGCCAGGACCAGGCGCCCCTCCGGTGTGCCCAGGCTCTTGATGGCAAACCCTTCGGGGGCAGGACCGGTCTTGCCGGGCAACACCACTTCGTGCTTATCGCACAAGTCCTTCAGCTTGCCCGACGAACGGGCTTCACCCAGGTAAATGTGCAGGTCAGCGGGACCTTCGTTGGTCTGGATCGCAAGGTCGCTGATCTGCAACAACCGCTGCTTGAGAGCTTCCGCAACGAGCAGCTCGTTGGTTGAGGCCTGGGAGTCCAACACAATGGCGATACGATGGGCGGCTCCGGATTCGGCGCGGCCTGGCATCGGTATGCAGAGGACGACCAGTAAGAACAGAGCACAGCCGAGTTTCGTTATGAGCATAGCCAGGGTCATGTCCGATTGACCTCGAACGGCGGGACGTTTGTGGTTCGTTCCTCCGGCGTGCGGAATGGATCGTCCTGCTCCAGCAGCCATTTCAGTCCGTCTGTCAACACACGTTTGGTCTGCTCCAGATCAACGCCCACATGATCCGAATCATACCAGGTAATCTTCTTGGGCTCCCCCGCGGCATCCTGCAACGCCTTGCCGGCTGGAGCGGGCACTAGGACGTCGTGCTCGCCGTTTTGGAAATACACCGGCCTGGGCGAAATCAGGCCGACGTAGTGCAGCGGGTCCGCGGCGCCCAGGAAATAGTGCGCCAAAGGCTTGATGCACCCGAGGACGATTCCCACTTTACGCTCCTGGGATGGTGTCAGTTTCGGTAGCGGCGGCTTCTCAGGATTGAGATTCTTGCCGTCAATCAGGCCCAGCGCAACCGCCACAACCAGGTGATTGGCATACGAGTCCAGGAGTTTGCTGAAGTCGCCACCACCATATACCATAACCCCTGCCCGCAGCCGTTTGTCCCTGGCCATGGCTGTGCTGCCGGTGACGGCCCCGTAGCTGGCCCCAACCAGGTAGATGCGCTGCGGATCAATGTCGGGACGGGTCAGGAGGTAATCGACCAGCCTTCGCTCCTCGTTGATGGTCTTCGCCGGCCGCTGCCTGAAGGCTTCCAGGCCGGCCAGGAAGGACTTCTTCTGGCCCAGTTTCCGTTCGCCCTGAGTGTACTGGTCGAAGCACACGAACGCGAACCCCACCTGGTTGAAGGGGGCGGTGATTTCCTTCAGGAAGTTCTTGTTCTGGCCGATCCCGTGCAGGAAGACGACGACCGGAAGCTTCTTGCCGCCACGATTTACCGGGAGCGAAATAAAGGTGGGTATTTTCTCGCCCTGGTATGCGTCGAAGGTGAACCGGGTAATCGTGTAACCCTTTTCCGGGGTGTCCTTATTTACCTCGATCGTCTCCCCCACCGTGATGTTCAGTGGCGCGCTGGGATCGTAGTTATCGAAATAGTGCGCGTCTCGATAGGCCTTGATCCCCCAGAGCAGGACCACCATCGCCAACAGGACGCCCACGCTGACCTTCAGGATCTTCTTGCACAAGGCCATGGCTTTTTCCGGTTAGTTACCGCCGGCTGCCTCGCCCAGGCAGCACTACTAAGGCAGGGCGCTTTCTCCCAAAGCGCCTCGCTCCAGTAACATCTCAGGCACGCGGCCTACTTCATGTGCCAGTTGATGGTGTATTTCCAGTTGTCCTCGGGCTTGTAGGCCTGCGTTCCCTTTTCGCTGACAGTAAATTCGCCCTTGCTTTGGTTGTCCATCTCGTCGCCGCAAGCGTCTTCGTCAATGTCATCGAGCTGCATCTTGAAGGTGCACTTCTGACCGGGCTTGACCTGTGGCAATTCCAGGGCGACGGGAATCGTGACCTGGTTCTTGTCGTAGCCCTTATTGGCCACGTAGTAGCGCTTGGTGACGTCCCCGACCTTGGCCTCAAAACAGACATACCAGGTGGCGCTTTGCGGCGTATCGGCCATCACAACCTCGTCGATCACCAGCGTCGAGGAAGCCGCCACTTCCTTGACCCGATGGTAAACGTCCATACTGGGCTGCATTTGCTCGCGCTCCTTGTCAAAAAACGACGCCATCATCAGGGTGTCGCCGTCCAGCCGATAGACGGAGACGAACTCGTCGTCCAGATCCTGGAGATTGTCCGCCGACCGTCCGCCGCGAACGTTGACGAAGTGGGCCGCGTTGAACGGGCCAACCTTGTCCAGTTTCAAATCGCCTTCGGCATAGATGAGGGCTCGGTCTTCCGCGCCCACCATCTGGAAGATGGCTTTACCCTTCTTAATGGTGTAGGTCTGCGTGACTTCCCGACCTTGGTCGTTGACCTTCTTGACCGACCATTTGCCGATCAACGCATCCGCGTCATCCGCCGCGGCGGCGACAAAACTGAACAGGCTGGCACCGACGGCCAGACTCAATAGTAATGAACTTGTGCGCATAAGTAGTATTGGTTTTTGTTTGAGAGTCCGACCAGAACGCCCCGCTGTCAAGCTAACGCTGAGGGGGAAAACCTGCCGGGAACACGCTGGATCGTAGCATCGAACGTGAGTTCGATCTAGCCTTCGCGTTCCACTCTTTCGGATGCTGGCCGTCCTGCTGCTGGGTTGCGGGGGGCAAACGCTGTCTCAGGCGGTTAGCCGGATTATCCGAAGCCGATTTCGCTTGAGCTGATGCGTGCGGTGTGGGGTCCGCCAGGGACAAATGCCCAAGCGACCTCCCGGCCGGGCAATTGATTTGAGCTTCATCAGGTCGGTTGCTACTATTTGACCGGCCGACGGTCTTAGTGCTTTATTGGGATCGAACTTTAGCTTTTGAACACGACCAGACCTTTTTTCATGAATAGACGCAATTTCTTAGCTGGAGTCTTGGCAGCCCTGGTGCTGGCACTGGGTTGCTGGACTGTTAACGCGGATCCCAAGGTCATCCACCTCGTCAACAGCCGGAACCAATCCGCTACCATACTGATTCCTGGCACCACGAATCATTTGAAGCTCATGCACATCACCGATGCTCATATCAGCGTCAGTGTGGAGCAAGAGGCAGCGATGCTGAAGCAGGGCGAGAGGATGCATAAGGCCTACACCGGCACCCGGCGACATTTCAGCCAGGATGTGAGCAAGACCACCTTTGCCTACCTGGACGATGTCCTTCAGCGGGCAAAGAAAGAGCACGTGGAGCTGCTGCTGCTGACAGGCGATATCGTCAATTTCCCCTCGCCGGCTTCCGTGGAATACGTGTGCGACCGGCTGAAGAAGACCGGGATTCCCTGGCTCTATATTGCCGGCAACCACGACTGGCATTACGAGGGGCTGCCAGGAACCCCGGAGTCCCTGAGGAGGACTTGGATTGAAAAGAGCCTCTTGCCTTTATACCAGGGCCGGAATCCACTCTTCTACTCCGAGGTTATCCAGGGGATCAACTTCGTCGGCATCGACAATTCGACCCTGACGGTCAGCCAAGAGCAGGCGGAGTTTCTGAAAGCGCAACTGGCTCGCCCCGAACCAATCATCCTGTTCAGCCATATTCCCTACCGTTTCAGCGATGAGGGCAAGAACGGTGAAATGGCAACCTTTGCCCGCACCCTGGCCGCGAACTCCAGCAAGGTGATCGCGATATTTGCCGGTCACATCCATCAGTCCACTTTTTCCTTCACCGGGAACATGTGCCAGTACACCTCCCAGGCGTGCTTTGACGGATCCAGCTTTGTAGCCGAAATCAAACCGGCTCCGGCGGCAACCGCTGCGACCAGCAAATAGAATCCGGTCATAGCAACGGAGCGAGGGGCTTTGATTGATTATGAGGTTGAAGCGGCCCGAATTCGCTCTCTTGCCACCGATGCAGGCAAGCGAGAATCAGTCCCGCACAGAACTGCCGAAAGCCAAAGGCACCTACATCCTGATCGCCAATGTTGCGCAAGTGCGGGGCTGTAGGATTGGCAGCTTGGGGAAGTTCGACCTTATCCCTGGGTTCTATGGCTACGTGGGGAGCGCCTTTGGCACCGGCGGCCTCCGCGCCCGCCTCGGTCATCATTTGGCGGGTATGGCCGAACCGCACTGGCACATCGATTACCTGCTCCAGGTCGCCCACCCGGTCGAAGTCTGGTACACGACGGCTGACCGGAAGCTGGAGCACCACTGGGCAGAGCTCCTGGAAGCCGCACCCCGCTTTCGCGTGCCGATTCCCAGGTTTGGCGCGTCCGACTATCACCGAAGCGGGCGAAGCCATCTTTTCCACTCGAAGCGCCGCCCCTCATTCCACTGGTTTCAACAGCAGATCAGGGAACGATTCGAGGGTGTGGAAGTTGAACAACTCCTGGTTCGCCCACCGTCAGCAAGATCTTCCTGCGACTGACAGCCTTGGGCGAGCCTCTTGCGGGCCGGGGCCGGAAAGCACTGCTCTTAGGATTCCTCAGCCTGTCCAGCCTATGTGGCGCTCAATGCCGCCCCCCACCATGTCCGCCTCCACCCGAAAAGCCACCTCCAGAAAAGCCGCCGTGACCACCGCCAGAGTAGCCGCCAGAACCACCTCCGGAAGACCCTCCGTAGCTGCCGCCAGAGTAGCCCCGAGAGGCACCCGAGCTCCCGGAAAAGTTGTTACCTGAGTAGCCGCTTCGCCCAGCGAAGCTTCCGCCAGAAGACCTACCGGCCCCGTTCATCGCGTAGCTGGATGAGTAGCTCCGAGCTCCGCTCCCTGCCGAGGTAGATGAGGATCGTGATCCCGGTGCAAACGATTGGCTCGCTCCGGCCCGATTAGCACCCGACCAGCTTGAATACTGACCTGCACCCTGCCGGGCTACCGACTGGCCAGCCCCGGCGGCAGACCGTGTGGAAGTGGACCTTGCTGGTTGAGCCCCGGCCGTTTGGCGTGCCCAAGACGAAGTTGTTCCTGCCGGGCTCGTACGGCTCGCTCCAGCGGCTGTTCCCGCGGGGGAGTATCTCGTTGCCTGCGCACCAGATTGACGCCCCCAAGCGGCAGTTGATCCGCCCGAATGTCCTGCTGCGGCCATAGTCCCACCGTGTCCGCCAGCCTGCCCGGCTCCACCAGGCCGACCACCCGGAGGTCTTCCGCCTGACCCGGCATTCCCACCTGCGTATCCGCCGGAATGGGGTACCCCGGGAGGACGCCCGCCGGCCTGTCCATTCTGATAGCCATTGCCGTGATAACTGTTGCCATTGCCGTGATAACTGTTGCCATTGCCGTGATAACCGTTGCCATTGCCGTGGTAACCATTGCCATGGGCATAATACCCATTGCCGTGGCAACCATAGCCGTACCCGGAACCGCAGTAAGAGTAGCCGCCCCAGCCACATCCACCCC
>Ga0118677_10007778_pt1 | contig 17538 bp, 13 predicted proteins | sample AliMusrvi5mmetaG_FD_86154 | JGI IMG/M metagenome (GOLD analysis project Ga0118677, IMG submission 86154) | reverse complement strand
ACCTATGGCGAAGACCCGTTCCTGACCGCGCGCATGGGCGTGGCGTTCGTCAAGGGCATCCAGGGGACCGATCCGCATTATCTCAAGGCGGTGGCCACCCCCAAGCACTTTGCCGTGCATAGCGGGCCCGAGCCGGCGCGGCACGGGTTCGACGCCAGGATCTCGACGCACGATCTCCGGGACACCTACCTGCCGGCGTTCGAGGCCTGCGTCCGCGAGGGCGGCGCCATGTCCGTCATGGCCGCCTACAACGCCTTCAACGGCGTGCGGCTTCCATCAATTGCGGTCCGAAAAAAGGAGGGAGAAATCCGAATCATCCGCGAATTCGGATATGAAGACTATCGGAACAGACTCTCCTGATCTGCTCCCGGGAAATCCGCGATAGATAATCGAAATCGGCCTCAAGATCTTCAAACTTCCCCTACCGTGCACGACTGTTTACATTGAAAAGGTTCTGGCGTGCTCGAACCAGGCCTGCGGACCCATTTTCCTGATGGCTTCAATGGACTCGGGACCATTGTCGTTGTATTCGGAAATGATCCTGTAGACGCTTGCTTCAGAGAGTCCCGTGTGTTTTGCGATTTCCGAGATTGGCCTGGGATCGACGAGCACGTTGTAAATTACGAGCCATTTCTGGAATTTCAGGAAACCTGCCGACATCTGCATCTTCATCCTCACTTCGTCGACGGAAAGGAAGCCTGCCACGTTCTGCCCGCTCATTTTCTCCTCCTTGATCTCCAGATGATATCTTGTTGGGCGATGCGGCCCGATCTGGATACTAGAGATACCGTTATGAGGTAATGATGGATGGAAGGAGTAATCACCCTTTAAAGTGAAAACAGGATGGTATTTTTCACTACCCATTGGGAGTAGGTTGTCTATCACGCACGACATGCCCGCCCGGAACCTACAGGCTGCAGTATTGCTTGCCTCTTTGGGCCAATGTAGATTTGATCACATCGACCATTTCATCCCTGTTTGTATTCCCCTTGATAAAAAAATGACTTGCTCCGCTCTGGATAGCGGCATCACGATATTCGGGGATGTCATAGCTGGTCAGGATGATTATGTCTATTGCGGCATTAGAGGCCTTGATCGTTTTGGTTAATTCCAGTCCATTTCGGCCCGGCAGTTTGATGTCCATAAAAATGAGATCGGGTTTGTCCTTTTGGAGCAGGAGGAAGGCCTCATCGCCATTAGAGGCTTCCTCGATTCCGACGGACGGAAACTGGAATTCGAGCATTTCCCTCAAGGATTGACGAAAGGTGAGATTGTCTTCCACGATTAAGAAGGTAGAGTGCATATGTTCCCCCGCGACGGTCATCGCACGGTGCTGACCACCCAAAATCGAAATTTTTGCGGCAAGGCCTCAGGAAGGCCCAGGTTAGTGTGCTTATATTCAGCCAAGAAGGCGAAGAGGTAAATACGCTGTATACAGTAATTCCTGCATGGGTATACTGTATTTTAATTAGATTATATTTTGAGCTCTCAAGCCGGAGAAAGCAGAAAAAGCTACACAGCGCGGAATAAGTATTGTATGTACTAAGATAGTGCTGTGCTCCTGCGGTTAAATCGGGTTTTTTCGGTTTCGTTGATCCTTCTTCTTATTTTCAGAACAGTATTAGCAGAGGCTCTTGTCATGGGAGACAGAAGAAAGATAGTAATCGCCGAAGACCACACGATCCTCAGAGAAGGTTTGAGGCTGCTCCTTTCCTCCAATCCGGATCTCGACGTGGTCGGTGATGCTCAGGACGGGCTTGAGGCAATTCGCGCCGCCGAGCTCTATAAACCGGACCTGATCCTGATGGATCTCTCTATGCCCAGGATGAACGGTATGGGAGCGATCCAGGAAATCAAGAAGCAATGCCCGTCGACCAAAATCCTGGTCCTCACCGTGCACAAGACCGAAGAGTACATCCTTGCCACTTTGAAAGCGGGAGCTGACGGATACGTCCTCAAGGACGCAACGCACAGTGAGCTCATGCTGGCAATCGAGCACATCTTCTCCGGAAAGAGTTATCTCAGCCCCAGTATTTCCGAGAAGGTGATCGAGGGATATCTCGAGGGGAGGAAGACGGTCAAGTCGTCTACTTCCTGGGATAGCTTGACCCAAAGGGAGCGCGAGATCCTCAAGATCAGCCAGGAGCCGGTGAGCCTCGAGACGCCGATCGGCGAGGAGGGCGACAGCCAGCTCGGCGACTTCCTCGAGGACGACGCCGCGCCGGCCCCCGCCGCCGCCGTGGAGACCATCGTGCAGTCCGAGGAGCTCGTGGAGGTCCTCGCGCTGCTCACGATGCGCGAGCGCCGCGTGCTCGAGCTGCGCTACGGGCTCAAGGGCGACAAGCCGCTCACGCTGGAGGAGGTCGGCCAGCAGTTCGGCGTCACGCGCGAGCGCATCCGCCAGATCGAGGCCAAGACGCTGGCCAAGCTCAAGGCGTACCGCGAGGCACAGCGCCTGCGCGATTTCCTGGACTGAGGGCCGGCCCGCCCTGCCGCGGCTGACGACGGGAGAGACGATGGAGCAGACGCGCGTCCTGCTGGTGTTCCCGGGCTCGCTGCATGGCGGGCGCTGGGCCGACGGGCCACGCGTCAAGCCGGAGCTCGTCGGCCTCTCCTCCGAGCTGCGCCGCGCGGGCTTCGCCGTGGACGTGCTCGACCTCGAGGTCGAGCTGGGCCAGCCCGGCGACGACGCGGCGCGGGCCAGCTTTCTGAGCGCCGCGGAGGCGGCGCTCGCCGCCCGGCCCGCCGGCCTCGTCGTCGTCTCCTGCTGGTCGGCGCTGCAGTACTCGGCCGCCGTCGCCGTGGCCGAGCGCGTGCGGCGGGCGCATCCCGGCGCCGTCATCGCCGTCGAAGGCCACCAGGTGTCGGTGCGCCCCGCCGACTTCAGCGATCCCGGCGCCCCCTTCGACTGGCTCGTCGTCGGCGAGGCCGAGTCGGCGGTCCTCACGGTGGCCCGCGCCGTCGCCGCCGGGGAGCGCGAGACCGGCGTCCGCCGCGCGCTCGAAGGCACGCCCTTGCCGCTCACGGCCGAGCACCTGCCCGACTACGAGGCGTACCCGTACACCGCCGGGGGGCTGCCCGAGCTGAGCGTGTTCCTCAGCCGCGGCTGCCCGTACAACGCCCCCGCCTGCCTGCTGCGCCCGGGCGGCGGCGGCTGGCACGCCTACCCGCCGCACGTGGCAGTCGCCATCCTCACCGGGCTGGCCGAACTGAGGCCGGGCCGGCTGGACGTGCTCGACCCGGCCTTCGGCTACGACCCTGTGTGGCGGCGCGCCGTGCTCGAGGGCCTCGCCGCCAGCGAACGGCGCGACCTCGCGATCACCGTGTCCGGCCGGCCCGCCGACCTCACGCGCCGGGACGTCGACGCGCTCTACCAGGCGCGCGTGCGCCTGCGCCTCGACGTCGGCACGCTCTCGCGCGAGCTGCTCGCGCGCACCGGTCAGGCGCCCAAGCCGGCCGACGCCGTCGACCACGCCCTCGACCTGCTCGCCTACGCCAACGCCAAGGGCCTGCTCACCGTGGCGTCGTTCACCTTCAATCAGCCGGGGGAGACGGAGACGTCGGCCGCCGAGACGCTCGCCGCCCTCGCCGGCTTCGTGGAGGCGGCTCCCAACGCCTCCGTGTCGGCGCAGGCGCAGTCCTGGGCCTTCCTCCCGGCCGGCGAGCCGGAGGCCGACATCGACGCTCCGGCGCGGCGCTTCGGCACGCGCATCCTGGAGCCGGAGTGGTGGAAGGCGGCCGTGCCGGCCGAGGCCGCCGCCAAGGCGGTCGTGGCGAGCACCGAGCTCGAGCACCTGCCGCCGGGCGCCGAGAGCTACTGGCGGCCGCGCTTCGAGGAGCTGCGCGCGGCCCTGGACGCGAAGCTCACCTACGAGGCGCGTCACGGGCAGCGCAGCCACGAGGCGGTGGGGTCCGAGGCCTACGGCGTGCCGCACGGCTGGTGGTTCGAGCCGCGCTGGCACTGAGCGCGGCCCGGCCTCGCGGCCCAGCCCCGCGACCGGCTCGCCGGGCGAGCCTCGCGGGCGCGCCGTTCGTTTGTCGGGGCGCGCCGCCTGGCCTATAATCCATCGGCTACAGCGGTCCGCGGTAGCTCAATGGTAGAGCATTCGGCTGTTAACCGAAGGGTTGTAGGTTCGAGTCCTACCCGCGGAGCCAGTCTTCAGCGGGGCGCCGCCGCCTTCGGGCCGCGGCGCCCTTGCCGCCTAAGGAGTCCGGCGGCGCGCTGGACGCGTGCCGGAGTCGCTCCCGCCGCGGTACGCCTGCCTCCCGCTCTCAGCGGGTACACCTCTCGTCGACCATATCGCTCGCCGTGGGCGGGCGCGGACTGAGGAGGCACCATGGCGGACACTCTGGAAGAGGCCAAGGGAAAGGTCGCGGCCGACACGTTCGGCGACAGCTTCTCGTGGCTCGCCGAACGTCTCGGCGCCTCGGCGAGCGCGTCGAGCGTCTTCGGCGAGCCGGTGGAGCGCGACGGCGTGACCGTCATCCCCGTCGCGCGCGTTCGCTGGGGCGTCGGCGGCGGTAGTGGGCGCGGCACCGGCAGCCGGGGCCGCGGGCGCAAGCGCGGCAAGGCCGACGTGAGCGAGCTCGGCGAGTCGACCGAGCAGAACGAACAGAACGAGGGCACCGGCGGCGGAGGTGGCGTGCAGGCCTCGCCGCTCGGCTTCATCGAGCTGCGCGGCGGACAGGCCCGCTACCGCCGCGTCCACGATCCTCTGCGGCTCGCGATCGCCGGCCTGCTCCTGCCGCTCAGCATCGCCGCTGCCGGGATGGTGATGATCCTCACGCTCGCCGGCCTGGCCAAAGCGATGCGCGGCATGGTCACCGTGCCGCATTGGCATCGCGTGGATTAGCCGCGGCGCGCATGGAGGCGGGCGGCGCGGGCTCCTCGCTCTCGCGCCGTCTCGCCTCCGCGCCTCTCGCAGCCGTCTCAGTCGAACGTGTAGGCGGTCTCGCCGTGGAGCGCCTCGTCGAGGCCGGAGGCCTGGACGTGCTCGGCGACGCTCGTGTGCCCGACCATGTCGATCACCTTGAAGATCACCCAGGTGACGACGAACGTGTAGGTGAGAGTGATGGCGACCGCGGCGAGCTGCAGGGCGAGCTGCTTGGGATTGCCGTCGAGGAGGCCACTCGCGCCGTTGACGGCGCCGAAGGCGAACACGCCCAGCATCAGGGTCCCGAAGAGGCCACCGACGCCGTGAACGCCCCAGACGTCCAGCGAGTCGTCCCAGCCGCGCTTCTTGCGGAAGAGGAGCGCACCGTAGCAGACGAAGCCGGCGGCCAGGGCGATGAGCACCGCCGCCCAGGTCGGGACGAAGCCTGCACACGGCGTCACCGCGACGAGGCCGGCGAGGACGCCGGTGAGGGAACCGACCATGCTGACCTTGCCGGTGCGCACCCGGTCGGTGAACATCCAGACGACCATCGCGCACCCACCGGCGATGAAGGTGTTGACGAAGGCCTGCGCGGCGACGCCGTTGGCGGCGAGCGCATTGGCCGGGTTGTCACCCAGCCAGCCGAACCAGAGCAGCCCGAGGCCGATGGCGATCAACGGGATGTTGCTCGGCTTCTCTTCCTCGCCGGGCACGAAGGCGCGCTTCTTGATCACATAGATCGAGGCGAGTGCCGAGAAGCCGGCGGCGCCGTGCACCACCATGCCGCCGCCGAAGTCGAGGACGCCCCACTGCTGCAGGAAGCCGCCGCCCCAGATCCAGTGGGCGATCGGCACGTACACCAGCAGGCTCCAGAAGACGAGGAAGACGAGGTAGCTGCCGAAGGGCACGCGGTCGGCGAAGGCGCCGGTGATCAGCGCCGGCGTGAGCGCCGCGACCGTGAGCTGGAAGACGAAGAAGGCGAGGAACGGGATGGTAGCGCCGTACTGGGGATTGGGCACCTGGCCGACGTTGTTGAGGAAGAGGTAGTTGAGCCCGCCGATGACGCCGTGCACGTCGTGGCCGAAGGCGAGCGTGAAGCCCACCGTCACCCAGATGAGCGTCACGACGCCGAGCGACGCGAAGCTCTGCATCATGATCGTGATGACGTTCTTGTGGCGCACGAGGCCGCCGTAGAAGAACGCCAGGCCCGGGGTCATGATGGCGACGAGCGCCGCACAGAGCAGCACGAAAGCCGTATCGCCGGGGTTGATGTGACTCATGCCGATCCCCTCCAGGATGTGTGCCGCACGCCCGGGCGGGCCCCGCGCCGTGAGGCGACCCCGGGGCTCCTGGGATGCGGACTGGTCAATGCGGCAAGGCCCCTCCGGCCAAGCCGCCGCAGTCTCGCCTCAACCCTCCGCGACGACCGCGCTGCGGTCAATCCGCCAAGCGGCCAGACCGGCCGCCCGGCGCGCACCGTTTCGGTGCGCGGCCCGGGGCAACCTCGCGGCCGCAGCGCAGGCCTCGCCGTATGTCTGCAGCAGCCATGCGGCCATGCGGCCCAGCGACTCGACCTATGGTCGCATCCTCGCGGTGCCGAATTCAGTGCCGAATTCAGTGCCGAATCTGATGCCGGATTCGATGCCGCGGCAGACGGACAACAGTCTGGGCCCCCGCACCTGACAGGGGGGCTTGCTCAGGTCACCCCAGGATCAGCCGCTGCGGGTCGACCTCGTCGCGCAAGATGCGCAGCTCCTCGGCGTCCGGCGGCTCGGCCACCGTGGCGCGCGAGACGTCGAGCGGGAAGCCCGTGTTCTCCTGGATGTGCTCGGGCGTCACGCCCTCGTAGCGCTCGGCGAGGTACATCTCGTGCGTGACCTCGTCGAACTTGAGCACGCAGAGGTTGGTGACGACGGCGATCGGCCCGCCGCGGCGATACCCGGCGTGCTGGCGCGAGTCGCCACCCGTGAGCCAGCCCGGCGTCGTCAGGTAGTCGAGCTTCTCGACGAACTTCTGCACGCCGTGCTGCATGAACACGATGAAGCCGCTGGCCAGCGACCCCGCGTCGCAGGCGCCGCCGCTGCCGCTGAAGCGCACCTTGGGGTGCAGGTAGTCGCCGATGACCGTGGAGTTCATGTTGCCGAATCTGTCGATCTGCGCCGCGCCCAGGAAGGCGATGGTGTGCAGGCGCCGGTTGGCGACGTAGCTGAACGCCTCCACGAGGCCGGCGTTCAGATTGCTGAACGCCATGACGCGCGGGTCGGCCACGGCCATCGGCAGCTCTTCCAGCCGTGGCCCGATGCCTCCGGTCTCGAAGAAGATGTGCGCCTGCGGCGCGTGGATGCGCTTGGCCACCGTGGCGGCCAGCATCGCCACGCCGGTGCCGGCGAAGAGCACGTCGCCGTCCTTGATGAAGCGGCCCGCGGCGATGGCCATCATCTCGCGGGGGGTGTAAACGGGTGCGGCAGCGGCGCCCGGGGCCGCGGCGGCCGCGCCGCCGGCCGCGCTCTTCTGCGGCTTGCTCATCTCCCTCACCTCCGGTCCAGGCCGGGCGCGTAGCCGGCCACGGTGTTGGCGCGGATGTGCGCGAGCTGCGCTCCGCCGATCTTGTCGAGGTAGGCGTCCCAGCTCTCGACGCCGTACACCCACTCCTCCAGGTAGGCGGCCCACTGCTCGTCGTCCTTGGCGACCGCCTTGTAGTGGTTCAGATGCACCGGGTCGTAGTCGTAGAAGTAGCGGACCGCCGTGGGGTGGGCGCCGTAGGGCGCTACGACGACGGCGTCGACGAGGAACGGCGGCAGGGCGTTCTGGTCGGGGTCGAGGCGCAGGTAGTCCTCGGGGACGATCTCCTCGCAGGTGACGATCACCGCGCCCGAGGCCTTGCACTGCTCGAGGTCGGCGAACGTGAGCCCCTTGATGCGCACGGTGCCGTCGGTGCTCACCTGCTGGGCGTGGATGATCGAGACGTCGGGCGTGAGCGCGGGGAGGAGGACGACCTCGTCGTCGGCGTGGCCGAACGGGTCGTCGATGACGATCACCTTCTCGCAGGGGATGCCCTTCTCGCCGCGCAGCTCCGGCGGGAAGCCGGACCTCTCGACGACGTCGGTGCCGAGGCCGGACTTGCTGGGGATGAACGGCACGCCCAAGGCCCCGGCGAGGAAGCGGAGGCTCATCATGTTGTTGGTGTAGTCCTCCACGAGGACCTCGCCGCGCTCGACCGCCTTGCGAAAGCGGATGCAGGTGGGGGCGAAGCGGCCGTTTCCGCCGTAGGCGATGTCGAGGCGGCGCACGCAGCCGGCCCCGACGAGCAGGTCGAGCGCCTGGCCGTTGGAGTGCGCCACCAGGTGCAGGTCCTTGATGCGGCGGCGGGCAATCTCGTAGACCGCCGCCATCGGATTCCGGTTGATGGTGAAGCCGCCGACGCAGATCTGGCTGCCGTCGGCGACGAAGCGCTCGACCGCCTCGCCGATGCTCATCAGCTTGCCGTCGAGGCCGTTGTGCTCTGCCATGTGCGGTCCCTCCTCGTGATCCAGAGGGGCCCCTTAACGCGGAAGCCCCCAGCGGGCAGCATCGCCTCAGCTGGGGGACAGGGCCTGACGGAGGGGCCGGTGGGAACGCCGCCGGCCCGGGCCATGTGGCAGCGGACTCATGATACACGGGGGCCGCGGCGATGCAACAGCGGCGGGGCGCCTGCGGCAACGCCGCTTGGCGCCGCCGCAGGGCGGTCCGTGCGAGCGCATCGCGCCTCCGCCTGCCCGCATCCCTGTGCTAGCATGCAGGCACGATGAAGGACGACGGTTTCCTCTTCTCCGGGTATGCGCGCCTGCCGCAGGACGTCTCCCACCAGGCGCTGTACAAACGCGTCGGCGTGGTCATCGAGGTCGACGAGGCCGGCATCATCCTCGACGCCAGCACCTCGCTGATGATGGACACCGCGCGCGAGTTCTTCGCCAAGCTCATCGTCGGGCGCTCGGTACTCAACGAGCGCCCCGAGATCGAGGCCGTGATCCGCTATCGCTATCGCGGCCACTCGCAGGGCGCCCTCCTCTCGGCCCTCGGAAAGGTCTTCGAGTCGGTCGACCAGTCGCCGCTCGTGCTCGGTCAGGCGGCGGGGCCGCTGCCCAGCGCCAAGCAGAAGGACTCCGGCACCGAGACCTACGGGTAGGCCGGCGTCCTGAAGCTCTGACGGCGGGGCCCAGAGGGCGCGGGCGGCCGCGCCCTTGCGCGGCAGCCCGCGCGGCCACATGCCCTCACAGCCGCTGCGGCTGAGCACGTGCTGACGCCGGCACGTCGGGCGGCCGTTCGCGCCAGCCTTGCCGCCGCCATCGCCCGGATCGGTCTCGCCGCGCCGCTCTTCGGCGGCCGCGGCTTCTCCTGTATCCACGCAGCCAGGGAGCGGCCGGCTCGCACCGGGTGAGGCGTCGCCTGCGCGGTCACCCTGTGGCACCCGTCTCACCCCAATCGTGTGATGTGCCGGTCCGGGCCTCACCCATAGAGTGGGATCCCAATGTCATGCGGGGCTGCAAGGGGGACACCGTGAACCTCGACTTTCGTGGCAAGGAGCTGAGGGAGGCTGCGCGCGGCATCGATCGCGCCCGCGGGACCGTGGCCGTCACTTGCCGCGCCTGCCGCAAGCACGCCGCGCGGCCGGCGCCCGACGTCGCGGCGTCCCAGTACTTCGCGGCAGCCGCGCCGAGGCTGTCGGGTCATCCCGCTTGCGCGGGGGTCGGCCGGTGCAACGGCGCCGCAGGGCCGGCGACGTGGTACAAGCAGGGTGATGGGTCATGGACGCGCGTCACCCGCCTGCCGCCGGGGCTCGACGCGGCAGAGTCGCCTTGGGGTGCAGGAGACCTTGTGAGCGGAGACAAGACTCAGCAGAGCGGCCTGCCCACACTCGCGGTCGCCTCGGCCAAACTGCGCCCGCCTCGGCCCCAGGTGCCCCTCGTGACCCGGCGCGCGCTGCTTGCCGAGCTCCTGGCAGCGACCCAGCCGCTCGTCGTGGTCTGCGCCCCGGCGGGCTCGGGCAAGAGCGTCGCGCTGATGCAGTGGGTCGAGGCGGATCCGCGGCCGGCGGCCTGGGTGCAGCTCGACTCCTCCGACGACGACGTCGTCCTGCTCCTGGCGTGCCTCTGCGGGGCGCTCGAGCCGCTCACCGACCTCGATCCAGGGGTCGCGGCATCGTTGAGCCTTCTGGTGCCGCCGGTGCGCGAACGCGTCCTCCCGCTGCTGTCCGCCGCCGTGAGCGCCGCGAAGCCCTTCCTGCTCGTGCTCGACGACGCTCACGTGCTGCGCAGCCAGAAGTGCTGGGACGTCCTCGCGCTCCTTCTTCGCGCGCTGCCGGCCGGAGCGCAGATCGCGCTGGGGAGCCGAAGCGACCCCCCGCTCGCGCTCCCTCGCCTGCGCGCCGCCGGCGAGCTGACCGAGGTGCGCATGCCCGGACTGGCGCTCGACAAGGCCGAGGTCGAAGAGTTCGTCCTCCTGCACGAGTGCACGCTTGACGACCGCAGCGTGGATCAGCTGCTCGCCGCCACCGAGGGGTGGGCGACGGGCCTGCAGCTGGCGTGCCTGGCGTCCGCCGGGCGGCCGCTGCAGGAGTGGCTGCCCAAGGTGAGCGGGGGACGGCGGGACATCGCCGCGTACCTCACCTCCGAGGTCCTCGACGGCCAGCCGGCCGACGTGCAGGAGTTCCTCTTGAGCACGTCGGTGCTCGGCGAGCTCACGCCGGCGCTCTGCCGCCGCATCACCGGGCGCGACGATGCCGGCGAACTGCTGGCGCGCATCGCTCGCGAGGGACTGTTCGTGGTCCCGGTGGGCGACGAGGCCGACCGCTACCGCTACCACAATCTGTTCGCCGAGATGCTCGCGGCGGAGCTCGAGCGTCGCCGGCCCGGGCAAGCGGCGGAGCTTCACCGCGGAGTGGCCGCGTGGTACGCGGAGCGCGACGACCCCGATGCGCAGGTCCGGCACCTGCTCGCGGCGGGCGAGGTCGCCGCCGCCGGCGCTGTGGTCTGCGCCTCCTGGACGACCCTCTGGAGCCGGGGCCAGGCCGAGACGGTCCGCCGCTGGCTGGGATCGTTCGGCGACCGGCAGATCCTGGCCCAGCCGGCGCTCACCGTCACGGCGGGGTGGGTCTACTCGGCTCTCGACGATCGCAAGCTCGGCGAGCGTTGGGGCAGGGCGGCGTGCAGCGCCCGCGTCGACGACGGTGAAGCCCAACCCGAGCACGGGCCCTCGCTCCTTGCCCTGCAGGCGCTCCTGCGCGCGACCATCGGGCTCGACGGCGTGCGTGCGATGCGCACGGACGCCGAGCTCGCGGCTCGGCTGGAGGCCTTCCCGGACACCAGCTGGTACGCCGACGCGCAGGTCTCGCTGGGGGTGGCGCGCTGGCTGTCCGGGTCTGCCCAGCGCGCTTTGCATCCTCTTGCCGTCGGCGCCCGCGAAGGGTCGGTGCGCAATGCCTCGGCGGAGCTCGCGGCCGTCGGGTACCTGGCGCTGATCGCCGCCGACGAAGGCGAGTGGGAGGCAGCCGGGGAGCACGAAGCGCGCGCCGCCGCGAGGTTCGTGGAGCTCGGCTTCGGCACGTCCCGCCGTTGCCTGCCGATGATGCTCGCCCGCGTGCGCCTGCTCGCGCGTTCTCCCGAGCACGGCATCGACGCCGCCGTGGCCGCCGTGGACGACCTCATGACCCACATGGTGCCGCATCCCTGGATGGAGCTGCTCACCTCGGTCGTGCTCGGAGAGGCGGCGGTGGAAGTGGGCGACGCGGCCGCCGCGAAGCGGCGCGCAGCCTCCGCCGCGGCGCAGCTCGCGCGCTACCCCGACGCCGGCATCCTCACGCGGCGCGCCGAGCACCTGCGCGCCGCCGTGGAGCTCACGCACGTGTCCGAGGCCCTCACCCCGGCGGAGCGCCGCGTGCTGGAGTTGTTGCCGACGCATTTCACGGAGCAGGAGATCGCCGAGCGGCTGTTCGTCTCGCACAACACCGTCAAGACCCACCTCAAGTGCGTCTATCGCAAGCTCGGCGCCTCGTCGCGCTCGGAGGCGGTGCGGCTGGCGCACGACGCCGGGCTCCTGTCGCTGCCCTGAGCCGGCGAGCTGCCCTCATGGCGACGCACAACGGTGGCACAGGCTCCGGCACCACTCAGGGAAGCCTACAATCGCACTGATGACGGAGATGTGATGGGGGTCACGGTTGCCTGACTGCCCACAGTGTGGCGGCGAGAGCCCGGAGGGGTCGCGGTTCTGCCCGGGCTGCGCCGCGCCGCTCGCGGCGCCCCTCGCGCAGCCCGAGGAGCGCAGGGTCGTCACGACCCTCTTCTGCGACCTGGTGGGCTTCACGGCGATGAGCGAAGCCGCCGACCCGGAGGACGTGGACGCGCTGCTGCGCGCCTACGGCGCCGCCGTCCGCAAGGTGATCGAGATCCACGGCGGCACCGTGGAGAAGTACGTCGGAGATGCGGTGCTCGCCGTGTTCGGCGTGCCGCACGCGCACGAGGACGATCCCGAGCGCGCCGTGCGCGCCGGCCTCCGCGTCGTCCAGGCCATCGACGGCACGGCCCACCCCGACGGGACGCCGCTGCAGGTCCGCGTCGGCGTCAACACCGGCGAGGCCCTCGTGCACCTCGGCGTCGAGCCCGGCTCCGGGCAAGGCATCCTCGTGGGCGACGCCGTCAACACGGCGTCGCGCCTGCAGCGCGCGGCGCCGCCGATGGGCGTGGTCGTCGGCGGCCCCACCCACGCTCTCACCGAGGGCGTGTTCGAGTACGAGCCGCTGGCGGCGCTCGCGCTCAAGGGCAAGGCCGCCCCGGAGGCCGTGTGGCTGGCCAAGGCCCCGCGCTCGCGCATGGGCGTCCGCGGGCTCGGCTCCTCGCTGATGCCCATGGTCGGGCGCGACGGCGAGGCGGCGTATCTGGACAGCCTCTGCGAGAAGGCTCTGGGCGCGAGGTCGCCGCAGTGCGTGCTCGTCCTCGGCGACCCGGGCATCGGCAAGTCGCGGCTCGTCGCCGACCTCTTCGATCGCGTCGACGCGCGTGCGCAGCTGATCCGCTGGCGCCAGGGCCGCTGCCTGCCCTACGGGGAGGGACGCACCTTCTGGGCGCTGGGGGAGATCGTGAAGGCACACGCCGGCATCCGCGAGACGGACGATGCCGGGATGGTCGCCGGGAAGCTGATGCGCGTCGTCCCGGACGGCCCGGGGCGAGACTGGATATGCGACCGCCTGCGTCCGCTCGTCGGGCTCGACGCGCCGCACGTCGAGCGCGAACAGAACTTCGCCGCCTGGCTGGCCTTCTTCGAAGGCCTCGCGGCGGCCCTGCCGCTGGTCCTCGTGGTCGAGGACCTCCACTGGGCCGAGGACGCGCTGCTCGCCTTCTTCGAATACGTGAGCGTGCACGCCGGCGCGAGCCCCCTGATGATGGTCGGCACCGCCCGCCCGGAGGTCTTCGAGACGAGCCCGGCCTTCGCTTCGTCCGCCGGGCGCATCGCCCGCATCTGGCTCGACCGGCTGTCCGACGGGGACATGGGCCGGCTGGTCGCGGCGCTTCCCGAAGCGGCGGCGTTCGACCGGAGCGTGCTCGCCGCCATCGTGCGGCGCGCCGAGGGCAACCCCTTCTACGCCGAAGAGCTGGCGCGCCTGTCGTCCGACACGGCGCTGCGCGACGACCCGCCCGGCGCGGCCGGAGCGCCCTCGCTGCCCGGCGCGGTCGGCGGGGCCTCGCTGCCCAGGTCGGTGCGCGCCGTGATCGCGTCGCGCATCGACGCGCTCTCGGCGGCCGGCAAGGCCGGGCTGGCCGACGCGGCGGTCGTCGGGCAGACCTTCTGGTCCGGGGCGCTGCTGGCGCTCGAGGGGGGCGACGACTTGCTCGTCGAGCAGGCGCTGCGCGAGCTGCTCGCACGGCAACTGGTGCGCCACGTGCGCTACTCGTCGATGGAGGGCGAGGAGGAGTTCACGTTCTGCCACGGCCTGGTACGGGACGTCGTCTATCGTCAGCTGCCGCGTGACGCGCGCGCCGCCAGGCACGCCGCCGCCGCGCGATGGACCGAGACGAAGGCCGGCGCCAGACCCGACGACCACGCCGGCGTCCTCGCGCGCCACTACGCGGCGGCGGTCGAGCTGGCGCGCGCCGCCGGCGACGAGGCTGCGGCGGAGCCGCTGCTCGAGCCGGCGATCCGCTACCTGTCGGTCGCCGGCGACCGCGCCGCTCACCTCGACGCCGCGGTGGCGCAGCGGCACTACGGGCGCGCCCTCAGCCTCGTGAAGGCAGGCGACGCCCGCCGGTCGTCACTCCTCGCGCGCTCGGCCGAGGTGCTCTTTCGGGACGGCAGGTTCCGGGAGGCGGCAGGGGCGCTGCGCGAGGCGGCCGACGAGCTCCTCGCCGCCGGCGACCGCCCGGCGGCGGCGCTCACGCTGGCGCGCCTCGCCGACGTCCTGTACGCGATCGGCGACTCCGGCGTCTGCGGCCTGCTCGAGAGAGCCTTCGAGCTGCTCGAGCGCGACCGCCCATCGCCCGAGCTGGCCACGGTCCTCGGCAGGTGGGGCAAGGCCCTGTGGCTCTCGGGCGACCCCCACGCGGGGCTCGCGATGATCGACCAGGCGCTCAGGATGTCCGCGGGCCTGGAGCTGCCCGAGCCTGTGCTGCTCCTCGGATATCGCGGCGGGATCCGCTGCATCCTCGGCGACGTCGGAGGGCTCGACGACTACCTGCGCGCCCTGAGCGCGGCCGCCGCGCCGGGGTTCGGCCGCGAGTCGGCGCTGCTGACGTTCAACTACGCCGACGCCTTGCTCTCGCACAAGGGTCCGGCGGCGGCTGCGGCCGCGCTACGGGACGGCCTCGAGACCGCGCGGCTCCGCCGCCGGGAGGAGCTCGCGGCCTCGCCGGCGGACGCCGCCGCCGGCGCGACCGGCGCGACCGGCGCGATGGGGGAGTGGGACGCGGAGACGGCACGTCGCCTCAGCGTCAATCTCGTAGAGTCGCTGGGCCTCGAGGGGCAGTGGGACGAGGCCCTCGCCAAAGCCGGGGAGCTCACCCCGGACCTCGAGCGCAGCGAGGCCGGGTCGGACCTCGTCATCGTGCGTTCGCAGCTCGCGGTCCTGCGCGTCGGGCGTGGAGAGGCCGAGCTCGCCGAGCCGTTCGTGGAGTGGCTGGAGCGTCGGGGGATGACGAGCGAGATCCCCTGGATCACCGCCTGCGCCCTGCTGACCGCGGCCGCGGTGCGTCTGCGGCTCGGTGAGGCGGAGCGGGCTCTCTGGGTCCTCGCCGAGTGGGCGAGCCGGCCGCGGCCCGGCAGCGGTCCCAACTACGTGGTGTACCTGCCGGAGGCGGTGCGCACGGCAGTCGCCGCCGGCGACGACGCGCTCGCGGCGCGCCTTGTGGAGGGAGTGGACGCGCTGCTGCCGGTCCAGCGCCACGTGCTCGCGAGCACGCACGGGCTGCTGGCCGAGCGGCGCGGCGAGCACCTGGCGGCGGTGGAGAGCTACGCCGCCGCGGCCTCCGGCTGGCAGGAGTTCGACGTGCCCTACGAAGAGGCCTGCGCCCGGCTGGGGCTGGCGCGCTGCCTCGCGGCGATGGGTGACGAGCGCCAGGCAGCCGGTCCGGCCGCCGCGGCCCGCGAGATCTTCTCGCGCCTGGGCGCGTGGCCGGCCGTGGCCGAGACGCAGGAGCTTCTGGCGCACACCGCGACCCGCCGCGCGTCCTGACTTCAGAGTCCGCGCACGCCCTTGATCGCGAGGTAGGCGGCGATCACGAAGCACACCACGGCGATGATCTTCTGGCCGTGCTTGGTGAGGACCCGGCGCAGGGGATCGAGCACGCGGTCGGCCGTCTTGGGAGCCGCGTAGCTCAGCGTCACCGGGACGATCAGGGGCGCGAGCATGATCGCGAGAAACACCACCAGCGCCGCCCACACGTCGGCGCTGCCGAGCCCCGAGATCATCATCTCCTTGAGTGCCACGAGGTACGGGATGATGGACGAGAAGTCGCTCACCGCGAGCCCGATGCCGGCGGCGAAGCCGGCGGCGGTCCCGAGCGTCCGCTTCTTCTCGCGCTCGGGCTTCGGCTTCTTGCGCAGGGCGCGCACCCCGAGGTAGGCGATCAGGACGGCGGCGACCAGGTCGATGATCGCCGAGGCGGCCGACGGCTTGAGCTGCAGCCGCAGACCGAGCGCGAGCACCACGGCTCCGAAGCCGACGAACGTGGCGCAGAAGCCGACGCAGTAGGCGAGGCCGGTGCGCCGCGACGTCGCCATCAGTGCCACGAGCACGAGGATGCCGGTCGGGTTGATGGCGGCGGCGATGGCCAGCGGGATGATCTTGGCGAGGAGTTCGGACACGTACTTCAGTTCGGGCGCGGAGGGCGCTCTCCTGCGGCGCCGCCGGCAGCGCCCGGGGGCCGCCGGCGGCGCGCCGCGGCCGCCGGGCAGCGGGCGCGCCGCGCGCCCGCCGGGCCGCCGGGTCGTACACCCGGCCGGATGTTCCTCCATCTTGTCGAATCGGCGGGCTTGCCCCGCCCGCCCGCCGGTGTAGGATGACCGTGCTGCATCCATAGCCGCAGTAGAGCGCCGTCTCCGCTCGCTGCCCGCAGGTCATGGACCCCCAGCCAACGCTTCGGCGTCCCCTGGGGGTCTTCGCACGTTCAGGGGCGAATCACCGGTTCCTAAGGAGGGAGCTGCATGGACTTTCGCTACACGACCGAGCAGGAGATGTACCGCCAGGCCATCCGCGAGTGGCTGGTCAAGAACCTGGAGCCGCGCGCCCGAGGCATCGATGAAGCCGAGGACGGCATCCCGGACGACATCACCGCGGGCATGGCCGAGATGGGCATGTTCGGCACCACCATCCCCGAGGAGTTCGGCGGCATGCCGCTCCCCGACGACGAGCGGCTCATCTACGCGATGATCACGATCCACGAGATCGCGCGTGCCGACCTCAGCATGAGCACGCCGGTGTACACGCTGCTCACCATCGGCTGGTCGTACATGATCAACCGCTACGGCACCGAAGAGCTGAAGCAGGAAGTGCTCCCGGCCGTGGCCGCCGGCAAGGCGTTCGCCGGCATCAACACGACCGAGCCCGGCGGCGGTTCGGACCTCAGCGCCATCAAGACGATCGCGCCGTGGAACGAGGAGAAGCAGGCCTTCGTCATGAACGGTGAGAAGGCCTACGTCAGCGGCCCCAAGGAGTGCGAGAAGTGGGGCGCCCCGAGCGGCCACTGCACCCTGGTCAAGACCGACCCCGCCCAGGGTCACAAGGGCATGACCTTCATCTGGGTCCCGGCACACCTCGACGGCATCAGCTACACCACCTACAAGGACATGGGCCGCATGGGCCTCAGCACCGGCGGCTGGATCTACAAGGACGTCGAGCTGCCGCGCAAGTACATCCTCGGCGAAGAGGGCAAGGGCTTCTACGTGAACATGGACGGCTTCAACGCCGCCCGCGTGCTCGTGGCCGCCGCCTGCCTCGGCGGCGCCGAGAAGGGCCTCGAGATCAGCGGCGAGTACACCGCCCAGCGCAAGACCTTCGGCAAGCCTCTGGGCAAGAACGAAGGCATCTCCTTCGAGATGGCCGACGACTGGATGCAGCTCGACATGCTCAAGCTCAACCTGCTGCGCGGCGCGTGGATGATCGGCCAGGAGCACACCAACCCCGGCCAGTTCAGCCGCAAGG